>Ga0255752_10000814_pt1 | contig 37809 bp, 32 predicted proteins | sample 011ome_25_FD_179952 | JGI IMG/M metagenome (GOLD analysis project Ga0255752, IMG submission 179952) | Coastal salt marsh microbial communities from the Groves Creek Marsh, Skidaway Island, Georgia - 011512CT metaG (version 2) | ecosystem: Environmental > Aquatic > Marine > Intertidal zone >... | reverse complement strand
AGTTATGACCACCGCGTAGTGGATGGCGCACTGGGCGGCATGTTCGTAAAACGAGTAGCGGAATACCTCGAAGCTTGGGATTTAAACCGCGAGATCTAGAACGATTTTCTGATATTTGAATTATCTTTAAAAGCCGCCCAATTAGGGTGGCTTTTTAATTACTCAACACCCAAACCATGGATTTACAACTGACCCGTCCCATTTGCTTTTTCGACCTAGAAACCACCGGCGTAAATGTCACGAACGACCGCATCGTCGAAATTTGCGTGCACAAGGTGTATCCGGACGGCAAAGAAGAAACCCACACCTGGCGTGTAAACCCTACCATTCCTATTCCCGCAGGGGCTTCCGCTGTCCATGGTATCTATGATGCCGACGTAGCCGATAAGCCCACCTTCTCGGATCTTGCTGCTGAAGTGAACGGACTGATCCAAGACAGCGATCTCGCGGGATACAACAGCAATAAATTTGACATTCCCCTTCTTGCAGAGGAATTCCTGCGAGCCGGAATAGAGTTCGACATGAGCAAACGCCGCGCAGTCGATGTCCAGAACATCTTCCACCGCATGGAGCAGCGCACCCTTACGGCCGCCTATAAGTTTTATTGTGGCAAATCACTCGAGGATGCCCACAGTGCAGAGGCAGATGTGCTGGCCACTTACGAAGTCTTGAAATCGCAGTTAGACCGGTATGAAGAGTTGGAAAACGACATGAGTTTCTTGTCCGAATTCTCCAACCGTCAAAAGGTAGCAGATTTTGCGGGCTTCATTGCCTATGATGGACAAGGGCAAGAAATCTTCACCTTCGGCAAATACCGCGGACAAACCGTTGAAAGTGTCCTCAAGGATAATCCAGGCTATTACAGCTGGATTCAAAATGCGGATTTTCCTCTCTACACCAAGCAAGTATTGACCAAAATCAGATTAAAATCATTCAATAAAGGCGCCTAAGAATTATGAAAATCATTTGCATCGGACGCAACTACGCGAAACACGCGGAGGAATTGAATAACCCTATTCCTGAAGAGCCAGTTGTATTTCTCAAACCAGAAACGGCCTTGCTCTTGAAGAAGCATCCGTTCTTCATTCCTGAGCACAGTAATGAAGTGCACCACGAAGTAGAATTGATCATTAAAATCAACCGCCTTGGTAAACATATTGAGCCAAGATTTGCTCATAAGTACTACACAGAAGTGGGGCTAGGTATAGATTTTACTGCGCGTGATGTACAAGCAAAGTGCAAAGAGAAAGGATTGCCATGGGAAAAAGCCAAAGCCTTTGATGGCTCTGCCGCAGTATCGAAATTTTTCCCCTTGGAAACCTTAGGCAAAGACATTCAAAACATCGACTTCCACTTAGACATCAATGGCAATACGGTCCAGCAAGGCAATACAGGTTTAATGCTATTCCCTGTAAACGAGATTATTAGCCATGTTTCGAAGTATTTTACACTGAAGACCGGGGATCTTATTTTCACAGGAACACCCGCCGGCGTTGGCCCTGTAAAACGCAACGATTTATTGGAACTTTATTTGGAAGGAAAGCGGGTCTTTTATTTCAATGTGAAATAGTTCACTCCTCCAACCCTTTCGTTAACGCATTTTAATTGCACTTTTCTCCCGTCTCAGGTCGGACGCATCCCCATTTTTATATATTTGTAACTACCCATGTTGTACGTTAACACAAACGCATAAAGAATGAAGAAAAGCTTACTAGCTGTACTTTTTGTAGCCCTCGCTTCCCCAGCAGTTTTTGGGCAGTTCGCACCACCGATTGATACGGTTTATACCGAAAATTTTGACGGTACCCTCGGGGCCGACTCTATTGCTGCGAATTACAATACAGATTCCGCCAACGCCACTAGATCATGGAATGACACCGCCTACCTCAAAACAACTGGAGGCATGTCTTTCCATACTCAGATTTATTCTAGTGATTCCATCATTTTCGAAACGGATGCCTTTTCTACGGTTACCTACACGAATGTAAGATTCACTTTCGATCAAATCTGTAAGATTCGTTACATCCAAAAGGCCTATTTGCAAATGTCAAAAGATAATGGGCAAACTTGGGTCAATATTAACGGAACACACTACAGAGGAGAAAGCCCACAGTTTGCTAATCAAGGATGGTTCAATGAGTTATCATATCCAGCTCCATCTTTAACCCCTTATTGGGTAGGCCCTACCATTGGCAACTCCAATACTGGATCAACACCAACATCTAGCTGGTGGGCGCGCGAAACCTTTTCACTCGGTGATTATTTAGGTACTTATGACAGTACAAATTCGCAGTATGGTTATTCCAACTGTAAAATTCGTTTTGTAATGTCTAATAAAACCGGTACTCCGTCACCCGCTTCCTTAGCTGGATGGTTCGTAGATAATCTAATGGTTGAGGGTGCTCCTTGTGAATTAGAACCACCCACGTTAGACTGGGTTAATGTTAGTGTACAAGCTAAACCTAATGGAGCTCGTTACATGCCGTCCCAAGATGTTCGCGTTAAAGGGAAAGACAACGTGGGTGTCGACAGTATGCGTATTTACTTCCGTAGGTATGATTACAGCGGAGGCTCTTGGAGCTCATGGACAGATTCTTTAATGTCATCTTCATTTTCAACTAATTGTCCTGATTCGTCACAATACACTTATACTTTTGGCGGTATTGATGTTAGCGATTCGATTGAATGGTATGTTAGAATTTTCGATTGTGCGTGTCCAAACGTCGTTCGTGACCCTCTTGAAACAGCAACGAACACCACATACAAGTTCTGGAGAGACGCTGCCCTACCACCTATTTGTGGTACAACAACAGGAACGTCATTTCCTTACTCTACGATGCTACCAGTAGACGAAGATTTTGAAGATGCCCAGTATTGGGTTGCTGGTACAGGAACAGGGGCGACAGGAGTTACACATCGAGGTAATTTTCCAGATCAAAACCCACCCTACGGACAAAATTGGAAAGTAATTCCAAATGAAAATACGGTAGGGTTCGCATGGTGTATACGCACGGGTTCTACATCTACAAATTTAACTGGTCCGAATGGAGACGCTTCAGCAAACGGGAACGGCAAATATGTGTATACGGAGGCAGAGCAAGGCTCTTCCAACGACAAAGCGCATATGATAACACCTTGTATAGATTTGAGGAATTTGAACTGTGCGATCCTGGAGTTTGATTACCATATGTACGGTGCACACGTTGATTTTCTTGCGATTACAGCGGATACAGGATTTAACTCGTCCGCCTATACCGGGTTAGATAGAATAGATGGACAGCAGCATTCGAAATCTAGCGATCCATATAAAACGTATTCGGTATCATTGAATGATATTACTGGCGATTATGTGCGCTTGCGTTTTTCTGTTAATCGTGGGAACTCTTTGAAGGGAGATGTAGCAATTGATAACATTCGCATCTACGAACCAGAACCATATGACGTCGCTCTAAGAGATGTGTTTAATCCAGAAAATGGTTATTGTTCTTATAGTAACAATGAATTTCTTGACTTATGGGTACAGAACAATGGTTGTACAACCTTAGACAGTATTCCCGTTACTTGGAAATTTAACTATACCAACACAAGCGGTTCAACATCCACATCAAACCATACCGAATACATTACTCACAAATCTTTAGAAACAGGAGATTCAACCTATTTTAGTTTCTCAACTGGACCGGATTTAAGCGGTTATGGAATCTACGATATTTGGGTATACACAGAACAACCTGGTGACTCCACGAATACCAATGATTCGATAGGGCCAATTCGCATCGTACACGAGGAGCCGTATAGCACATTCCCATATGTACTTGATTTTGATGACGCAGGAACAACTGCAGGTGCAAACACCGCAGCAAATCCGGGCTCTTTTCCAAACAATGTATTCACGCCAATTCCATCGAGTAACTCTGGCGATTATGCCTTTATGGTGGGTACTAAATTCACGCCTACCGTAGGTACAGGTCCAATAAGCGATGTCAGTGGTCAAGGGAACTATCTTGTTACAGAAGGTGATTATGGGGTAAGCCCTGCATCTGCAACTTTGATCTCTAAATGTTTGGATATTTCTGGAATGACACTACCCGTTCTACAATTCAGACATCACATGTACGGAGCTGATATAGGGGCTATTCGCGTACAATGGATTAAAGATGGTGAGAACAATTGGACCAATCCAATGTCTGCATACACTAACACATTAACTGATGAAAAGGATGGCTGGTCATTTTACGAGGTTAACCTGAGTAATGCAGGAGACCTAGTAAAACTTCGCTTTATTGCTCAAAAATCCGGTTTTGGTATAGCTGCTGACATAGCTTTTGACGATATCGTTATTTATGACAAAGCAGCTACAGATTTAGGAATTATTAGTATTGAAAATCCTGGAGCGAGAATCAATCTAGTTGGCGGTCCTGCACAGAAAAAAGCAGAATTTAAAATCCGAAACTATGGTACTAGTGCTCAAACAAACATACCTGTTTCATACACTATAACACCGACTTGTGGGGCAAATGCTGGTATTAGCACTACCTACACATTTACTCATAGTTCATCAATTGCAGCCGGTGGAACTGCTGTAGCAACTGATAACACAAATACAGTGGCTTGGCCGATCGGTACTTTTGAACTCTATGCATGGACCGGTAAAACTGGCGATAATAGTAATTGGAATGACAGTTCCTACACAAAGTCAGCAGGATGGCCTGAACTATATATTCAACAGGGCTTTGTAGATGACTTTGAATCATGTAACGCAGGAGATAGCTCAGGTTTTTTCATAGCTGGTGATCTTAATCTTTGGGAGGTTGATGATGTTACAGCATTAAGCAACAATAGTGGTTATGCATCATTACCTAACAAAAATGTTCCCGGTAATGTCGATGAATACTTATACTTCCCTCGATTTATCGGATTCGATACCATAGCTGGCGCAGAACTAAAATTGACTCATGATATTGATTTAGGTACAGGTGATGTTGCGTTGATAGAGTATCAAGGTGGAGGAACATGGAATACTCTTGGATTCTGGGACCCTCAAAATGTTGTGAGTACGAATTGGTATAATACCGGTACAGCTGGAATTGGAAATGCGTGGGTTGGAAATATCGGCCAAATGAATTCCAGTTGGCCACTCGCATCCTGGAATTTCTCGCAGGCACCCCTTATTTTGCGGGCACGTCTGAAGACTGTTTCAGGCAATAAGGATGGTTGGAATATAGATCGTGTTGAGGTTTATATACCTCCTCAGAACAGTGCCGCTCCCATTGAAGTTACAACCGTAGAATATCTCCCGGTGCCGGATCAAAACAACCATTTAAAAACGTTGATTCGGAACACTGGAGCGAAAATATTAGATAGCTGTTTGGTTCAATTCTCAACGGACGGAGGAAATACTTGGTCGAATAATGAAAAAGTGATTTTCAATCCTCCACTAATACCGAGAAAGTCAGCCTGGTATGAGTTCGATCAAGAATGGATAAGCCCAACTAGTGGTGTACACAATGTTTGCGTTCGTACTTCAAGACCAGATAACAAACCTGATGCACAACCATCAGATGATCAGATTTGCGCTGATATAACAGTTCTTGATAAGATTGTTATGTCAATAGATAGTAGTTACTGTAACGACTTTGAAGATCCTTCACAAGCGCCGTGGTTAACATTGAATGCGTTCGTTAAAGATGGTCTTACTGCTTGGGAAGAAGGAACTCCTGCCATGGCGCCATTAGTGGGCGCATTCTCGGGCAGCAATGCTTGGATGACAGATCTCGACTCAAACTACAAGAAGCGTGATTCTTCTGCCCTATACACTCCAGTATTCGCATTGGATTCAGGACAGACCTATACTTACGAGTTCATGCACGCCTTCTCTACGGAGATCTACCACGATGGTGGTTCAGTGGATGTAACCTTTGACGGTGGTATCTCATGGCACACTGTCGGTACGAACCTCTTCGGTGCGACTTGGTTCAACACCAGCTTCGTTACTGCATTGGACATCTACAAACCAGGCTGGACCGGTTTGAGCAACGGTTGGCAGCAAGCGAAAATCAACGTTCAGGTAGATACTGCACGTAATGCCATCTTTAGATTTAGATTCGGTTCAGATGAAACCATCAACAAAGCTGGATGGGCCATTGATGATTTCTGTTTCTTCAAAACCGACGAGACGGATAAGATTTACGTCGTAGGTCAAGAAGAACTAGAATCTCACATCGGAGTAGGAAACATACACCCTAACCCGACAACAGGCTACGCACAGTTGCCAGTGAGCTTCCAGAGCCCTGCAGACATCACCATTACCGTTCGCAATACGCAAGGACAGCTTATTGAAACGCGTACCGTACATGGCAATGAAGGCATCCAAACCTTCACCCTCGATACGCAAAGCTGGGCAAGCGGTATGTACCTCGTAGAGACAGTCACTCCTCTAGGTACAGATACACAACGATTGATCGTCGAATAAGGCATCAATAAATAGATTTTTTTCACCCTCGCAGTGTTTACGCACCTGCGGGGGTGTTTTTTTTGGATCCAATTCCGGAAGTAAAATTGGCAGAAAAAATTCTTCGAATGCGTCAAAATTTCCGCTAATGCACTGATTTTTAGCCAAGGTGTCCTCTTTCTTCGGTACAATTTTCATTGGCACATCCTTTGACCGAAAATCACCGGAACCCAAACCCTATTGTTATGAACATAGAAAAATTCACAACCAAGAGTCAGAGTATTATTGCCAAAGCGCAATTCTTAGCTACTGACAAACAACATACACAGGTGGAATCCCTTCACCTATTATTGGCTTTACTCAAAGAAGACAAAAGCGTGCTGCCTTTTGTGGCACAGCAGGGCGAGATACAATTGGACAGATTACATACTGCGCTCGAAGCTGCCTACGAAGGCCTTCCTACCTCCTCTAGCGGCGGAGAAACATACATGGGTAGAGATGCTGCCTTCGTGCTCCAAAAGGCCGTTCAAAAGGCCGAGGGCATGAAGGATGATTTTGTCGCCTCAGAACACCTCTTGCTCGCCTTACTCGAAGACAAAGGTGCCGCCGGTAAAATGTTGAATGATTCCGGATTCACCACCAAACTCGTTGAAAGAGCTATCGACAGCTTGCGCAAAGGACGCCATGCCAACAGCTCAGGTGCCGAGAACACCTATAACAGCTTGGATAAATTTGCCAAGAACCTCAATAAGATGGCCGAGGAAGGGAAACTCGATCCCGTCATTGGCCGTGGCGACGAGATTCGTCGAGTACTGCAAATCCTTTCTCGACGTACCAAGAACAACCCCATCCTAGTTGGTGAACCCGGTGTGGGAAAAACCGCCATCGCCGAAGGATTAGCGCAACGCATTCTCAGTGGTGATGCCCCTGAAAACCTCAAAGATAAAACCGTGTACAGCCTGGACATGGGTGCACTCATCGCTGGGGCGAAGTATAAAGGGGAATTTGAGGAGCGCTTGAAAGCCGTCGTTAAAGAAGTGACCAGCAGTGATGGCAACATCTTATTGTTCATCGATGAGATACATACCTTGGTCGGTGCCGGCAAGAGCGAAGGCGCCATGGACGCGGCCAATATTCTCAAGCCGGCATTGGCCCGTGGCGAGCTAAGAGCCATTGGTGCCACTACCCTAGACGAATTCCAGAAGTATTTTGAAAAGGATAAAGCTTTGGAGCGACGCTTCCAGAAGGTCATGGTAGAGGAGCCAGATCAGGAGAGCAGCATCAGCATCTTGCGCGGAATCAAGGAGAAATACGAAACCCATCACAAGGTCCGTATTAAGGATGAGGCGGTCATTAGCGCGGTGGAATTGAGCTCTCGTTACATCAGCGATAGATTCCTACCGGATAAGGCCATCGACTTGATGGACGAAGCCGCTTCAAAGATTCGGATGGAGATTAACTCCAAGCCAGAGGAATTGGACATTCTAGACCGTAAAATCCTTCAGCTTGAAATCGAGCAGGAAGGCATCAAGCGCGAGGATGATAAAAAGAAATTGGCCGTCATTAAATCTGAGCTCAGCGAACTCTATGAAGAACGCGACGCCCTCAGTGCCGTTTGGGAACGCGAGAAAAACAGTGCGGAGCGTATTCAGGAGATCAAAGAACGCTTGGAGCAGTTCAAGCTTGAAGCCGAGCGCGAGGAGCGCGCCGGCAACTATGGGCGGGTAGCTGAAATCCGCTATGGATTGATGCAAGAGGCTGAGAAAGAACTGAATAAAGCAGAAGCAGATCTCGAAAACAGCGAACGTTCTATGATCAAAGAAGAGGTCACGGCTGAAGATATTGCGGAAGTCGTGAGCCGCTGGACGGGTATTCCCGTTCAGAAGATGTTGGAAAGCGAGCGCATGAAGTTGCTACGGATGGAAGAAGAGCTCCATAAACGCGTGGTTGGGCAGGAATCTGCCATAGGCGCCGTGAGCGACGCGATACGCCGTTCTAGAGCCGGTTTGGGCGATCCTAATAAACCTATCGGAAGCTTCCTATTCCTTGGAACGACCGGGGTGGGAAAAACTGAGTTAGCCAAGGCCCTCGCGGCCTACCTCTTCAATGACGAGCAGGCGATAATGCGGATCGATATGAGTGAATACCAAGAGAAGCATAGTGTGAGCAGATTGGTGGGCGCGCCTCCGGGATATGTTGGATACGATGAAGGGGGCCAATTAACCGAGGCCGTTCGTCGCATGCCCTACAGCGTTGTACTCTTAGACGAGATTGAAAAAGCGCATCCCGACACGTTCAACATTCTACTGCAGGTACTCGATGATGGCCGCCTGACGGATAATAAGGGCCGTACGGTGAACTTTAAGAACACTTTAGTGATCATGACGAGCAATATTGGCTCTCACCTGATCAACGAAGCTATCGATCAATACGACGGCGCGGAATACAGCACATTGATGAATAGATTGAAACCTGAGCTTATTGGACTACTACAAAAGGTCGTACGCCCAGAATTCATTAACCGCATCGATGAAATCAGTGTATTTAGCCCGCTCGACAGAAGCGAAATGAGCAAAATTGTGGGCTTGCAACTAAATGTGGTGAAGCGACGTCTCAACGAGCAGAACATCACCTTAGAGGCCAGTCAAGAAGCCATTGCCCACCTCAGCGAGGCCGGTTGGGATCCACAATACGGTGCACGACCGGTGAAACGCGCCATTCAAAATGAAGTGCTCAATGCCCTGAGCAAGGAAATCATTGCAGGGAAGGTACATGCCGACGATGTGATTCTATTGGATGCATTTGAAGGGGAGCTGGTCTTCAGAAACGTGGACTTGCCCATCTCATAGAAGCGGGCGACCCAAAATCAAAAAACCGCGGCCCATGGCCGCGGTTTTTTGTTATCGGTAAATTTTTTGCGAATCCAGCCATTGGGTCCAACGGCGCTGATTGACCAAGTGGCCCGCATAGTTACGCGCAAAAGCATGATAACCGGGGTTATCTGGATTTGCACACATAAAGATGTAATCGTGCTTGGGAGCCTCTAATACGGCGAGCAAAGCTGCCTTTTCCGGCACACATATAGGTCCCGGCGGCAATCCTTTGATTACATACGTATTGTAGGGATGCTCTAACTTCAGATCCCGGGTCAATACTCGACGCACGGGCTGCTCAGGATTTACATCATTCAAGGCAAAAATGACCGTAGGATCTGCCTGAAGTCTCATCCCCTTTTGCAATCTGTTCAAATACAAGCGCGCCACTAGGGGACGATCGGTGGCCTTAGAACTTTCCTTCATGACAATGCTGGCCAAGGTACTGATTTCCCCGGGCGTCATTTTCATTGCTTCGGCCTGCTTGATGCGCGCCGGCGTCCAGAAGGCGATGGTGTTTTGATAGAGCTTGTTTGCGATGGATTTAGGCGAAGCATTCCAATACACCTCATAGGTATCGGGCAAGAAGGCCCCCAAGGCCAAGGGTCCCTCCCATCCGTCCATGGGCGCTTTCAAGGCATTGTACAGGTCCGTGCTATCTGCGAGCAACTGCTTGCCCAATTTCCCCGCGAGGTCCGCCAAATTATCCGCACCAGTAAAGGTGATGCGAATAGGCTCCTGCAGCCCAGCTTTCAAGGCATTAATCAAGGTATTGTTGCTCATGCCCTGATCGATTACATAATGGCCAGATTTCACTTTCGCCAACCCCTTGTTTTTTGCGAGCATTAAAAACCCTTGCGGATTTAACAACACCTCATCTTCCAGTAATTGCGCGTACAGCTGTTCGGCAGTCGTACCTTCTTTGACATACAGAGAATACGGAAGTTTTTCCTCGTTCACATTAGGCTCAAAGACCACATTGTAACCCATAACCGCTATATAGATCATCCCAGCCGGCACCAAAATGCCGAACAGAAGTACTAGGGCCTTTCTCATATGATGATCTTTTGAAAGATTTTGGCATCGACGTACTCGCCTTCCCACCAAATCCAATGCATAAGCACCCCTACTTCACGAAATCCTCGGGATTCGAAGAGGCCAAGACTCGCATCATTGATCATGGGCACATGGGCGTACAAATTCTCTAAATGCAAGGTATTGTAGGCATAATGCTCCATAGTTTCTAGGGCCAATTTCGACCAGCCCTTCCCCCGATGTTTTTCCTCAATTACAATGCCCACGCCCGCTCGTTTGGTAAAGGGGTCGTAATCGAACAAATCGACCGCACCTACGGGATCGCCGTCTACGTCGAGAATCAAACGCAATTGGCCGTGTGCTACCAAATTTTCGTGACGCGTCAAGTACTGTCTAAGATTCAGCATAGAATAGGGTTCCTTGGTGGCGCTGACGTACCAAATAGAGGAATCATTCTCAATGTGCATGAGCCACTTCAAATCTGACTCTTCCGGGGCCCGTAAAACGCCTACATCTTTGACAGGTATCATAAGGGTTATAGTTCTATGGTTCCTTCAAACACCTTCACAGCAGGGCCTTTCAATACCACATCGGTAAAAGGTCCCGTACCCTTGAAATCCACCTCAAGTACTCCGCCCTGTGCATAGAGTTTCACGGGTGCGGCGGATACCCATTGCTTCGCCACGGCGACCATCGCCGCACCGGTCGCCCCAGTGCCGCATGCGAGGGTTTCCCCTTCTACGCCACGCTCGTAGGTCCTAATGGATAATTCATTATTGCAGGCTTGTATGAAGTTGATATTACATCCTTCGGTGCCATAACGGTTGCGAAGTTCGCGGGCGACCGAAACAAAATCGGGCCCAGCCATACGGTTTTCAACATGATGTGGAGAACCTGTATTTATGAACAACCCGCCATGGCGTTCTTCAACGGCAGGTGCATCGACCATTCCAAGGGCAACCTGATCTCCATCAAAAGTGGCCCAGTGGGGTCCATCGATGGCTGTAAAGGTGGCTTTAAACTTAATGAGGCCGAGGTCTTGGGCAAACTTGGCAATGCAACGACCGCCATTGCCGCACATGGTGCTTTCATTGCCGTCGGCATTGTAGTAGACCATGTAAAAATCTTCCCCTTCATTGCGCGGCTTTTCTAGCAGCATCAGGCCGTCCGCACCTATGCCGTAGTGGCGGTGGCAGAGTTCGGCGATGCGCTCAGAAGATAATTGGACCCCGTTCAACCTGTTGTCGAAAAGGATAAAATCATTACCGGCGCCGTGGTATTTGTAAAAGGTATGAGCCATTACTTCTTGGGATGTTAAAAGGCGTTAAAGTTATGCACTTCAGCGGGTACGCTACGTTGATTTGGTGTACAATTTGAAGATACGATAAGGAACCTTCATCAAAAAATTGCAGGCTATGAAAGTCACAACGAAAACACTAGGTCTTTTATTTTTCACTGCCCTTGGGGGTGCAGCCATCGCATTGGGCGGTGCACATCTGATGGGCTACACCGGTAAAACGGTCATCATCCAAGAACGTGAAGCTCCTGTGGCCCAGCGAACCAACCTCAGTGCGGGGGCGGCAGCCATGCCTTCGGATTTTGTGGGGGCGGCAGAGCGAACGGTGGAAGCTGTGGTGCATGTCAAAACCACGGCAGAGCGCGTGCAGAATTACTACAACCCCTTCAATGATCTGTTTTTCGGGCGCCCCTCTACCCCGCAGCGCTTTGAAGTGCAGGGTAGCGGATCGGGCGTGATTCTATCGGAAGACGGCTATATTGTCACCAACAACCACGTGATCGACGGGGCGAAGGACATCACCATTACCCTGGCCAATAACGATGAATACAAGGCCATGTTGGTGGGTACAGATCCCACGACGGATATTGCGCTATTGAAGATTGAAGCAAGAGAATTGGACTATGTACAAGTGGCCAATTCCGATAATGTCCGCCTAGGCCAATGGGTCTTAGCAGTAGGCAATCCGTTCAACCTTACCAGCACCGTGACGGCAGGCATCATCAGTGCCAAAGGGCGCGACATCAACATCATTGACGAACAGAGCGCCATTGAAAGCTTCCTGCAAACGGATGCCGCGGTGAACCCAGGCAACTCAGGCGGGGCCTTGGTGAATACCGCAGGAGAATTGGTCGGAATTAATACCGCCATCTCTTCGCGCAGCGGTTCATTTGAGGGCTACAGCTTTGCCGTGCCTTCCAACCTCATGCTCAAGGTGGTTAAGGACCTCCAAGATTTTGGCCGAGTACAGCGCGCCTTCATGGGCATCAACTACAATGAAGTGACCCCTGCCCTAGCCGCGGAACTCGACCTCAATGTAAATTCAGGAGTCTATGTCGCGAACGTCATCACGGGCGGTTCGGCAGACGACGCAGGCCTTAAACTGGGCGATGTAATCATCAATGTTGCAGGCAAGGAAGTGCGTAGTGGGGCCGATTTAACCGAAGCCCTCGGCCAACACCGTCCGGGCGAACGCCTAGATATTGTGGTGAACCGCCAAGGCCAGAATAAGAAGTTTGAGTTGTTGCTCAAGAACAAATTGGGCACCACAGAAATGCTAACCAAGGAAGAAGAACTCCTCAGAAGCTTTGGTGCGGAACTCGAAAACCTCAGCGCCAATGACAAGCGCAGGTTAGGCATACGCAATGGCATCCGCGTTTCTGAAATCTTGGGCGGACGCTTCGAAAAGGCCGAGATTCCCGAAGGATTTATCATCATTAAGCTCAACAACATCTACATCGACGAGGTGGAAAAATTTGAAAACCTCGCACGCCAATTCAATCCCGGGGACGGCGTCCTCATCCAAGGATTTGAGCCGAATGGCAAAGCGAATTACTATGCCTTTGAATGGTAATCCTTCGTGTAAGAACTAATTTTTGATACGAGCGGGCCTGCGGCCCGCTCGTATTGTTTTCGCCATCCGGCGGCCGCTAAGTGTAAAAATTACACACCCGAAAAAGAACTCAATCCACTGTTAAACAGACATTTAAAAGTATGTTTTTGGGTAGGCCATGGTGGAATTGCTCTCTACCTTTGTAGGTAAGAACCACCAACATTTCACCTACTATGATTGCTCAAAATGAGTACTCTCAAAAAGTCGGGCTTCGCATCGAAAACGAGCGGCTCGCCGTGGACATCAGTGCTTGTGTACACGAATTATTTTACAACCGCGGTGTGGAGATCGTCCTGTTTCGCAACCAGTTGCGCGACAAAAGCTCCAGCCAAATCCTAGAACTTCACCAGTATGCCAATGATTTCGTGGGCAAGGCCATTCCAGTGGACCGCACCCTCGAAATGCTCCAGGCATTGAAGCACACCGGGATTGAGCATGCCAAAATAGATATTGGCAAACTCACCCACCAGTGGACGCAGACAGAGGATACCGCAGAAGCCTTCATCATCAACACCCTCGGGCACTTGTTCCGTACCCCTACCCTTGAACCGCGCGACGTGGTATTGTTTGGCTTTGGCCGTATTGGCCGACTCTTGGCTCGTGAACTCATCGTTCAGGAAGGAAACGGAAACCAGTTGCGCTTGCGTGCAGTTGCGGTGCGCAGCATTGACGTTGCCAGCCTACACAAACGCGCTTCCCTCTGGAAAATTGATTCTGTACACGGAGATTTCCCCGGAACGGTGCTTGTGGATGAAGAACGCATGGCCCTTGTAGTGAACGGACGCCCCATCTACTTCATCCCTACGCCAAACCCTGCAGAGGCAGATTACGAGGCCTATGGCATCAACGACGCCCTGCTGATAGACAACTCTGGTGCCTTTAGAGATGATGTTGCCTTGGTCAAGCATTTGGCCGCAAAGGGAGTGGACAAGGTTTTGTTGACCGCGCCAGGAAAAGGGATCCCAAATGTGGTGCACGGCGTAAATCAAATGGACGTGAATAAAAAAGACCGCATCATTTCTGCGGCGAGCTGCACGACCAATGCTATTTCTCCTGTGCTCAAGGTGATGAACGACCACTTTGGTATTACCAAGGGGCATTTGGAAACCATTCATGCCTACACCAACGATCAAAACTTGGTCGATAATATGCACAAGAAGTACCGTCGCGGTCGTGCAGCGGCCATGAACATGGTCATTACTGAAACGGGAGCTGGCCAGGCCGTAGACAAGTGTATTCCAGGCTTGGGCGCGAAGTTGACATCTTCGGCTATCCGTGTCCCTGTTCCAAACGGCTCCTTGGCCATTTTGAATTTGCAGTTAGAAAAGCAAACGAACCTAGAAGAGCTCCTAAGTACCTTCAAGCAGGCAGCTTTGGAAGGACCGCTGGTAGAGCAAATCCACTACAACACCTCCAATGAACTCGTTTCAAGCGATATCGTTGGGAATGCCGCACCTAGCATTTTCGATGTGCACGCTACCCAGGTCACACCAGACGGCATGACCGCCGTCTTATACATCTGGTACGACAATGAATATGGATACAGTCGCCAAGTCTTACGACTGGCCAAACACTTCACGGGCGTGCGGCGCCCGGCGTATTATTAAAGAAAAAAACCGGGGCTCGCGCCCCGGTTTTTTTTATTCGTTGATAATGAGTTGCAGCAAACCCGCGTTGGAGTTGATACTTTCTTCTAGACTGATCATACTTTCCGTGTTCTCCACCCCTTCTATGTCGTTGATGCGGAAAATCACGTCCTTAGCGTGAGAGGCATCGCGGCAACGAATCTTACAGAAGATCCCATATTTACCCGTAGCCAAATGTGCTACCGTCACCTCAGGCACTTCGCGCAAGAGCTCGATGATATCAGGCGAGGACAAGGAACGCTTGGTATATAGACCCACGTAGGCAATGAATCCAAAGCCAAGTTTTTCGTAATCCACACTGATGGAGGTACTCTTGATGATCCCTAAAGATTCCATCTTTTTTACACGCACGTGTATGGTCCCTGGGCTAACCAATAAGTCCTTGGCAATTTCAGTGAATGGCTTTCTAGCGTCCTTCACTAGGTACTCTAGAATTTGCTTGTCGAGTTTATCGATTTTCATAGGTCTGAGTTAACGTTCGCAAAAGTAAGCAATATGCATTTTGCAGTATTCACAATTTCAAACGTTAATTATTGCACAAATTTAGGTGTATTTTTATTTCTCTTTCAAAAAAAGCATCGTATTTTTGTTCCGAACACAATAATCAAGGACAATTCTTATTTAAAAAATAAAAAGCACATTTATGACTGACGCACACAATATATCGACCACCAATACACCTTTGTACACAATCAACAATCCTGAGAGCGTCATCGAGGTATACTTGGATTTGGACAACGATGTAGTTCGTGAGTTGAAGTGTTTGAACTACAATAGATGTAAGGAATATACTTACACTATTAATGAGTATTTAGAACGATACAGCCACCACCCTGCAGGCGAAGCCATCAAAGCAGAGCTGGACGCTGTTCATGCATAAACAATCTTTCCGTTCACTCTGTTTGTATTTGGGTTAAGGTAGCGCTGGGGAAAGCAGCGCTACTTTTTTTTTGCGCAAAAAAAAAACGCCCCGAAGGGCGTTTCTTATTTCTTCACGAATGGCAGTTTCACTACCTGTGCTTTAATAAGCTTTTCTCGAATCACTACCGCGAACTCACTACCTTCGCTGGCCAGTGCCACCGGAACATAACCCATCCCGATGTTTTTACCAGTGGTAGGGCTATTGGTTCCTGAAGTCACTCGTCCAATAACATTACCTTCAAGGTCAGCAATCTCGTAGCCGTGTCTTGGAATGCCACGGTCGATCATTTCAAATCCTACTAGCTTCTGACTCACGCCTGCTTCTTTCTGTGCCGCGAACTTCTCAGAGGAAACGAAGTCCTTGGTAAACTTTGTGATCCAGCCTAATCCGGCTTCTAGTGGGCTAGTGGTATCGTCAATATCATTGCCGTACAAACACATCCCCATTTCTAGGCGCAACGTATCACGGGCACCCAAACCTGCAGGCAACAAACCGTGAGGTTCACCAGCCGCCAATATGGCCTCCCAGAGTTTCTTCGCGTCCTGGTTGAATACATACAATTCAAAACCACCCGCACCTGTATACCCGGTTGCTGAGATGATGACATCTGTAATACCGGCCATCTCACCAATGACAAAGTGGTAGTACTTGATCTCTGCCAAATCAACACCGGTCAAAGACTGCAGGATTTCAGTCGCCTTCGGACCTTGAACCGCCAAGAGCGAGTACGCGTCGCTATCGTTGCGCATGGAAATATCGAAGCCTTCTGTGTATTGCATCAAATGGTTCCAGTCTTTCTCCATGTTCGATGCGTTCACCACAAGCAAGAAGTACTCGTTGCCGAAGCAATACACCAACAAATCATCGACAATACCGCCTTCTTCGTTCGGCATACAGCTGTATTGAATCTTTCCTGGCAAAAGTTTACTTACATCGTTCGAGGTCACCTTTTGAAGGAATGCTAAGGCATCCGGGCCTTCTACGAAAAACTCGCCCATGTGGCTCACGTCAAACATCCCGGCGGCTTCACGAACCGCATGGTGTTCATTTTTTAGTCCGCTGTACTGCACGGGCATGTTGTAGCCTGCGAATGGGACCATTTTTGCTCCCATTTCAATATGGGTGGCTTCTAGTGCTGTTGATTTTAAATCTGACATCTTCTGTGTATAAGTGGTTTTTTTATCCGTGTATGCGTTCAGTATTGCCCAATTTTGACATTACCTCCGCCTCAAATGCTAATAATCCCTCCCACATCTCATCGACCTTCTCGCGGTCAAAGTACTTGCGTGCGAGGGTAATAAACATGGTGTAATGGTTGGCCTCAGAAATCATAAGGGTATGGTAGAAGGAGGCCAATTCTTCGTCTTCGATATTCTCGCTCAACACCTTAAAACGCTCACAACTGCGTGCTTCAACCAACGCACAGAGCAACAGCTTCTGCGCCAATCGCTCTTCGCGGTTCACTCCCTTGTGAAAATAAGTCTGTAATTCATTGACATATTCATCACGGCGTTCACGCCCCAAGACCAAACCTCGCTGCATCAGCCTGTTGTGCACCATCTGGAAATGGCCCATCTCCTCGCGAGCAAGTGCCGTCATTTTATCGACGAGTTCGGATTTCTCAGGATATCCTATGATCAAGCTGATCGCCTGTGACGCAGCCTTTTGCTCACAATACGCGTGATCCGTTAATATCTCCTCTATGTTCTTTTCTGCGATGTTCGCCCATCTCGGGTCAGTGGGCAGTTTCAAACCTAACATACTCATGAGAAACTGATTTTGTGGCGCTGCTGGACGGCAAAATTAACCATCAAATCCCACATCGCCATCGCCTTTAAGGTCTTTGTGTTGAGGCCGCTACCACCGGCGTGATTACGCATGGAGTAAGTTGGCCAATTCCTCCCCGTAGTCAATGAATTCTAGCGTCTCATCTGTACGTGCAAGCTTGAGCTTGTTGAAGATGAGCAGGGCCTCGCCATTACTTTCTACATGAGAGATTTGGTGGTCTTCAAAGAATTGGACCACTTCCTTGGTAAAGAAAGATTGCAACTCCTTTTCGTCCTCACCCATCACCATAAATTTCTTGGAGAACTTCGAGAACATCTTGAATTCAATGTCCTTGTACCCCGTGAAGGCAATCACGCGATCGAAAAGCTTCTCGTACGCCTTTTCGCGCTCCATGGTAAAGATGGGTAGTACACGATTGAGTTTGAGGACCATCAAGGTGGTATTGAAGGTCTCTGCAGTGAAGGCCTTACCCTCGTTGAAAATCACATCGGCAATCTCCCAACTCGCATCCCTATCCTTGTAAGAGCCGTTCAAACAGTTGTTCTTACGCTCGATAGGTCGAATCTCAAAGAAGTGGAATTGCTTTAGGTAGCTCGTATTCCAGTTTACCTCGCGTGAATAACTGTAGCCCTTTTCGGTGGCTAAATTACGCAAGCGTTTTTCGCGATGCGTAAGCTTTATACTCTCGCTGGTCACCATGAACTTCAAGGCCTTGTTGTAGGTGGATGAGGAAATATGGGTGTCCAGTCCTGAAATGAAGACCTTCCCTCCTGATTCTCTTTGCTTGTTCAAAAACTCAACGAGGTAATCCATGTACGAAATATCGACCAATCGCGTTTCGGAGAGGTCAATGTTCACATCGGCATCCGCAGGGAGTTGTGTGACCAATTTATCTAACTTGATTATGCCCAAGAAATTGGCAATACCGCGCACCTTCAGTATATAACTACTATCGGGCAACGGTATCAATCTTGTTCGCGACGAATAGACCAGTTTGAAGAATTGGGGCACCGGAATGCGCGCCAAAAGTATGTGAGTGACCAGCACCAAGATGGAACCGCCCAACAATCCTACAAGAAGGTTGGTGTACAAGGTGATTACCATGGTAATCATGAAAAACACTAATTGCTCAATCCCTTGATTATACACCTGTTTGAATACCGCAGGAGAAGCCAATTTAAAGCCTGTATGCACCAATAGAATGGCGAAAGCACAGAGCGGCACTTGGCGCATGATAGGACTGAGCACTACAATGAACAGCAACAAAAGTAATCCCTGGTACATGTTCGACCATTTAGTCTTTGCCCCGTTCTGAATGTTCACCGTACTTCTGATGATCACCGAAATAATAGGTAAACCACCAATCAATCCGCTAATCATGGTACTAATCCCAATACCCGTCAAATCCTTATTCAAATCCGTTTTGCGCTTGTACGGGTCTATTTTATCTACAGCCTTCGCAATGGCCAAGTGTTCAATACTCGTGATGATCAACATCGAGAATACGATACCCCAAAATTCCAGTGTATTGATTTTCCCAAAGTTTGGGTGCATGATGGAATCTGTAATGGTATCCGGAATATCCAACAAGAGCTCTGGGCCCACTGCATAGGCGTTTCCTAAGAAGGACATTTGGTGAGGCTCAAAGAAATTGAAGGCATATACAAAAGGCAACGAGAGTACGATGACCCACATCGGCACCGGCAAGAAGTGGAAGAAGCGGTTGGTAATCTTGCTGTTAAACAAAATCATCAACAGTCCCGCCAATGATATCAATACCACAAAAGGATTGGCATGCGGGAGCATCACCACTGCATCCACAAGATTATCGACGATATTTGCACCTTCGGAATGGGTACCGAGGGCCACGTGAATCTGCTTGGCGAAGATGATGATCCCAATGGCTGCTAGGAGTCCTTGAATGACAGAACCGTGGAAAATATCTGCAATGCGCCCCAGCTTAAATATTCCCAACAAGGTCTGTAAGGCTCCTGAAACTACAGCCGCAGCAAGTACGTAGTTGAAGGCTTGACCGGTGCCGTCGTCCATCAAGACAATCCCCAACAGGATGACCCCGATCACCCCTTTGGCCGGTCCGTTCACGGAAATATGACCCCCGCGGTAGAATGTGGTTACCACACCTCCTACGACAGCGGAGAATATCCCTGCCATGGCTGGAGCACCTGCGGCCAAGGCAATACCCAAGGAAAGCGGCAAGGCGATGAGTGCCACGCTGACCGCCGCAATCAAATCACTCTTCCAGTGCTGTACCAGCCCTTTTAATCCTCCATTTGGCGTGCCTTCCATCTAGTTATCTCTGTTTTTAAGCGCCCCTAAAAGCGCGTTCAATTCTTGTGTAGTTCCTTTAAAAATGCGTCCTATCCTGCCACTTGGCCCGGAAGAAAATACATATTTCCCACTAAAGGCAAGAGCATGCATGGCCGTAGTGTCCATCACATGCAAAGCGCTATCTAGATAGCGTATTCCGGTAGTTCCCGTAAAATAGAAGTGCTCACCGTCGCCACATACATCTGAAGTATAGGGCAAGGCCGCCAACTTGTTCATGGTCGCGGTATCGTCCTGCCCGGTCATCAAATCTGCCACGAGTGATGTTCCGTAGGTGTTCTCCTCATCCATATAATCTCCACCGACGATATATAGTTTTTCGTGGTCCCAATAATGTGCAAAGGCACCCTGAGAAGGTGTTCCTTGGGCCAATTCTATATACGAAGGCGTCCAACCCAATCCGTCACGTAAATCCATTGTTACGTGCAACCGACTCACCGTCCCGCCCGAGACAATTGACATAATGTTGTTGCCCACGGTAATGGCGGATCCACTAGCGGCAAAGCTGGCCTCACCATCAATGGCCTCGGGACCTTCGATCTCATTCCAGGAGCGACCGCCGTCCCCGGTACGCAATAGCATGAATCTTCCATCCACAGGGTCGCCGTAGATATATCCTATACTGTCGTTTACAAAGACTACCCCGTCCAAAAAGGTGCTTTGTGCAGTATCCGCAAAGACTCTACTCCACTGCTGTCCACGAGTATCCGTGTGGTAGATATAGGTCGGTGCTCCAGCGCTTACGGCCACAAACTCCTTGTCGCTGAGCGCCCAAACGCTGCGAAACTGACTTTCCCCAGATTCAGGGATGTGCTGGAAGATCCAATGAATACCGGCATCCAGGCTAAAGCCGAACACCCCTTTGTTTCCGCCAACGACGACGACGGAATCTTGAGTAGCATGCAGGCCCCGAAAGCTCAACTCTTCATTGGCCTCAAACAAGGGAACATGGACTGGCCCAACAAGATCTTGTTGACCCTTTACGCCCTTCCAAAGGGCAAACACTAAAAGAAGAACCGATAATGCTCCGGCCCAATAAATGCGTTTCGACATGTCCGTGATGTGTTTGCGTTAAGATACATAAGGACGTTTAGAACGCAAAGTAAATGAACGGCTGAACCTCAGCACTTAAGATTTGGTAAATGACTGCGATGGCGGCAACACTAAGCAGGAACAAGGTCCAAACTGAGGCAGCGCTTACCCATTGGCGCATCTTCTCTTTATGTACACTCGGTATCCAGTGGATGAGATAACCGAGGATGAGGACGGCGTAGAATTTCCAATTGGCCACCAAAACCTCTCCAACAGTATCCCAACCGAAGTCCGATGGAATTTTAGACAGGATCCCTATGGCACCATCCCAAGTAGGCGACCTAAACCAAGCCCGCGTGAATGTGATGAACACCAGGGTGAGCACCAACCCGATGGCCTTATTGTAGGCCTTGCTCTTGTCCGCCCAAGGAGAGATTTTCTTCCAATTCTTATACACGACCAACGCCACACCATTGAGCGTACCCCAGGTGACGAAGTTCCACGAAGAGCCGTGCCACAAACCGCCCAGCACCATGGTGAGCATCAGGTTGATGTTGGTATTCACCCAACGCTCTGTGCCGCGGCTGTAGCGCATCAACACGAATCCTAGAGCGAATAAGCCCGCCAAGCCTATGCTGAGCCACGGGCTGCCCACGATCAGCGCAATCATCAAAAAGAAGGCGAAGACAATGGTATACGACGTAATACTACCCTCTCTGTTTCCACCCAGCGGAATGTAGAGGTAATCGCGGAGCCAAGTGCTTAGGGAAAGGTGCCAACGGCGCCAGAAATCCGCCACAGAAGTCGCTTTGTAGGGACTGTTGAAGTTCTTTGGAAGGGTGAACCCCATCAGCATCGCAATCCCGATGGCCACATCAGTATAGCCCGAGAAATCTGCATAGACTTGGAGCGAGTACCCAAACAATGCACTCATGGTTTCAAAACCAGAGTAGAGCTGCGGGTTATCGAAAACGCGATCGATGAATTGTACTGCGAGGTAATCTGCTAGGACCAATTTCTTCAACAACCCGTTCAAAATCCAGAACACCGCCAATCCCGCACGCTCCTTGGAGAGTTTGTACGGCTCGTACAGCTGTGGAATAAACTCCGAGGCTCGCACGATGGGCCCTGCCACCAGCTGCGGGAAGAAGCTCACGTAGAAGCCAAAATCCAAAATATTCTTCACCGGCTTGATGTGCCCGCGATAGATATCCACGCTGTAGGAAATGGTTTGAAAGGTGAAAAAGGAGATTCCAACCGGTAATAAAATGCGGTCAAAGATGAAATTCGTGCCGATGGCCTCATTGGTCCAGAGGGCGAAGTGATTGATCACTTCGAGTTCGATGCCGGTGAGGTCGTGGATAAAATCGGCCACGAAATAGGCATATTTAAAATAGCCCAAAACAAAGAGGTTCACCACCACGCTCAATGCGACGAGCGTTTGTCGTTGCCACTTTATCTTATTTCGATAGATAGACCAGCCGATCAAGAAATCCGCGAGGGTGGAAAAGAGCAGGATGATGAAATAGAATCCGCTGGTTTTATAGTAGAAGAACAAGGATACCGCGAATAAGAAGATGTTACGGCGCGCAGTGTTTTTATACATCACACTATATCCGCCCATCACCAAGGCAAAGAAGACCCAGAAATACTGCTGGGTGAAGAGCAACGGGGTCGACGGATCGTAGGTAAACCAACTAGAGAGTTGTTCCATCATGGCGCCAAGGATTGTAAGTGTGTTTCATAATCCTCCCACAAGGCCCAGAACAACAAGGTGGCATTGAGCCTATACCCAGCGTTGGTAAAGTGGATCTTATCAGATTTGGCCAAGCCTTTCTCTTCCCAAATGGCGATGCTATTGAGTCCACCCATGACTTGGAACAGGTCCCAGTACACAGCGTTGTGTTCTTTGCTCAGTTGTTTCATCACTTTTTGAACGTCCAACGCGTGCTCGTTCGGCGTACGACGTTTATAGTAGCTGTCGTTGTTGGTCATGAAAATGAATTGGCAATCAGGATTGATTTCTCGGAACCAATGCACCAACGTATCGTAACGCATCTTATACTCCTCCGGATGCCATTGACTATCGGGCTTATACGCATCGTTGATGCCCAGTCCAAAAATGATCAAATCCGCCCCAACATATTTGCCCTGCTCGACAAAGTTCTCACTGCGCAAGAAGCTTTTCGTCGCGGCACCATTGACCCCAAGGGCATGGTAGACTAATCCTGCCTCTTCTCGCACCATCTGTACGCCTTGGAGGGTATACTGAGGATCTTCACCCTCGGTCACCTTAAAACGAACGGCGACTGAATCTTGCAGCTCATTATAGAACCATCGGCGCACTCCGGCCACCGTATCTACTACCACAGAATCTGGCGCCGGCACCCCAACGGGCACCATGGTATTGCTCGAGCTGTGCTCAAACAAACGCAGCTCCGTAAATCCATAGGCCTTGTCCGCCTCCCGGAAACTCTGCAGTTCAAATCCTGCCTCTACATCTCTGGTGATGGCATCAATCCCGCTAAAACCCCACGGACAATTATTGCGTGGAATGCTGTTTCGACATCCTTCCCAGGTCCCTGTTTTCTTCACATAGATATTGCCCGGCATATTGGTATTCGCCAAGCGATGCGGAAAGAAGAAACCACGTTCGATATTTAGGGATGGGGCCAATTCTCCCAGCTGCGAGCGCAATGTATGACTCAAGGTTCCGCCCTGAACATGCGATCCGCCCATGTGCACCACATTGACCTTGCCCTCCTGTTCAAAAATCGCCCGGTCGAGTTTCTCGTAAAACTTCTCCATACCCTTGTCCGAGCCAAAAAACTGCAAATGGTTGGCGCTGGTATCCAAAAACGGGTACTTCAGTGCAATAGCCCCCATCTCCTCCTGTGCTTGGATAGGAAGTGCTAGGACCATCATGACAAATGCGATGAATATTCTCATGGCGCAATTGAATCTTGTGCCGCCGTATCTGCGGGCGCGGCATTATATGCACGAACAGAATCCTCACGTCGCTCGGCTTCCTCTGCCAAACGCTGCTTTTCTGCACGGTAATTCTCTTGGGCCAGTTCGACCATCTCTCCTAACCTATTCCCTACCCACTGCGCGCCCTTTGGCGTGAAGTGGATGTAATCTTTCACGGCAAATGCCGGCTCCTGATCTACCCAACGAACCATGGAGCCTTCCCCACCCATAACTTCATAGAGGTCCCAGTACACGGCTCCCCGCGCCAACACCTCAGTACGCAAAGCTTGCTTGAAGGGCTGAATGAGCGGATAGCTTTCCATCTTCAGGCCATTCTTACGTGCCATGTCCGACGGTCCTACGTAAATGATGGCAGCATTTGGATAGAGAGATTTGATGTGGTTGATCTGACGGGCGGCCGAACGAGCAAAGCGCTTGGCATGGGCTTCGTCTTTGAAATACGGTACGGCATTCCCGCCGTATTGGAGAATTATCAAGGAATAGGATTCGCGTTCGAGGTGCGATTTGAATTGGGCCGCATCTAACTTGCTAAAGACCATCCCCGAAGCACCGCGCATGGCTACATTGTCCACATGCACTCCCGTAGGACTCTCGAAACTGATCCCGAAAATTCTAGGACTTTCATCGGATTGTAGGGCCAGGGTAAACGCTCCATCATCCGGAATATCAAGCGCCAAAGCTCCTTCGTAAAACTCCGGGAAGGCTCGTGTGGAGAACACCGTATCTGCCACATAGATTTGGGCAATAACAAAGGCCGTGGTACGCAAACTCAAGCGGACCCGAGTAAAATCGCGCGCCAATGTATACCCCCAATTGCGCTTACTAAAGGTCACCTGACCAGCATAACCTGTTCCCGTCGCGTTCGGCGCCAACATGGTGAACGATGCCAAATGCCCGTAGGCCATGTCCTTGATGGCCGTATCGCGTCGACCAAAGGCCGTTTTCCTCACAAACCCTTCGGCATTTACAAAATCTAAAGATGCCGGCTCGACCAAAGGCTCTACCGCCACGTATCCAAAGCCGCGTCCGCCATAGTTCTTCTGCAAACTGTTTCTAAGCTGCATGGTGATGCGATCCCCTTCGAGCTGACTGTCCCCATAATGAATGACTCGAACGGTATTGCGCTCACCGCGCTGCAAGCTCCCCAAGGCTTCAAAAAATAGCCCCAAAGCATCCCACCGCCCCATCTGGAGCGTGGTATCCAGCACAGGCATTTCCTTGACGACCTCCACTACTTCCGCCGGTAGGGTATCTAGGTCCAAGGAATCCACAGCCCAAGCCATAGTATCCTCGAGCACCGCTTCACTAGGCCTCCACAATGGGGCCAATAGATCTTGCGGCTGGTAAAAGCCCAATTCAAATTCGCCCACCTTGACCTTATCCTTTGGCGACAGGAAACTCAGCCCGGTAATCACCAAGCCCAATGCCACGAGAAAAAGAAAAATGTGAAACGGTTTCTGCATACCCTATAGCGTGCTAGGGTATTTATCTGGTGAATAATCCGAAATGGTTTGGGTTTGGATGCGCAACTTTTCGCCGGCCTTGATCAGCTCGTCGACTTTGTTCCAAGATTTAATATTATCTGCGCTAACCCCAGGGAACTTGTCAGCAATGCCCCACAAGGTATCTCCCGGTTTTACTTCATAGGTGATGTACGAGACCTCATCAGTAGACACCACTTCCGCTACTGCCTTTGGCATTTCTTCCATTGGCGCCGCGGCCACAGCAGCTGCTAGTTGCTCGTAGCCTGAGCTCTTCGGCACCCACACGTTCAGCTTCTGACCAGCGTAAATGGTGTTACCACGTATGCGGTTCCACTTTCTGATATCGTCCACCTTGGCCCCAGTATTAGCGCTGATCTTCCCAAGGTAATCCCCCGAGCGGACGGTGTAGGTGATCAACTTGTGTGTATTGGGATCCGGCATGAACGACAACACTTGCTTGCGTCTGAGTTCGTATTGTGCCTCTAAACCTTGCTGGTAGGACGCTTGCGAAGCACTGAGTTCGGCCAATTTCGCCTCATCTGCCGCCAAGCTTGTCCCGTACAGGGCCGCCCCTGCCGGCAAGATATCGCGACGCAAATGTGGATTCGCGGCCTCAATGATGCGCAACGGCACGCCCGCCTCATCGGCTAAATCCTCGAGCAGCAAATGTCCGGCCTGGTACTGGAAGACCTCTTGCGCCGCCACAGTCACCTGCTCATTGTAATATTCGATTGCTGCACGCTTGCCCTTTACAGGATCAAAGCGCTCGTCAACAAATTCATTGATGGTAAGTCCTGTTCTCACGGCTTGTACCCGTGTCAAAGCCAAGACCTCCTCGCTCGCCCAACCGGCCGGAGAAAAAGTACCAGATTCTCCCTTCAACTCCCAACGAACATCCCTTACTGTATCAGTCGGAATGGCAGATGCATAGGCGCTACCTACGAAAAGAAGCAGAAAAAAAAGCGTTGATATTTGAGTGGGTTTCGTCATCGTTCTTCCAAAGATAACGCTTCCAAAAAGGCTTTTATCACCTAAAAGGGTAATGAATTAATGAACTATTCACAACCGGAAGTTAAAAACTCTCAAAGATGTGTCCGAGGTGCCCTACAGCACGCGACCGATGAGGTCGTAATCGTGCGCATCAACGACTTCTACTTCGCAGAAATCACCAATTTTCAAATAGATATTCTCGGCTGGAATGAGCACTTCGTTATCCACATCTGGGCTATCAAATTCCGTGCGCCCAATGAAATACCCACCTTCCTTGCGGTCGATAAGTACCTTAAATACTTGTCCCACCTTTTTCTGATTCAACTCACGGCTGATTTCCATTTGAAGCGCCATCACCTCATCAACGCGCTGCTGCTTTACCTCTTCAGGAACATCATCTTTAAGATTATAGGCATGTGTGTTCTCCTCGTGGCTGTAGGCAAAAACTCCAAGTCGGTCAAAGCGTTGCTCACGGATCCAATCCAACACTACCTGGTGGTCTTCTTCCGTCTCACCCGGATAACCCGCGATCAACGTCGTACGAATGGTAATGCCCGGCACTTTCTCACGCATTTGTGCTAGGAGTGCATCCGTTTTCGCCTTCGTAGTCCCACGGCGCATGCTCTTCAGCACTGGATCTGCAATATGCTGCAACGGAATATCGATGTAATTACACACCTTCGGCTCTTCACGAATGATGTCTAAAACATCCTGAGGGAATCCAGAAGGGAATAAATAGTGCAACCTGATCCACTCAATACCCTCAACCTTAACTAGTTCCTTTAACAAAGCACCCAATCTGCGTTCCTTGTATAGATCGAGGCCATAGTACGTCAAATCTTGTGCGATAAGAATCAATTCCTTAACGCCCTTAGCGGCCAATTTCTCCGCCTCAGTGACCAAATCCTCGATAGGTGTAGACTTATGTCCACCGCGCATCAATGGAATGGCACAGAAACTACAAGGACGGTCACAACCCTCTGCAATCTTCAAATAGGCGAAGTGCTTTGGCGTAGTGGTCATGCGCTCCCCCACTAATTCGTGCTTGTAATCCGCACCCAAAGTCTTGAGCAGCAAAGGCATATCGCGAGTTCCGAAGTAGGCATCTACATCTGGAATCTCTTGTTCTAAATCCGGTTTGTAGCGCTCGGACAAACAGCCCGTCACATAAACATGATCCACCTCGCCTCGCTCCTTTTTATCCGCGTAATGGAGAATGGTATCAATGCTTTCTTGCTTCGCATTATCAATAAAGCCACAGGTGTTGATGACAATGATATTCCCTTCTTCCTCCTCAGGAGCTTCGTGGGTGACCTCCTTGCCATTGGCTTTGAGCTGTCCCATCAAAACCTCTGAGTCATAGATGTTCTTTGAACACCCCAAGGTCACAACGTTGATCTTGTTCGTTTTTGGGCTTTTTGTACGCATGGATTACTTATTGAATAAGCTTAAGGCAAATGCCTGTGGATTAAATAGTTGTAGATCTTCCATTCCTTCGCCGACACCGATGAATTTCACGGGAATGTTCAGCTGATCTGAAATGCCGATGACCACCCCACCTTTTGCCGTACCGTCGAGTTTAGTCACGGCCAAAGATGTAATCTGAGTTGCCTCTGCAAAGGCCTTGGCTTGCAATAATGCGTTCTGTCCAGTAGAAGCGTCGAGTACCAGCAGCACTTCATTCGGTGCTCCCGGAATGACCTTGTCCATCACGCGACGCACTTTCGACAGCTCCTGCATGAGGTTGGTTTTATTGTGCAAACGACCTGCCGTATCAATAATGGCGAGATCTGCGCCCTTACTCACGGCATGTTGCAATGTATCGAAAGCCACGGACGCCGGATCAGAGCCCATTTGCTGTTTTACCACTGGAACACCTGTGCGTTCGCCCCAAACGACCAATTGGTCAATAGCGGCAGCACGGAACGTATCGGCTGCACCCAAGACGATGTTATATCCTTTCTGTTTGAACTGATGCGCTAGCTTACCGATGGTGGTAGTCTTTCCTACACCGTTCACACCTACTACCATCAGCACATAGGGGCCTTCGGTTTTAGGAAGTTCGAAATCTTCCCACATGCCGCCCTCGTGCTTCATCAAATTCGAGATGATCTCGTACAGCATGTCCATGAGCTCGTGCTCGCCCATCACCTTATCACGGGCAACGCGCTCCTCAAGAGCTTCGATGATTTTTACGGTTGTATCTAAACCCACATCTGAAGTAACCAATGCTTCTTCGATCTCGTCGAGTACCTCGTCGTCCACCGTGCTTTTACCGGCTACGGCGCGAGTAATCTTTTCGAAAACGCTACTACGGGTTTTCTCGAGCCCTTGGTCTAAGGTCTCTTTCTTGTCACGCGTGAAGAATTTTGAAAAGAAGCTCATTGTTCAATGGGTTAGATATAAAAAAACCACTCCGGGGAGTGGTTCAAATATCGGTATTAAGACGGAATCTTATTTCAAGAAGTCGTTCGCCATGTCCTTAGACACAACGCGCTCTTCGAAAGAGTATGATCCTTTCGGAGTCTTAACAGCTTTAATCACCTTAGTGAACTGCTTTGCATCTGCGCTCTTAAGCGTTGCTACTACTTTCTTTGCCATCTTACTTAATCTCTTTGTGAACAGTCATACGCTTCAAGATCGAGTTGTATTTCTTCAACTCCATACGGTCTGGCGTATTTTTCTTGTTCTTAGTTGTGATATAACGAGAAGTACCTGGCATACCTGACTCTTTGTGCTCGGTACACTCTAGGATTACTTGAACGCGGTTACCTTTCTTCGCCATGTTCTAAATTATTTTACAACGAATCCTTTTGCTTCAGCTTCTTTAAGCACAGCAGAGATTCCTTTTTTATTGATCGTTTTCAAAGTCGAAGCAGCAACTTTCAACGTTACCCAACGGTCTTCCTCAGGGATGTAGAACTTCTTAGTGAACAAGTTCGCGTTGAACTTGCGCTTGTTCTTCTTATTAGAGAAAGATACGTGGTTTCCGGTCATTGCCTTCTTACCTGTCAAATCACATACACGTGACATAATCTTATAATCTTATGGGTTGTACCAAAATGGTTTGCAAAATTAAGGCAATAAATATTATTGACCAACTATTTAAGCGCTGTAATCTTCAACTTCTTTAAGCAAGTTATTAAGGGCTGCAAAAATAGTCTTTTGAATGTTGCGTTCACGCACCTTTCCGAAGGTGAATTTCTCAGCAATAGTGCGGGTTGGGCCTGCAATTGCAATCCAGCTTGTGCCCACCGGTTTGTCCGGTGTTCCACCCCCTGGTCCGGCAATTCCACTAACCGCCACGGCAAAATCTACATTTAATCTTTTGCGCGCGCCTTCGGCCATCTGTCGCACGACCTCTTCACTCACTGCTCCTTTGGTCACAATGGTATTATGATCCACCCCGAGCATGGTTTCTTTAATATCATAGCTGTAGGCCACAATGCTGCCTTGGAAATAGGCAGAAGATCCCGCCACACTCACCAGAGCAGCGCCTATGCCACCACCGGTGCAGCTTTCTGCCGCCCCTACAGTGAGGCCACGCTCGGTCAATACCTCTCCTAAGTATTCCTCAATGGCCTTGTTCGATCCGTCCATAAGATCATTACCAACCGCTTTGCGTAAGGTTTGCACGGCGCGTTGGATGTCGCCCTTTAAATCTTCGTTGCGCTTTCCGCGGGCAGTCAGTCGTAGACGCACCAGTCCTGGCTTAGGTAAATAGGCCAATTTTATGCTGGGCGCAAACTCCCCTTCCAAAGGTTCAATGCGATCCGCCAACACACTTTCCGGCACACCCACCACAAACAACGTATGGTGAATGATTTGGTAATCAATCTCATCTCGAAGCAAAGGCAGCAGCCCATCTTGTACGATGTGCTTCATTTCATATGGCACACCCGGCATACTAATGATGCGGCGACCTTCGTGGCGGAATAACATCCCCGGCGCCGTGCCCTTGTGGTTAAAAATCACCTCACACACCTCAGGAACCAATGCTTGCTGTTTGTTGCGCTCCACCGGCGTACGGCCGAAGCCTTTGAACAGCTCTACAATATGGTCCCACACATCTTCGCGAAAAACCATCTCACTGCCGAAGTATTGCGCCAAGGTTTGCTTGGTCAAATCATCCTTTGTAGGCCCCAGCCCGCCTGTCATCAGCACGAGTTGAGTTTCAGGGTATAGACCCTCAATGGCCCCGATGATCGCCTCAGGCGTATCTGAAATGCTATTGATGCGCGTAACCTCAATACCTTCCTCGCCGAGCACCTGTCCCAGCCAAGCACTGTTGGTATCTACGATTTGCCCAATTAAAATTTCATCGCCTATGGTGATAATCTCTGCTTTCACTTCCTTTACTTTTGAGGGAACAAACTTACTATACGATGTCCTATTCCGCGTCTGAACTCATTCTAAATCCCGACGGCAGTGTGTACCACCTCGGCCTTCGTGGTGAAGATATCCCCAACCTCGTTTTTACCGTAGGTGATCCAGACCGCGTTTCCAGCATCACTGCCCATTTCGACCAAATCCATTGGACCAAAATCCGCCGAGAATTCAACATCGTTCGAGGCACCTTAAAGGGCCAAGAAGTCCTCGTACTTTCCACCGGTATGGGCACGGACAACATTGACATCGTCATGAATGAGCTTGATGCTGCGGTGAACATCGACCCTGTAACACGAGAAGACCGCCCATCGTTCAGGAAATTGACCATTATTCGCATCGGTACTTCTGGGGCTATTGACCCAAACCTCCCCTTAGGCACCCATCTTTGCAGCACTGGCGCCCTTAGTTTTGACGGTCTCCTCCCTTTCTACAAGCACGACTTCCAAACCGTAGCCATTGAAGGAGCCCCTTTTGCGCCCTTTTTTATACCAGCGACGTTTAGCGGGGACCAATTATCTTCTATCCCCAACGTCCAAACCGGCATCACCGCTACCCTTCCTGGATTCTACGCCCCACAGGGCCGCACCATTCGCTCCACTAGCGTATTCACCCAGGCCATGGACAACCTCTACACCCAAAACGTTGCGGGCACTAACATCACCAACTTTGAGATGGAGACCGCCGGCATCTACGCCTTGGCACACCTCCTGGGCCATGAGGCCTACAGCTTCTCTGCCTTGCTCGCCAATCGTAGCCTAGGCACTTTTCATGACGATCCGGCCAGCGCGGTGGAGTCGTTGATTGAAAAGGTGTTGGCTTGGGCGGTGGAATTGGACACCTAAGGGCAAAAAAAATCCCGACATCGCTACTGCAATGCCGGGACAACCAATAAACCTAAGCTCCGCCTAGAATCTATATCCAAAGTTTAAACCGCTAATGAATTCGGCAGGAGCCCACGAATCTTCTATTTGTTCGTAGACAATACGGCCCATTCCGATGAAGGTTTCGATACTAATTTTATCGTTGTATACATACTTGTACCCTCCTACAAAGCCTAGGGATAAGTAATCGTCACTTCTATTAGATCCTGGAGTATTTACCCAGTTCCAGTTATCATCATAGTAACCGGAGGTGTAATAAGAATTGAGTATGTAACGAGAAGTTAAACCCAAGAATACCCCGTTATCTTCTGATCTGTTGAAGTATTGTCGATACCCTAAAGAAACACCTCCATCGCGCTCGGTCCACATGAATTCTTGAAAATCTTCTGTGTTGTACCAAGCACTGAATAATACCGTGCGATTCTCAAACTCCGGCAAAATAAACTCTCCTGTAATATTGTAAGCGCCTAATGCCATTCCAAAGGGGTTCGTTTTCAATTCGAAGCTCTGTGCTTTTGCTGTAGTTGCGAGGGCTACAAAAACGAATAATGCAATAATCTTTTTCATTTTGAATTTGTGTTTGATTAACAATGGCAATGTCCAAACACTTCGCAATGGTGCTGTTATTGAAAAATCTCAATATGATGCCATTTAACTAAAAATTCAACAATAATTAAACTACAGAACCTCTTTAACGATTCATTTTTGAAACATATATGGCGCGTTATCATTTACAGATCCCATTAAACCACAAAAAAAACGCCCCAAGCGGGGCGTTTTCCTGTTTATATACTCGCAATCTTACTTTGCCACGTTCACTGAACGCAACTCGCGAATCACGGTAACTTTTACCTGACCTGGGTAGGTCATTTCGTTTTGGATCTTTTGAGAGATGTCGTACGAAATCTGACTTGCCATGGCATCGGTCACCTTCTCGCTCTCCACCATTACGCGAAGCTCACGACCTGCCTGAATGGCATACGCCTTAGTTACTCCATCAAAGTCGTAGGCTACGTTTTCCAAATCTTTCAAACGTTGGATGTAGCTATCCGCCACCATGCGACGGGCACCTGGACGGGCACCTGAGATGGCATCACAAACTTGGACAATAGGAGAAATCAACGAAGTCATTTCAATCTCGTCGTGGTGCGCTCCAATGGCATTACAAACCTCTGGCTTCTCACCGTACTTTTCTGCCCACTGCATCCCTAGGATAGCGTGGGGCAGGTCTGTTTCTTCGTGCGGCACCTTACCGATATCGTGCAAGAGACCTGCACGCTTAGCAATCTTAGGATTCAAGCCTAATTCTGAAGCCATGATAGCACAGAGGTTGGCTACCTCGCGGCTGTGTTGCAACAAGTTCTGTCCGTAAGACGAGCGGTACTTCATGCGACCCACCGTCTTGATGAGTTCTGGATGCAACCCGTGAATACCCAAATCAATAGCGGTACGCTTACCGATCTGAATGATTTCCTCCTCGATTTGACGAGTGGTTTTCGCCACCACCTCTTCAATACGTGCCGGGTGAATACGACCGTCGCTGACGAGCTTGTGCATAGACAAACGGGCTACCTCACGTCGTACCGGATCGAAACAGCTCAACAAAATGGCTTCCGGGGTATCATCTACAATGATTTCTACTCCCGTAGCAGCCTCAATGGCGCGAATATTACGTCCTTCACGACCAATGATTTTCCCTTTGATATCGTCGTTTTCAATGTTGAATACCGATACCGCGTTCTCGATCGCGTTTTCTGTGGCTACGCGCTGAATGCTCTGAATAACCACCTTTTTCGCTTCTTGAGAGGCCGTTAGCTTGGCTTCTTCAAGGGTAGTTTGGATGAAGGCCTGAGCGTCGAGCTTTGCCTTGTCCTTTAAGGTTTGGATCATCTGCTCCTTCGCCTCTTCTTCCGTCATGCCGGTCAAGGCTTCGAGCTGTGCGATTTGCTTGTCGCGCAATTTCTCTACTTCCTTGGTCTTGGCCTCAAGCGCTTCACGCTTTTTCGCTAGGGTATCCTTTTCCTTCTGTAGGTTGCGTTCGTCACGCTTGAAGTCTTGGATGCTTTGGCGTAGACGCTCGTCCTTCTCGCGGAAGGAGTTTTGGCGTTCGGCCAATTTTTGATCGCGCTTTTGCACCGCGCGCTCGTGTTCTTCTTTAAGGTTCAGGAATTTCTCCTTCGCCTCTAGGATGCGGTCTTTTTTGATTTGCTCAGCTTCTTTTGCCGCTTCGGACAGCATCAACGCGCTCTTCTTTTTCATCGCGTTTTGCCAGAGGACAAAGCCTCCTCCCAAGCCTACCAAAAGCCCAACAACCGCAAAAATTAATTCTGTTGTCATACCACGTAGGGTTAAAGTTGTTAAAAACCCGCACCTGCTAGCATGTTGTCTAAACTCCTTAATATCAGGATCTGTCGCTGCCGCTTCGTCTTGACCTTCCGCTGGAGCGAGCTCTTCCAAAAAGGAATGGCGGCCTGCTCGTAACGCTGCGAGTCAACAACATAACAACGTGCTCGTTGAGTTTAGCACAAAAATAGCAAGTGCGGGAAACGTTATTCTCCTTGTAAAGCCGCGTTTAATACGGCTTCAACGTCGGCCAATGCTTCACTGGCCTGGGATTGAACGGCTTGAGATTGTTTGAGTGCGATTTCCGTTTTGGAAGCGAGTTGTAGCGCACACATGCTGAGCACATCTTGCTTGTCTTGGACAGCATAACGGCTTTCAAATCTGGCTACTGCGTCGTTTATGGTTTTCACGGCCGCTCGGATTTGTTCCTCTTCTTCCGTTTTCACGGTCAGCGGGTACACCCTATTGGCAATGGTCACTTTTATTTTTAACGTCTCACTCACGGAGATTAGGCACTTAACAATTTCATGCAGCGGTCAATTTCCCGCACTAACTCCGCAATCTTTTCTTCGCTGTAGGTGTCCCGCGCGGGCGAACCACTTTGGACTGTTAGCGCTAGATCGCGTTGTTGCAACTGATTTTCGAAGTCCGCGTGCTCCGCTTGCAAGGCCATCAAAGTCTCCTGCAAATGATCCACTTGTTCTTCTAGTTCACTGATTCTCTGGCGCAATTCGCTGTTGACCTCAGCCAATCTCTGGGCTTTGTGGGTCACACGACGTACTGTATCAGAAAATTCACTTGACATGTAAATCAGTTTCCATCAAAGATACCATAATTGTAGATTTGTGGCATGCAGAAATTCATCCTCTTCTTAGGGATTTTCTTAACGCCCTTCGTTCAGAACGCCCAAACCTTTGAACCTCAGCCTCCACTGGACATTCCGCTCGTTTTGAGTGGCACATTTGCAGAACTTCGCGGCAACCACTTCCACGGAGGCATCGATATTAAGACCCAAGGCCGCAGTGGCCTGAAGGTATATTCCGTCGCAGATGGCTATGTAAGTCGAATTGCGGTCAGTCCATACGGTTATGGCAATGCACTTTACATTCGCCACCCCGAAGGCTATACCTCTGTGTACGGTCATTTGAATGCTTTTGCTCCAGAGATTGAGCAATGGGTCGAGGATCAATTTCGCGACCGCAGCAAGAACGACGGCAATCTGTACCCGAGCGCCGAGCAATTCACAGTTTCTAAAGGTGAATTTGTAGCTTTCTCGGGAAACACCGGCGGCTCTTTCGGCCCTCACCTACACTTTGAGATTAGAGACACAAGAACAGAGGAGCCATTAAATCCTTTGGAATTTGGACTGAAGGTCAAGGATACTCGTAAGCCTGATATGCGCGGATTGAGATGGACCGCGCAGGATTTCGCAACCACGGGATCGTTTACATCGGGAGATACGATATCAGCCGAGATGGCCGTAGGAATTGACCTATTTACCACGGACAAGCAAGATTTGGCCAATAACAACAACGGTGTCTATGCCATTGCAGCAGCGGTGGACAGCAAGAACTTTTTCACAGCACATTACAGACGCATTAACTTCAACACTACGAGATTCATCAACGCACATATCAATTATGATTTGTACTGTTCTCAAGGGGTGAGGTATACGCGTTTGTACGAATTGGACAATAATCCCCTTGACCTAACCACGACCTATGAAATGACAGAGCCCGCTTTTCGTGCTTCGAAAGGATGGATTACCGTGGCTCAGGATAGCGTGATAAAGGTGGACGTGAACATCAAAGATTTCGAGGGCAATACGAATGCGTTTTCGTTTTATGTAAAAGGGACGCAGCGCCCGATGAAGGGGATGTTGGACCGGTCGGTACTTCCTTGGGATATGGCGCATTCATTGACTTTGGGTCCAATTCATTTTACCATCCCAGCCGGCGCTTTGTACAATACGACCTATGATTTTACGATGGGCGACAAAGGCAATGGACAATATGTTATTGGCGGCGGTTATGTGCCATTGCAGACCTACATGACCCTAGAATGGACCTTGGATAGTACGCAGGTTCCTAGAGTGGGCTGGTTCCTTTGGGAGGCGAATCATAAGGGGAAGAAGAGTGCTATTACTGGAGAGCGCGACGGTGCGGTGATGATCTTTAAGACCCGAAGCACAGGGACGTATGAATTGGACCAAGATTTGAAAAAGCCTGAGATGAGCTTGCTGAAAACCACGACCTATGCACGCAGTAATAGCGACTTTAGAGAGATTCGCTTGCGCGCCGCAGACGATAAGACGGGTGTGGAACGTTACAGTGCGAGAATAGATGGCGCGTTTGCCCGGATTGACTTCGATTACAAAAAGGAGTTGTTAAAAGTGATTGTGCCCAAGGAATTGGCCGCAGGAAACCATAATTTGCGAGTGGTTGTTATCGATGGTGTTGGGAACACCACGGTAGAAGAATATACCATCACTTTATGAGAAGATTAGTCCTCCTTTTTGGATTCCTTTTTGCGGCCTTAACTACCCAAGCACAGGGGCGAGAGCCCATTCAACTGCACGGTGTGGTCGTGAGTAATGACAGCTTGGTCCAATTACTTCCAAACGTTCAAATCCTCGTTAAAAATCGCGGACAAATGAACGTGAGCGACCGCGATGGCTTCTTTTCTTTAGTGGTCTTGCCCGGCGATACCGTATTGTTTCAACACATTGGCTTCAAGCTTACGCGATTCTGGGTACCCGATACCTTGGAGGGAGACAACTTCTTGGCACGCATCATCCTGGAATGGGATACCGAAGTTTTGGATCCGGTCATCGTCTACCCATGGCCGTCTAAGGAAAACTTTAAAGAGGAGTTCTTGGCGATGGAAATCCAAACTACAGAACTAGATATTGCACAGCGAAACCTCGCCCTTGATGAACTGCGTGCGCGTGCCCAAGCCATGGGCTATGATGCCGCAGAAATGCAGGATTACCTGATTACCATGCAGAACCAGCAGCTCTACAATCAAGGGCGCTACTATGGTGGCTCAGGAGCCTCTGCTATTTTGGGCGCACTGTCCAATCCCTTTGCTTGGACCGAATTATTCCAAAGCCTGAAACGCAAATAACTTGAAAAGATTTCTTCTCATCCTAGGGCTCTTGCCATGGGCCGCCACTGCGCAGGTCATGGACTCCACCCTCTTGGATGAAGTCGAGGTACAGAGCGAGCGCACTGCTGAAAAAAGCACCACAGTATTAGGCAAAGACATTAGGTTTACCACGGGCGCGGAAGGCGGCGTGGAGGGGGTCGTCAAGACCTTTGCCGGGGTGAGCTCTCGTAACGAAATGAGCTCGCAATACAATGTGCGCGGCGGAAACTTCGACGAAAACCTCGTGTACATCAACGGATTTGAGGTATTCCGTCCTTTTTTGGCACGGGCCGGTCAGCAAGAAGGGATGAGTATCATCCATCCGCATTTAGTCACCAGCATAAACTTCAGTGCCGGCGGCTTTAGTGCCTTATACGGCGATAAGCTCAGTTCGGTGCTAGATGTGAATTATTCCTACCCCCGTGGACCTGGCTTCCGTGAAATGACTGCGGAAACTTCCCTCACCGGTGCAAGCTGGGCCTTGAAACAAAATTCAGGTCCATGGACAGTGGCCACTGGATTGCGCTACCGCAACAATGCCCTCCTGCTCAACGCCACAGATGTGCAAAGTGATTATTTCCC
>Ga0255752_10000812_pt1 | contig 37820 bp, 55 predicted proteins | sample 011ome_25_FD_179952 | JGI IMG/M metagenome (GOLD analysis project Ga0255752, IMG submission 179952) | Coastal salt marsh microbial communities from the Groves Creek Marsh, Skidaway Island, Georgia - 011512CT metaG (version 2) | ecosystem: Environmental > Aquatic > Marine > Intertidal zone >... | reverse complement strand
TGGCTTGAGTTTAGATATGCCTGAGTAAAGTAGCTGTTAAAGAATGTTTCGAGTGTTTGCTCTAGAGCACCAGTAGTCTCTTCTCCTCCAGGATTTGCAACTACAACTGGCTTGCTTGTAAATACCTGCTCGCCATTATCCTCAAATGCCAGAACCTTTTTACGAGGTCGGATGGTAACTGGAATACCCATTTCCATAATCCTAGCCTTGTCATAGAATGGGACGGTAGAGCCATCTGAGATAGAGGTAGACTGTCTAAAAGTATAGTTAAAGGATATGCCTGCACCACTTACACGATATCCTAGGTCAAAGAGTCTTCCCTGTGGTGTTCCTGTCATTGACCACTCATAAATGTGGTGTAGAGCTTGTGGGTTGACTCTTGCATTGGCATCAACAAACTCTTTGATACGCTCAATGACTTCCTTACCTAGCTTGTCTAGTATCTGTGGCTTTGCGTTTTGAACTCCCTGCAAGAATCCCTCTGTATACTCTACAAACTTAGTCATATCCTTATAAAACTTTTTGTCGTCAAATGCTACCCTCATTAGATGTCCACCGCCTGATTCTCTGAACGGCGTAGAACAATCTTGTAGTATTCTACTTTTCCAAAAGGTCCAACGTATGGCTCTTGGCTTGCAACCTCAAAGATGGTTGACTTGTTTGCACGAACGCCAGATGTCTCCATATAAATTGGATTACAGTTTCTATCTTTAATGTTGCTAATTACAACGTTAGTGATAGAGTTCTTTCCATCTTCTGATGTTACTCGTAGGTCTTGCTTTGAACGACCAACTAAAACCTTTTCCTGTGTAATGTTCACATTTGGGGTAACTTCTTCTTTCATGGCAGAGCCTGGAGATGCAACAGATATAGCAATATTCCTATCATACATCCATTGCTTTTTTACGTTACCGTATGCACCCTGCTCAACTGTAGGGTAAAAGATTTCTGCAGAGAGCGGAAAAAGAAAGTCTCCTGTATTGCAATCTGCCATTATAACACTCCAGGTTTTGAAATCGCCTTTTTGTATTTGGAAAGAATCTTGTCTACAATTAGGTTTCCAGTTCCTTCAAATACACCCTTTTCAAACTGAATCTTAAACTGATCAGTGTTGTATGAAGAAACATAGTTCTTGTAATAATCCATTCTTCCACATGCAATATCGTCAACGAGTAGCTCTGCTGCTCTTACGATATCGGATGGTACTGTTGGATATCCGTGCTCATAGACAACACGGTAGTCCCAGTTCTTTGGGAATCCTAAATAGCTGTATCCAATGATACCGCTGTCAGATGAGGACGACGGCAATACAAGTCGTGCCTGCTCATCTCTATTATTTGGACCTTCAACAATTTCAACGATTGCTGTGCGGTCTCTAGAAAGTCCAAATGTTCTATCTGTAACAAGTTCGTTGTTCTCATATACGCTTGCTACCTTTACTACCTTATCCCAGACTGGAAGGAAGTCTGTTCCGCTTCCTGGAATTTCTGCAGTCTTCTTTTGGTAGTAGAATCCTTCTCTTACGATGGAGTCAATAATTGCACGTGCAAGCTCTTCATTCTTTCTGTACTCTGCAATATCTGAGGCAACCTCTGCATGCTCTGTAGCCAACACATATGGCCTTCTTACCTCGTAAGTGTCGTGGATAACTAGACTGTTATCACTTGTTTGAATTTCAACATAGTAGTCGTTATCAAATTTAGCACTAAGCTCTACTACGAACTCTTCCCCTGTTGCCCCAGAGAAAGATTGTGAGGATACAGAAAGATCCGCCATATCTGTAATATACGCAACAAAATCCTGTGTGGCATAGCCCTCAGGAATAGTTAGTGATGCTTCTACTACATCATACGGCGGAACTCTCAGTATCTCCATTTAGCTTAAAGCTCCTTGGCAACGTCTTTCGGATCTGCTGCCCTAATGTGCTCACGTGTTAGCCACTGCTCTGCCTGGTCTTTAGTTACAATGTTAAGTCCTACATTGACCCTACCGACTCCTGGCCATGACACGTTACGTGTTGAGTAAAGTGCAACAGTCTCTGGCTTAGGTGATGTGTCACCTTTACGTGGTGCCTTCTTTGTTGTCTTTTTCTTTGTGCTAGTTCCAATGACACCGTCACTTACTGGTGCAAGTGCTGGCTCCTCAGAAGCAACTGGCTCTGGTGATGAAATGAGTCCATCTTCCTCAGCCTCTGGTGCTTCTTCTACAACAGCCTCTACCTCTGGCATTACTGCTGCATCTTCTACTGGACGCTCCCACTCGGTACCGTCCTGAACCAGGCCATCGCCGTCGCCATCTGTAGCATCTGGATTAAACTCGTCTGCCATGATTCCTCCTAAGATTCTTTATTATATTATAGCAGAATAAAAACCTAAAAAGGGCAGGAGCTGGAATAGCCCCTGCCCCTTTGGGTTTATATTGTTAGGATTTAGGCATCCGCAGCTGCGTCAGCATATGCGATTGCGTCCTCTTCCTCCCACTGAATACCGAAGCGGACGAAGACGGTGTACTCTACAGTATCCTTCTTTGCCTTGTACTCACGGTTTACAGTGATGTCACGCTGGAATCCCCATACACGGTTCTGTGGGAATGTTAGGTCAACGTAACCATCTGGGTAGTAAGGTACTTCCTGAACCTGAACACCAAGAACACGGGTAGTGCGTGCACCACCGAATGTCTGGTCGGTACCTGCTAGGTAACGATCACGTCCAGCCTCTGTACCAGCAGCACCTGGGTGAGATCCGAAGGCCTCAGCAATAGCGTCTGCTAGTGTACCATTGTTCTTGACAATACCCTGGAATGCGTCTGTACCTACGTAGAACTTAAGGTTGTTCTTAAGTGCACGGTACTTACGTGGCAGTGCCAGGATAACATTCTGCATAACCTCTGGGGTCCATGCGTTGTCAGTAACTGTGACTACGGACTCGTGGGCGTAGCCACCAGTCTTAGCCTTGTTTACGAAACCATCCATGATGGACAGGAAGTTTCCTGTTGCTCCATCACCATTAATGGCAAGGTCCTCGATGTCATTTGCAAAAGCATTTGTCATCAGTCGTACTAGGTGATCCTCTAGTGCTGCACCTTCAACGTTGTCCTCGAGGGCCTCAGCTGAGACCTCCCAGTCCAAGCGGATCTTCTTTGTAGTAAGCTCCACCTTGCTGAATGTCGCACCAGTGTTTGTGTAGTCACCATCAGCCTGTGCAGCTGCACGGATTACACGCTCACCTACATTGACCTTCTCAAGCTCCATTGTGTTAGCTCGCATAGTAACACGACGGCCATCCTTGGCGAGAACGGTAGCATCCCAAACGTAATCAATGAAACGTTGTGCCTGCTCTGGGCGTAGGATTCCGCTACCTGCATCACCAGAAGGGTTTACAGCATTTGCTCCAGTGGTTGTACCGAAGCTAGCGGTTGGAATGTTTCCGAGGGTGCTAGCACCTGGATCGGTTACACCTCCAACTCCACCAGATGCGAATGCACCCTCACCGTTATATAGACCTGAGTCTGCACCAGCGGCATCTGGATTGTTTTTGATAATCTCTTCCGACATTTTGTCACCTCCTAAGTGATTTGTTTCTTAACTAAATAAGTCGGCAGTTTTGAGGAAACGTCCGCCCCATATTGATTTTTCAACCTGTTCTGGTTGGTACTGCACGATCTCGCCTAGATCGCCAGATTTGCGGAAAGCGGTGTCTGTTTCTACAGCATCTACCCTCTTTCCAAACTCATCAAGACCACTCTTGGCTGCAGTGACTTCGTCCTTTACGGCTTTAATCTCTGCATTGGCTCCATCAAGTGACTTCTTTAGATCAGCAATTTGCTCGTTTAGAGACTTAACAACTGCTGAAAGATCGCTAAAGGCTGATGTAATTCCATCCTTCAGTTCGGAAACTGCTTCAGATACATCGTCTGACTTTGATACCTCTTCAGTTGTCTCAACAGATGCCTCAACGGAATCTGACTTCTCCTTGTCGTAGGACTTGTCGTCTTCTTCCTCTTCCATGTTGTCTGACTTCTCTTCGGTCTCGTCCATATCTTCGGACTTCTCCTCCATGTCATCTTCATCCATGTCATCTGTCTTGGCAACCTCTGCCTCGTCTGCCTTTGTGGCATCCTCAGCTACGGCAACTGCCTCTGGAGCGACCTCGTCTGATTTCTCTACTACAGCCTCATCAGCTGGAGTTGTGTTTTCTTCAGTCATAGGACTTACCTCCTTGTTCATCTTAGAAAGATCAATGCCTTTAGCACTATCAACTAAGAACTTTATCATTTCTGATTTCTCGTTGTCATTCTTTTCAACGAAACCTATATTCTTCATCGCATTTCCGTTAATCGGACTAGATGCGGAATCATCCTGAGTAATTAGAACCATTCCAGACTCTTCATCCCAAAAAACATTTTCAATCTCAACGTCTGCTACGTCACCCTTGACGACATCAACGCCGTCTACCTTTTCGATAGACATGATGTTTGCAAACTGATTGGCTGGTGTATCTACTAGCGATAGCTCTACTAGGTCATACTCCTTAATTACACGAATGGACTTATCCATCTTCTCGTCGTATGCGTCATCCCAGTCATTCATTCTTCCTCCAATAGAGAAACCAGAAAGGGTGCCATCCAGGACCTTTTCCCAAGTATCCTGTGCACCCTTTGAAACATATGCTGATACGTATACGCCAGAATAAAACTTCTTGGATTCTGGGTCAAAGTACTTATCCTCTTTAAATGCAATCATCTTGCCAACTGCAAGTGGCTGGTGCATTTCACGGATGTTTCCACGGAACTTAGCGAATGCTTTTAGAGATGCGTCCGTGGTTACAATATCATCTTGGCGGTCTACATTATCTAGGGTAGCAAAACCCGAAACGATGCGACGCTCTTTATCAACTTTAGAAAAGGGCATCGACAGACGGAGATTGTCTCCCTCTGTTGTAAACTGCGATTTTGAAATAGTCATACTAGTTTATTATATACCCCTTTTGTGTAAAAGTTACAAAAATGTAATACAATTATAACACAATTTTAGTTAGAGGCATTTCCTTCCCCTTGGGCATTACGACCATTAATCGTAGCATCACCATCTGACTGATTATTTGCTCTTTCTGCATCTCTTTCACGATTACCTGCTAGGTTAGCTCGTGCATCAGTAGACTGTCTAGAAGACATTTCAAATACGTCATCTCCACCATTACGCTGTGGTAGGCCCAGGGCCTCTCTAGCTTCATTTGGTGTCATAACCTGAGTCTTAACATATCTTTCAAGAATCTGTGACTGTGCAATCTCATCTGTCAGGGTAAGCTCGTTGAACTTAAACTCGAAGATGTCTGTCTTCTCTCGAATAATCTTGTTGATCATCTTGCCAAGGTTGGTCTGTGCTGGTCTAGCTACCTGCTCCTTAAATGTCCGATCTTGAGCAAGTGCAGAAGCAATAGAAGAAGAGTCTGCACCACCAATCTTTGATAGAGGAACCTGATGTGCTACTAGAATGTCATCTCTATTACGAAGCCTGTATTCGTTAAACGATGCCTCTTGGACACCATTCTCAATTGGCTTCATATCGAACTCTACCTTGTTCATATCGTTATCGCCAGGTAGTGGGATGTAGAGTGTCCTGTGGTTCTGACCCTTCAGGTTAGTCTGTAGGAATCTGAACAGCTTGTCCTCTGCATCTGCAGATAGCTTTGCACCCTTTAGAGTAACGATATACCTTGGTGTTGCCTTGTTTCCAAAGTAGTCAATGTTATACTGTGATGCTAGCTGGTCGCCGTGTAGTGAGGAAACGGCAGACATAATATCTGGAACACCATAGAAAGTATTTAGTGGTGAATACTCCTTGTAGTGCAAAATCTCATTTGGTCTTGGGTCATTGGTTACTGGGTTCTGGTTCCTTGCCCCAAAGTTTCTAAAGTAGACAACCTTCTGTCCAATAATCTGAACATAGCCGTCACGAAGTCTGCGGGCACGCATTGTTGTAGCAGGGATGTGTCCTAGATAACCTATCTCGCCATTTGTTTTACGACCAATCTCTAGGTATCCATTTCCAGTAGCCTGCACATCTGTATAGAACTTCATTAGAATATGTGTAAGAGAGTCATCCTGGTTAAGGCCTTCTATCCAGTCACGGACCTCAATCTTCATTCTTTCAATTCTACGCCTTGCTTTGTCTACAGCAGTCTCATTAGTATTTGACTCTAGCTGCATCATAGCTCGTCTAGAAATCTCAAAGTCGTAGCCTAGACCTACAATGTTTTCTACCTTTGCATCAATGGCTGCGTGGTTTGCAAATGAGGTGTCGTAGAAGTTAGCAAGCTCATAGAGATTCCATGGTGGGGTAATTACATCAAACATCCCGTACCCATTGTGATAGACAGCACCTGGGTTAATCTCCTTAGAACTAGCACCATCACCAGTTCTAATTGCACCAGCGTTTCTTAGGTAAGCGTCTGTTGGCTCTACGGCATTCTTGGCAATCCTTGTAGCCCTACGCTTAAAGTTTGCATCTAGACCGTTTAGTCCTTTGAGGTCATCCCAGGACTTGTTAAATGGGTCCTGTTGCTGAAACTTATCTACCTCTGGCTTTGTCTCTCCCAGTCTGGCTCCAACGATGTATTCATTTGCTTCTGACATTAGCCTTCATCTCCATATGCGTTAAGTGTCTGTTTTGCAGCTATGAGGGCACCAACGTCATTCATGGAAGGAATTAGTCCTTGCTTCATTCTGTCCATCTGTTCGCTATGCTCTTCATCTGTAATTCTTGCTGATCCAGGGAAGAATATTGCCTCTCCCTCTGGCTCTCCATAATGCCTTGCAGCATCTTTAAGTTTCTGAATTTGGTTCTGGTCACCCTTGTTGGCAGGAACATTTAGAACATTTCCGTTACCATCGGTAAACCATTTTCCGTTTGATTTCTTCCAAACGTATACGCCCCAGGCGTAACCAGACTGTGGCATTAGTGTTAGCTTAGCTTTTCCTAGTGCTTCTGCGAATAAATCTTGCTTTTCTTTCTTATTACCCATGAACAATATTATACCACATTAAACTGGAGAAACAACACTTGAGTTCCAAACTGCACCAATATATGCTCGATACTTGTAATTATTAAACAATAAGCTGCTAGTATCAGAGACAATAAACTTGTTTGTTCCAATATAAGTCTTATATATGCCAGCTATGTCAATAAGATACTGAATAGTGGTTGGGATGTAAAGCACATTGGCCCATGTTATGACTGGGACGTGAGATAGGAAGTTCCCCCATGTAGCTGGGTTGATACCTTCGTCATCAAGAATGCTTTCTAGCTCTGCCCACGTTCTAAACTTTGTTGTAACACCAGTCTTATCTGGAGCAATCTTATAACTTGAAACTAAATCTACCCCAATATTACCAGAAATATCTACAAATCCAGAAAAACTATCCATATTTAGAGGTTCTGCCATCTGAACACCTATCATATTCCATTCATTACCAAGTAAGTATCCATTACGAACTAGATTCCCATTAACAAAGAGTGATACACCTGGTGCCTCTACTCCAGCCTCATTTTCAAAATAGAGCCTTCCTCTGGTCTGAGAGGATTCTTCGGCAACAACATATCCGATTATGGATTGGTCTCTTGAGGATATGGTCATTACCTTTTCTGGTGTTGTTGGGAATGACTGTTCGTGATACCTCATTAGCATCTGCACTCCACCAACTCTATATGTGGCAGATCTCTGTGGATTAATTGGGAAACGAATTGCTCTATCTGCTGAGGTATCCCCTACTAGCTGAATTCCTGTATCATCACAGATATATAGATATGGGCTGCTGTTTTTATAGATTTGAACTGGGTTTGGTGCTGAGTAGTCATAGTAAATACCCTTCTTTATGTAAGGGTAAATATCCTGACCTAGCTTAGTGTTAATTGGAGTCAGCGATGCTTCCTCTTGCACCTGAGAGGCTATTTGCAAAGAACTTATCCTAATGTTTCCGCTCTGCACTCCTGCAATATTCATATCAATATGTATAACTACTGCAATGTCATCAAAGCTTACATTCTTAGGTGGAAAGACAATAGAGCCATCCACAATCTCATACTTAGAAGTAGTCCATTCATCTCCTGGCTCTACAGACCTGCTTAGTGGTGCAGGATAGGAGTTGGCTATGTTTTCAGAAAGGACGTTGGCACCATCGGCAAGATACTGGAATGAAACGTATGTCTTTACAGATGCATTGCTTGTGTTGTAGCTATCTCCATCCTGAGCATAGACAGTTGGGCTGTCTAGATTTATCTGTAAGTAATCTAGTGCATACTCTGTATTGCCCTCAATATCTGAAACATTTTTGGCAAAGTATTTTAGTGGCAGGTAGTCTTGCCAAGCAGAGTCTACTGCAACATCTAGAATAAATGCTCCTAAGTATAGTTTAGGGAATAGGGTATATGTAGCTGTGTGGCCATATAGAGTGCTACTAATTAAGAATGAGTCTGGAAATCCACCATCTAAAAAGTCTGTGCTTGTAGTGTCGTAGTCTCCACCATAGATTCCCGATGGATCTGCTGCAAGGTAGTCCTCAAAAAGATTTTGAATATTTACAGATGTTCCGTCATCAGTAAAGAACTCGCTAACCTTTCTAAGGTTTCTTGCTGTAGAGAGCCCAACCTTATATATCCTACCAGTAAAAGTATTATTGTATCCTGGCTTGCCTCCAACATACATCCTTAGTCTACTCTTGGCACCGAAGAAGGAAGATATGTTTGAGCCGTATGTTTCTGCAAACCTATCTATGTCAATTCCAGCTGCAGCACTAATACCCACAATGTGCTGGTCTTCCTTAGTCACAGTGGTTATTTCTGAGTTGTATGATAGCTGGTAGATAAGCTGTGAGTCGCTAACAGAAACTTCGAAGTAGTTTCCAGTCACTTTGTCCTCAATTAAGAATAGTGTTTGCTGGCTAGTTGAGTCTGACCTAAAAACAATGTAGGCAGCCTTAAGATCTTTTTGCAGCAGGTCAATGCTGTTAAATAGAAGGTAGCCTCCAGGGTCTGTCTCATCGTCAAGCCCAAAGCTAAAGTATGGCCTGTTCTCTGTATTTGCAACTCTGCAAGCCTCTAGCCAGCCTGACTCATTTGAGTTTTTAAGAAATACAGATGGAAGCTCGTAATCTGGTGCACTAATACTGTCAGAAGTAGTGGATATATTCTCTGATATTCCCTGATTCCATAATCCAAGATCTGGGTATAAGTAGTTGTTTGCATACTCGGAATTACGATAGTCAATGATAGCTGCTGAACCCGATATGGAGCTGTTGCTATTTTCTGGATACTCTACACCTTGACCGTAGATAAATCTACGCTTTGCCACAACAGATGGCACAGAATAAGAGTATAGGGCTGGAGACTCTATATCGAAGTAAAGGAAGTCATCACTGCCATAGAATCCTACCCAGTCTTGATCAAAGCCATAGAAAAGAGAGGACAGTGTTTCGTTTGTTCTGGCTGGCAAATCTATAGTGGCAGTATCTACAATCATAGACACAACCTCTTCTCCATTAATTAGCATGCTAATAGAGTTTTCAATAAATCTAAGGTGGACCAACATTGGTCTGCCCCAGGTTCCAACAAAGTGGGACATCGTTTGATTGCCTAGCTTAAATGTCAGGAATTGGCCGTCTACGTATAGCCCGTCTGTAGAAGCTACTGGACCCATAATCCTAGTAGCAGTATAGGAGCTTGTTGATACCCTCATCCAAAATTCTAGTGTGAGATCTTTATATCTTCCAGACTCATTCATTAGGCCTAGACCTGGCAATATTAGTGATGGTCCGTTAGGGTTTTCAATAATCTTTGTTGCATTGGATGAGCCATACACAATAGGAAACCCAGCATTGTATGCATACATTTTATTTTCTGATGCTAAGTAGTATCCTGGGTTTTCTCCAAGACCATATGCTGCTGCCCTAACTGCTGGGGCATTTGTGATGCCAATACTTGCTCCATGCAAAGAGTAAAGGCTGTTAGAAGCAACACCAGAGCTTGCTGTAGCATAGTTCTCTGACCACTGTGCCATAGAAATTGCATTTATATAGCAGCTATAGTTACCGTCAGAGCTGGCGTTTACCTTGATAACTATTCGTAAGTTTGATGAGGTATCAGGAATATCAAATGTTTTTGATACAAATGCCCAAACACCAGTACCAGCAATCTCAAAATTTTCTAGAACCTGTGTTGTTGTTCCATCAGTATACTCGTATCCTACGTCAACAGAGTCTATGGCTGAATTCTGAGAATATAGGTAAAAGGATATATTAAAACTTCCTCTATCTGAATCTAAATCTTGTGTTGATATTACGTCTGGGCTAATAGCTATAACTTGGCTTGTGCCAGAGAAGTCAATCTCTGTTGTTGGACTTACCACTGGTGCACTTAATCCAGAAAGCTGAGCTGTTGTTGCCGTACCGCCAGAAACATTCCAGTTTACTAACTTTTTGTTTTGTTGTGATATCAGAGAGAGGAATTCTGAAGAATCATCCAGTGACCAAAGAGCTAGCGGGTGTTCTGAAAATACCTTCTCCGCATAAAGGTTGGCTGGCTGTGTCATAATTCTCCTACTTTATTTTATCATACTACTGCAGTGATTTTTGCCACTGTGTACCATCATAATAGTATACAGTTGCCTTTGACCAACCAGCATTATATGTATCTAGCTCTCGTTCTATCCAGCTAGATCCGTCATACACAAATACTTTTCCGCCAATGTCATCAATAGTGACTGAAAAAGGAGATGTATAGATATACTCATTACTGCCATTATAAGCAGACAGTGTAAAGTTAAAGGTTCCAGGTGCAACTGGTATTCCAGAAATTACACCTGTCGAAGTATCTAGCGATATTCCATCTGGAAGTGCTCCAGAAGAAACTGCATATCCAGCAGCATTGCTTGCAGATATAGAGTCAGAATACGGAGTATCAATAGCAAATGCTGTTGATATCGTATCGTCAGTCCAAGTTGCCAGTGGATATTTGACGGTGACGGTAAAGTTAGATGTTCCTATTCCTTCCCCGTCAGCATTAAATGCTTGGAAAGCAAAAGTATATGTGCTTCCTGGACTTGTAGGTGTTCCTGAGAATGTTCCATTGCTAGTATTAAAGCTAAGTCCAGCAGGAATGCTACCAGAAGCAGTATAATAGCTAGTATAGTTTGCACTTACCCCATCCGAATAATAAACCCCTTGCCTCATACTAGTTGATACAGTGTTGTCTGTCCATGATGGGTATCTGTTTGCTACGTTGATTGTTCTAGTAATAGTAGAACTGTTTCCTCCTGGACCTGAAGCATAAAAGCTAACACTGTAGCTTCCACTGCTAGATGGAGTACCTGAAATAGATCCACCACTTGCACTTATTCCTGGTGGAAGACCACTCCAGGTATAGGAGGTTGCATTACTAGCACTAATAGAGCTGCTATAGTATGATCCAACTCTGGCAGTAGAGGTAATGCTGTTATCTGTCCAAGTTGGAGCTGCAGCTGTTGTAGTAAATGATACGCTAGTTGCATAAATTGCACTTGCTGAGCCGTCAAAAAAGTTACCAGGAGTAGACGTAGATGTGTCCATCCATGCGTCCAAATCATAGGTAGTTCCTGGGCTTAGCCCTGTTCTTGACCAGTTTAGTGTTACAAGTTTGTTAATGGCTGCACCACTACTGCTACCAATTCTTGTGTAAAGATCGAGAAAAAGATGTCCATATGCTGTTGCACCCATGGAAGGACTAGCATTATAAACGTTTAGGCGACCACTAGCTGATGTAGAGCCAATGCTGTCAACATATATAGCGATTTGTGCCATGCTAGCTCCTAAGCAGTCTTAATCCAAATATCTCCAGATACCATACCACTGCTAGGTGCATTAGCCTGAACAAAGAGAGAGCGATTGTTAATCTTCAGGGCGTTGTCTGCATTGCCCGTTAGATTTCCAATAATTGTTCCACCAGTAACCGATACAGCATCTATTGCGTCTGCAGTTAGTGTTCCAGTAAATGTTGGATCTACCAACTCTGCAATTACTGTCGTGTCTACAGATATTTGGGTTCCTGCTACAACTATTCCTGTCCCCGCTGTCAGAGATACTCCTCCAGCAAACTGTGTCATTGTGATATCGCTTGTTCCAACAGTAAATGTTGCTGGATCATCTACAAGTGCTACATAACCTGCACCAGCATTAAGTGTTCCATACTTTACGAAGATATACATTCCTGGAATTTCGCTTGGCTCGTCGCAAAGACTGCACCTACGCAAAACCCAAGGAGAGGTTGCATCTCCAAGGTCTTCAATTACGTATCTTCCATTTTCTGCAGCATTAGTCTGATCTTTAACAAGAATGCCATCTAGCAATTCCCAGTCTGTGGTCACGTCGTCAAGAGATGTCCATGCACCGTTAGAGTTAGCAGTAAGGGTTGCCCCTACACCAGATGCTCCATTATCATAGGTTGCATCTAGGTTAGATGTTGTAGCTGCCTCTACAGCAGGCTTTGCAACAATACCAGCTGCAACATTGTCTACATACTCTCTTGTTGCCAAATTAGCAGTATTGGCGATGCCGTGTACATTAGTTGTAGTATTATGTGCCGTAATGGCAGTGTTAATTGCAGAGACTGCATTTGCAAGCTGAGTTGTTGGTACCTGACCATTTGTGTCTAGGCTAGCCACTCCATCATTTTCTCCCACGCTAGATGATAGAAGATAGTCTTGGAAGCTTCCTGCTTCAAAAGGCTCTAGGTTGCTCCAGTCTGTTGAGCTATCGCCCATCTTAAATGCTGTTGTTCCATCGGTTCTAATCTCAACACCGATTTCACCAAATTCAAGAACTGGATTGGCTGAATCCCACTGAGCAGTGGTACCACGCCTAAGGGTAATTCTCTGAACGGCCAAAATTTATTCTCCTAATAGATACAAACTATTATACCACTAGTTGAATGACATTTTATGCTTTTTGTTATCGTGGATAGGTCCACATTCATTACATGTATAAGACCTTATTCCCGTAACAGGACACTGCTTAATTTCAGTATTATGGCCTCTAATCTTACACCAAAGAGCTTTTATAGATCTTATGAAAGGGGAAGCCAATGCTGCTCTGCCTCAAGTCCTGCATCCTTTAATGCCCAAAGTGGTGTTACGTCATACGCAATTGTGATTCTAGGACCTTCCCAGTCCCAATCGGCCATTGCATGTGAGTGTCCCATTTCTGAAAGAATGGCTTTATTATTTACGTTATTGTTAATTTTGTGCTCACCAAAAGCATAGTAGTGTGTCTCTGATGGCTCAGCGGAAACAGAGTAGTATCCATGATAGAATGGTGCTCCTACTGGAGAGTGATCGTGCCAGTCAAGTCTTCCCTTTTTAGAATAGTTTACGTTAAACCATCCCTGTAGCATATACTGCTGTTCAGAAAAATCTACCTCGTAATAGTTGCAGGCTTCTTTAACCATACTAGAAATTGCATCATATAGCTTTCTAACCCCATCAATGTGGAATTGAAAAACATTATACTGCCTCCACTTCATGGTTGAAATACTGCCAGTGTCTTTCCAGACTTCTGCGTCGCCTACTGGAGTTACTCCTGCAACCTTGGCTTGCTCAATAAGATCATACCTTACTAAAAGCTCTTTTTTTAGCTCATCTAGATCATTGTCAAGAAAATATTCAAAAAACCTGTGTGGCTGGGTAGAGTGACTTTTACTTATTGTTGGATCATACTGTTGCAAACTATACTCCGTTCTTTGCTATAAATATTATAGCACAAAGCTACTTGAGGAATGATGGCAAGAAGTTGAACGGTGTGAAGTTGAACGGTGTGAAGGCAAAGTTACCAAATGGAGTAAAGTTAAATGGTGTAAAAGCAAATGTTGGAGTGAAGCTAAAGTTGCCAAATGGAACAAATCCAAAGTTAGAAAAAGGAACAAATCCAAACGGAGTGAATCCGAAGTTACCGAATGGAGTAAAGCTAAATGGTGTAAATCCAAATGTAGTAATTGAAGATGAAGCTGGTGAATCAGCACCATCTCCATTTCCATTAGTTGCATAGACGGTATATGTCTGTGAAGTTCCACCCTCCTGGTTTACAGTTACAGAAAGCTCTGTCGTATCTCCAGACTTGCCGTCAGAGGAGGTCCAGTGATAGTTTGTGATTGCTGATCCACCATTAGCAGGTGCTGTCCAAGTAACGACATCTTGCTCTGCACCAGCAGCGTTGGTTGCTGCAGAAGGTGTTGGAGAGGAAACAGATGGAGCAGCCATAGTTGCTGGAACTGTTGTAATAGTTATTGCAGAGGATGCAGATGATGCTGGAGAATCTCCAGAGTCATTGCTTGCAACAACAGTAAATGTTGGAGTATCTCCTGAGTCAAAACCAGTAACAACAATTGGAGAAGATGATCCAGTTGCTGTCTCTCCAGTAGAAGCGGTCACCTCATATGATGTTGCAGCAGGAGAATTAGCTGGCAATTCGAAAGATACTGAAGCAGCACCATCGTTATACGGCCTATCTGTACCGACGTTTGTTGCTGTTACATTAATTGGTGCAAATGGCTCCAAAAAGTCATTTGAGCTCTGTGAGTTTGCACCTAGATTTTTTCCAATTGCCATGCTAATTTTCTCCTATCAATTTTTAAGCGGCTGTATCTCCGAAGACAAGCCATGAGTTTGCTGCCCTCTTTAGGAGGGTAACGGATGACCACTGTGTGCGTAGCTTTGTACCAGGGGTTCCGTTTACTACTGCCGAACCAGTTCCAGCGATTGTAACCTGACCAGCTCCAGTCTGAATGATGTCTAGCGTAGAACCTACTGGGAAGTTTACGGTTGCATCTTCTGGGATAGTTAGTGTTACTGCAGAACCACTGTTGACCTCAATAATTGTGTCTTTTTCGTCAGTGCTTGTAAGTGTGTAAGCTGCTGTCTTCTCAGCGATTGGTGTAATGGAAGGCACTCCAACCTTTGTCTGAGTTCCATCTGTAAATACAACTCCAGCCACCTCAACATTGTTAACTGCTAGGTCATCAAGTGATCCCTGAGCAAAGTTAATTGTTGTGCTTGGCTCGTCTGTAACACCCTTAAAGAGCTTCCAGATGTCGTCAGAAGCATCACGAACAATACCTGCGTGCTGGTAGGTGCCGTCATCAAACGATCCTACGAGACCAAGGTCTGCAGTGTTAGAGGTTGAGCCCTCACCAATGTAGATCATTGGGTCATTTACGACTAGGTCCTGTGTGCTAACTGTAGTTGTAGTACCAGATACTGTAAAGTCTCCAGACACTGTAATGTTTCCAGAGAATGTCTGGTCTGCACCACTTAGAAGTGCTAGGTCGGATGTATCTGCAATGCCGTGAACATTTGTGGTTACAGCAGCGTGGGTTACAATCTCTCCATCTGCGTGTCCCTCAGCAGCTGTTTGTGCTGCAGTGACATCTGAAGTTGTTGCAAGCACAGAGGTGTCTGCAATACCGTGCACGTTAGTTGTAATAGCTGCGTGAGTAGATACTGCAGAAGATACATCAGTGTCTGTCGCTAGAACTGATGTGTCTGCGATACCGTGAACATTTGTGGTTGTAGAGTTGTGGGTGCTTACAGCTGCATCTGCATCTCCTGCAGCATCATAATTTGATGCTAGGCTATCTGCATATGCCTCTGCTGTTGCCTCTGCTGCTGCCTGAGCATCGTTTGCTGCATCTTGTGCATATGTCTTCGTAGCAAGCTCTGCTGTGTCTGCAATACCGTGCACATTTGTGGTTACGGCAGCGTGGGTTACAAGGTCAGCAGCATCTGAAGTTACATCTGCCTGCAACTGAGTAATATCTGCTGTGGCTGCATCAATGTTGTTTTGAAGAGTCGTATCTGCAGCCTGATAGTCAGTCTCTAGCTGAGTATCTGCTAGCTGATATGCCGATGTTACAGCAGTATCCTGTAGATCTGCATAGTCAAAGGCTGCCTGCAAATTAGTTGCATCCTGTGTTGTCAGAGTAGTTGTAGTTGTTGAAAGATCGCTCTGTAGCGAAGCAATTGCATTAGTATTTGCTGCTACTGTTGTATAGAAGTCTGGGTTCTCGTCAATTGCAATTGCAATCTCTGCCAGAGTATCTAGGGTAGCTGGGGCAGCACCAATAATAGCGGAAGCATCCGAGAAAGCCTCTAGGTTACTCCAGGTGTTGGTTCCGTCACCAAACTTAAATTTTCCAGTGTCGGTTTCATAACCAATCTCGCCAGCAGCGAGTACTGGATCTGCTGCTGTCCATTCTGCCGCAGTTCCACGGCGTTGCTGCATTCTAGTTGCCATTATTTAATCTCCTAATGAAGGGTGTTGCCCTATCTTTTTAAATTATACCACTATTTTAGTGATGATATTTAGTTGTACTGATCTGTTACGATACCGCCAGACCAAGTTGTATCCCAATCTGTAGTTGATGGGTCTCCAGCACTAACTGCCAGAGATTGTGGGTCAGAAACTGTCCCACCCTCAACAAATGTAGTTGAGATAAGTCCATTTCCTTCGATTGACGTGTCGTGGATGTGGTCTTGTAGAACTTCAGCATCCTGAATTGTTGCAATCGTAATCCAAACGCCACTGTAGTAGACGTTAACTCTCTGGGTGATTGTGTCGAACCACAATGCACCATTTGATGGTGAAGAGGGAGCGGTAGAAGATACAGGAATTTTACCTGCATTGGCATCAAGATAAGACTTTGTAACTACATGGGAATCCGCTGTAGGGTCAGAGGCACTAATTGTACCTCCAATGGTAGCATCTCCAGCTACCTGAATTCCATTTTTGACTCTAAAGTCTTTGTTTGATGTTGCCATCTATTACCACTCCCTCTTTAATTAATTTAGACCATCAAGGTTCCAGTGACTGTGACATCACTGTTGTTGTTTTCTGTTGTTACAAGCAGCTCTATGTCTGTTCCGTTGATTCCAGCGGAAACCGAAGATAGTGAGCCACTTGTTTGTACATTTCCATACTCTGTGATAGCAATGTTGTTAGAGCTGTCAAGTGTTAGCAAGACCTTGGAGATTTCGGTGTTTGTTCCGTCTCCAACCTTAACAACAAGCTCTGCAGAGCCGTAGTCGGCAAGTGCCCAGCTGTATGCAACTACCTGGCTTGCTGTAGCTACCGACTGGGTAGCAGCAACCTGAAGAGCAACAGAGTTTACATCTACTGCTAGGTAAGTTGGTGTAGCTGTTCCATCACCAGCTGCTACTGCATCTGAGATGTCAGTTGCAACTGCTGCCTGTGCACGAGCGTCTGTAAAGTAAAGGTTAGTTGAACCTTCAGCTAGATCGTCAGTGTCAGAATCTGCAACACCGTTCTCAGCTGTAATTGTAAGACCAGTTCCGTCACCAGAGATGGTGATGTTGGTTAGGCTTGCATTTGTTAGCAAGTCTGCAGCGGATGTCTTTGCACGAGCGTCTGTAAAGTACTGGTTTGAACCCTCAGCTACGTCATCAGTGTCTAGTGCACCAATTGTAGTATTTACAGTGCTAATCTGTCCATCAGTGTAGGTGTTAGCGTCTGTCTCAGCCTGGTCAGCGTAAGCCTCGTAAGCTGTGGTGATTGCTGTCTCACGACCATCGGTGTAAGAATTAGCTGTGGTTACTGCGTCAGACTCAGCTGCATCTACGTACTGCTTTGTAGCAGCGTGTAGGGCAAGTGTTGGGTCTCCAGAAAGAACCAGAGCACCTGTCATGGTATCGCCAGACTTTGCAACCTTTTCACCAATAGATGTGGTGAGGTCAGAAATAATATCTGGGTTGTCATTCAGAGCTGCAGCTAGCTCATTCAGTGTGTCAAGAGTAGCTGGTGCAGAATCTACAAGATCAGCAACTGCTGTAGCAATGCGGTCAGTAATTGTATTTCCGCCAGTACCGTCAACAGTAGCATCTCCAACGAGGCTATCGGTGTAGCTGTTTGCAGCTGCCTCGGCATCATCGGCGTATGTCTGAAGAGAACCCTCTAGAGTGCTGATTTCACCATCGGTGTAGCTGTTAGCTGAAGTGATAGCATCTGCTTCTGCTGTATCGGCATATGACTGTAGAGAAGACTCTAGTGTAGAAATCTCTCCATCTGTGTAGGTGTTAGCATTGGCCTCTGCTGTAGAAGCTGAGCCAGCTGGGTCATATGCAGCTGATGTAGCAGATAGTGCACGTGCATCTGTAAAGTAAAGGTTTGTTACACCTTCAGAAAGCGAATCTGTATCGTGGTTTGAAATGTCAGATACTGTACCAGTTACATCACCGAGTACATCGCCTGTGAGGTCTCCGACAAACGATGTTGCTGTGATTGTTCCAGCAGCGAAGTCTCCATTTGAATCACGAAGTACTAGGGTATCTGGGGTGTTTGTGGAAGTACCTGAGCCTCCAACGAGCGTAGTAATGTAACTCTGGTCAGCTGAACTCTTGGTCAGAATATCAAAGTTATTTACTGTAGCTGTTGTGCCCTCAACTACAAGACCATTTTTGATCTTAAAGTTTTTGTTTACTGTAGCCATTTATTAATCATCTCCTGTATAAATTAAGCCTTGAGACCAATGCGACCATATCGCACGGTAACTGGCTTGATAGCTGAATCTGGGGTCACAGTCAAAGCGACTGTATCTCCAGTACGAGAGACATCAATGGTGCCCATATTCCCATCATTGTCAATTGTTCCATACTCGGCAACGGAAACATTTGATCCGTCTACCAAGATGGTGAACTCTGTTGCATAGAACTTGTTATCTCCCTCTGTAGTCTTTGAGATAGAAACAATGTATTTCACCATTCTCCATACCGTTGCATCAAAGCTGTCGATTACGGTTGCATTCTCAATTCCAGAGATGGTGTTTTCGTTATTACCAGCTGTTCCAAGATCAGTTGCCTGACCTGCAGCGGTATCGATAAGATCTTCGTAGTCCTGTTGCTCAGGACGATCACCCTGCTCAAAGCGGGTTTTTACATATGGGATAGACGTTCTAGACATAGCTCTATTATAGAGCCCTTTTTAAATAAAACTACATTACATAGTTGTTCAGACCTATGATAGCAATGCCAATCGGGGCAGCATTGCCTGGACCATACGCCTCTATGCCAATGTTTACAAATTTTACACGAAATGGTAATATTTCTGTAATTTTAACATTGTTTTTGACATCAATAAACTTAGCGGTATACTTTTTTGGTTGAATAAAGTCAGCTTTATATCTGTCTTTAGTATAGAATGTTGACTTTGCCATTAGTTGGTTACATCCTCAACTACTGAAACACTACCCTGACCAACTGTCCATACAACTGCATCCTGTGCAGAGCGTAGCTCTATGTCAAAAATATCTCCTGTTTCGAGTTGAGATGACTGTGCAGCCGATAAGCGGACAGTAAATTCGCCAGCCTCATCGTCTGGATCTTGATATGGACTTAGTGTAAGCACTAGGGTTGCATCGTCTGTAATAATTCCCAAATCTGAAGAGTTATTTGGTCTCTTAATCTCCATTGAGATTGTGTAGTCTGGGATATTTAGCGGAATCCTATTATCATCTGTAGCATAAACCTTAAATGCAGCAGTATCTCCACGCACAATAGTCCAAACTAATTGTGGTGGGGTGCTTCCAAGTCCTTGCGGTCCGCCTCTTGCCATATCTTATATTATAGCATAGACTTTTGGGGAAATCACTGGTATAATGGTAAGTCTTATGAACAAAACTATTGCCAAAGTAGGCGTTGTCGGAATGGTAGTTCTCGGTATCTCAGAATGCCATATGATAACTGCCCCAGCTGTTCTTGCTGATGACTCAGAACCCCAAACACAAAGTTTACAATTAGGTAAAGTAAGAAGTCTGGTTGGCACAGAAGATAGTAGCCACGGATGGATTGACCTAAATGCTCCTGACTTTACTAGAAACTCTAGCTATGAAATTATTACAATAGCTCCTTGGGAAAAACCAGAAGTTGCTGCAAAGCAAATGGATGTTGATCAGCTAAAGCGTGTTTTACGATACGCAGGTTTTGAAGGGTATTCTCTTAGAATGGCTCAAGCAATCATTTTCCTAGAGTCAACAAGAAGAATGTATGCTCATAACCCAAATCACCTAACTGGTGATAACTCTTATGGTCTATTCCAGATTAATATGTTTAGGGGTCTAGAGGAGCAAAGGCTTGAACAGTTTGGGCTTTCTAGAAACGAAGATTTATTTAATCCTGGGATTAATGCTAGGGTAGCTTGGGAAATATCTAATGGTGGAACTGATTGGTCTGCTTGGACTACATACCCTGAAGCAAAAAAGATTGTTGGAAACTATTCAGACTAAGTTATCTGGTCTGCTATCCACCAAAAAGTTTTTTCTAATCCTCTAGCCAATGGGGTTTTTGGCTTCCATCCAGTTTGCTGAAATACAAAAGTGTTTTCTGAGTTTCTAGCAACAACCCCTGTTGGTCCAGGTATATGCTTTTTCTTTAGTCTTTTGCCAGCAATGTCTGCCACTATGTCAAAAAGCTGATTAATTGTGACAGGCATGTCGGAGCCTATATTTACTGGCAATACACATTCAGATTTCATTAGTGCATAGATACCATCTAATGCATCTTCTATAAATAGAAAAGATCTTAGCTGTTCTCCATCGCCAAAGATTTCTACTTCTGTCCCCCAGTTAGCAGATGCTATCTTTCTACAAATTGCTGCTGGTGCTTTTTCTTTTCCGCCAGTCCATGTTCCTTCTGGCCCAAAGACATTATGAAATCTAGCAATTCTTACGGGGACTCCGTAGTTTTTGTGCAGAGCTGAGAACAACCTCTCGCTAAATAGTTTTTCCCATCCATACTCTGAATCTGGATTAGCTGGATAGGCAGCCGTTTCTACTAAGTTAACTATACTACTGTCTAGCTGTGCCTCTTCTGGATAAATACAAGCACTACTTGAATAAAATATTTTTGAACTATACATTCCCAGCTCAAGGATTGCTTTTATTAGGTTAAGGTTTATCTGCACTGAGTTAGTCATGATATTTGTATCGTTGTCGCCAACAAAAATATACTCTGCACCACCCATATCTGCTGCTAGCTGATATATTTCGTCAAATGGGTGGCCATGTAGAGATATAGACTTTTTTACAGACTCATAATCTGTTAGGTCTAAGAGAAGGTATTCATCTGCTGGAGATTTTGAAAACTCTGGCTCCTTTATATCCACTGCCCTGACCCAGTAGCCCATAGCCTTAAGCCTTTTAACCAGATGACTTCCTATAAGTCCACCTGCACCGAATACAAGTGCATTCGTCACTAGATATCTTCCCAACTACTTCCATTATATCTTTTAGCTACTGTCAGATCCACCCAGCTGCTTCCGTTATACCTTTTAAAAGTTGTTAGTTGAGTAGATGAGCTTGGTCCTGTCATTCTGTAACCTCCATTAAGAAGTGCTGACTCAACTGTAATTGTAAAAGTTTTTTCTGTAGTTCCAGAAGTATTGGAGGCATAGATAGTAAAGGTGTAACTTCCTGCTGTTGTTGGGGTTCCTCCAAGAGAGCCATTGCTAAAAATTAATCCTGCTGGAAGAGTTCCCGAATAGGACCAGCTATCAACATTGGATGCTGAAACCGAATCAGAATAGGATACTCCAATTGTAGCTGTAGTAGCTAGTGTCTGGTCAATCCATGACGGGGCTGGCAAAGATGCTATATAAATAGAGAACTGCTGTTCTGCTGGCCCGCCGTCGTTTTCTGCACGAAGAGTAAATGTGTATGTTCCAGAAGATGTTGGGGTTCCGCTTACGTAGTAGTATTCTCCAGAAGCACTTCCTGATAACCCTGGTGGCAACGATCCAGAAGATATATAGATATTTCCATATGCAGTATCGTGTCCTGATGCCCTTGCAGAGTCTTGAACATACCCAGTATTAATTTGTCCAGAGTTAAAAGAGCCACTCCATGTTGGTGCTGGAACTGGTGGGGTATCTGATTCAGTAGTTGCACTGGCTGTAGATGACCATGGCCCAGTAGATCCTGATACAACATTTCTGATAGTGCTGTCATAGGCTGCTACCCTAAAGTCATAGGCTGTTCCTGCAGATAGTCCAGTTACAGAAGCAGATGTAGAAGTAGTTGTTGTAAATGATATCCAAGTAGAAGATGATGATGCTTTATATTGAACATCATATCCATCTGCACCAGTAGCAACACCAGAAGCAGAGACAGATCCCCAAGACAAGCTTACGCTATTTTGACCTGTTGTGGTTGCAGACAAAGAAGATGGTGCATTCGGTAGTCCATAGTATTCAAGAGAGAGGTATTGCTGATATCCACTCCAACTATAGGTAACAGAGCCAGTGCTTGGTGCTACAACATACGTAGTCTCTCCTGAAGCGGACCCCCTTAAGGTGTATGCTCCTCCTGGACCCAGAGCTTCCAGTCCACCATAATATTCTGAGGTGCTTCCTAATACTGCAGAAACATTCCCTGCCATATATTTATAGCTACTACCAAGCTGGCTTGATCCATCATAGGTACTATACGCTCTAGTTCTTGCTTTATTAAAAGATGCAGTAGTACTACCCATAACAACGTTGACACCATTGTCTCCGCTATCAGCGTCTCCCAGCCTTGCATACACTGTCATTTTGGTAACAGTATAGAGAGCTCTTCCTTCTTGTGGGTTTGTGTTTCCTCCCCAATCATCTGGGGTGAAGCTAGAAATAATTGCTCTATCAGAACTTGTTACATAGGCAACATTGCTTCCGCCAGTTGTTCCATAAGTCTTAGTTGCCATTTAAGCCTCCTAGTAGAACCAAAGGTCCCCTGCAGAAGCTCCTGAAGGTTGGGAAGACTGGACATAGATTTTAGGCTGCTCAGACTTTGTATAATACAAATCATTGTGATCATGTGAGGCAAGTGCCCTGTCGTCAAGCTGTGTCTGCACATTCTGAGTTACACCCTCTAGGAATTCTAGCTCTGCCTGAGAAATAAGTGGTGACGAAGAAATCTTGCCATCTGCATTTATGATAGCAGCTGTTGAGCTTGTAACAGATGTGCTAACCCTAGAGTCAATCTGGTCTTTGGTGTAATACCTTGTATCGTGAGTGTGTCCATCTTTAGATGCTAGTGCCCAGGAGCTCCAGGTGGTTGTTCCAAACTGTGTAGAGCGGTAATAGATATTATTCGTTGCACCAGCTGTGTGATAAGTCTGATAGGTTGTTCCAGATGCGTTGTAGACAACTAGAATACCATTTTGTGTGCTTGGATAGTTTAGTTCTACAGTTGGTGACCCAGTGCTATTGTAAACCCCTGTGTCTACAATGTCATTAAGGTTGGTTGTTAGTCCAAGGTTTGTAATTGCAGAAACACCAGCTTCTACGTTTTCTAGTGCAGCTAGGGTATCCCTAATATAGCCAGCCATTGACTCTGGCAAGATGTCATTCTCATTTGTTGGTACCGTTGTGGTACCGTAGTGATAAAGATTAAAAGCTTGTCTGATGTCGGCAGACTCTGAGTATGCTGGCACCTGTGTTGGGTAAAGATTTCCGATTTGCTCTGGCATTATGAAACCTCCGTAAGATTAAACTTATACTTTTTACCATTTCTGTGATTTATAAGAAATAGGTCAGTCTCGCCTTCCTGAATAGTATAGTTACCCCATGTTCCATCAACATCGTTTCCTATGCCCTCGTTGCTCATATGGATATCTGTAGTATATAGATATCTCCACTTATATTCTGCAGTACCCAAATCATAGGTAGCATGTGTACTTGGTATCATGTGAGAATCAATGTTTCCATTAAGATACGTTCCATCAAGATAGCTGGCTACGTCGGTATCTCCATAAGTGGAACTGCTTGTAGATGGAGTTACCCACTCTACATCGTAATCGGTATTTGAAGCCTTAGCTAGCACTTGACCAGATGTACCTGCAGCTGGGATACCTTCTACATCTGATGCAGCTGCACTAAGGTTAAGATCAATCAGCTCTATCCAGTCTTCTGCACCATTTCCAGTTTTCTGGTACATAACACGATAGTCTGTTTCTGTATCAGTAACGACTATTGCAATATCATAGAGGGCTACTCCAGCAGGTTTAGTGGTTGTTGATAGTCTTGGGTCTGCAGTAACTCCCCAAGTGCGAGTACCCCTGGTTCCCTGTGGTCCGATATTCAAGTCTACTTCTTGACTAGTTGACCCACCGACAACTACGACACTAACTGAGGAGATGTCTACTTCTGCCATTATGCACCGCTAACCTGTTCTGTAACTGTGATTGTTCCAGTTAGCACTGTATAGGTCTTTGGATATGGCGTAGCATCTGGATCGCTAATCTCTACGTCATAAACGTAAGTTGTGGCAAGCGTTAGGGCATCAGAGTCGGATGGGGTTATCGCACACTCAATTGCTGCATCTGTGACATTTGTGTAAGCTGTAATCTGGTTAGCAGAACCATCTGCACCCCTACTTGTAGAGATCGTAAAGGTAGCATCATATCCAGATAGATTGTCTAGGACAGTGCCGTCAGATTTGCGAGGGATGACATTAAACTCGTAAGTGTCACCTCGATAATAAGAAAAATTATAAGTACCTGGAAAAGCCATATGAATATTATAGCACGTTAGCTGACAGAAATTGTAATACTTAGAGGTGTGAAGAGGCTGTTCATATCTGATCTTGCTTGTGGCAAAATACCGTGTGTTTTTTCAGAATCTTCTTCCAAGGTAAGGAAGTGTGTTACAGATAGGCGATACTCATATTCATACTTGAAAAGACCTACAAATGATGTATATGCTCTTTCGCTATTTGGGAATACAGAGCGTAGCCATAGCTCAGTATTGGAACCTAGGGTCACAAAATCAAAGTCGTAAGTGATTTGTAGTCTTGTTCCTAGCTTGAGGTGTTTGAGATTAATTCTATCTGCTTCTTTGTTGTAAAGAGCTACAGACTTTTCTGGTAGGTATAGTTCTGTAGTATCTTTTCCAGATGCGTCTAGGTCAAAAGATACCCAGCCGTCTCTACCTTTCTTGGCACCCAAAGATATCTGCTCTTGCTTCTTGGCAGTATACCTTGCCCATCCAGTCTTTTGTTTGTAAGTTGGAAAATAACTTTCTCCATCTTTTCCTGGAAGACCTCTCTCTCCCCTAGGACCTTCTGGACCATCTTTACCAGGAATACCCTGTGGACCCCTCTCCCCCTGTGGACCACGTGGGCCTTCTGGCCCTGGCACAGCAATATATTGGGGACCATCTAGTAGTGGTTGCGAGGAAGCTTCTTTTTCATACGGAGAAGCCTTTTTACGAATTTTTGGGAAGTCCTGTTCCATATAATCTATTATCTCAGATTGTTAGGATTTCAGATACGTTCCGCTAATGTGAAAATTATCTTCTACTGTTAGGGACACTGGTGTAGTAGAAGTAAAGGTCTCGTCCTGACCATTGCTAGCCGTGTAGTAAAGGTTAAGCTGGCTTGAGCCTGCTGCTACATTGCCAGAAATCCCATAGCTCTTGCTACTTGAGTCATCATAAAGGTGACCACTTCTGAAGTAGTATTCATCTCTTGCATTGAATGGTAGTGTGACATAATACTGCCCCGTTCCAAAGTTTGTGATGTTATCAAAATCTACATTAACTGTAAAGTGCACAAGGTCTCCAATAACAATTGCTTCGCCTGCAAATAGTGGGTCTCCACTGAATGTTGGCTGAGTTCCATCTGTTCCTCCACCTACAATATACGAAGTGATTTCTGAAACTCCAGACTCACCCTGAATTCCCTGCTCTCCCTGTGGGCCTTGCTCACCCTGTGGACCCATTGGTCCTGTTAGTCCAGTCTCTCCCTGGATGCCCTGTAGTCCACGTGGGCCCTGTGGTCCAGGTACGCCTGGAAACGGTACAATCTTAACTGTTGGCATTATAAACTACCTCCTGTAACGTCTCCAATAACTGATATAGTCCCCACGACTGGTGTCCACACCGTGTCTCTGTCAATTGTTACTTGAAGATCGAAAGCCAATTCTGCTACGGTGCGAGAATATCCTTCTCCCCATAGCGATGTAATATCTGCTGTTGCGGTAATTGTTACATATCCGTCGCCAGCGACAACTTCTAATTCATCTGTGATGCCATTTTTGTAATCATAGGCCGACGCAGCATATTCCCAACTGCTGGTATCCCAAGCAGTGGCTTCGTCGTTTTCGTAAAACTCTACACGTAGCTCAGACGTGTCGCCTCGCACAACATTCCATTTAATGTTGGCGGGATTAGCCCCAAAGGCTTCTGGTCCACAAGATGATGTCATAGTACTTTTATTATACCACCAAAAACTAAAAACTGGTACCTAGTAGTGGGTATGAGAGACATCCTAGGTACCAGCTTTATATAATTATATCATATGTAACGAAATGATAACAAAAGCATCAAGAGATAGAGAACTTTATAATTGTTATATAAAAGTTATTAAAAAAAGACTTGACAAAGATATTTTTAGTGTATTATATAGAAGGGTTGATTATTAATATATATTATTCAAACTAACTCTAATAGAGTTTAGTGAATTTACTTATATTTATTATTTATATATAATATATAGTAATTACTTCTTATTAGCAATATAGTCTATAAACTTTTCATAAAGATCATCGATTTTGCGTTCTACTTTTTCTATTCTTCTAAAGCTTTCTGTGTTTAGGTTTTCGTTTCTTTCGGTTCTAACTTCTAGACGGTTAATCTGATCCTTTATGCTTCCTCCGCCGTTAGGCTTAAGCTCTTGCTTAATTTCTCCCAGGTAATGTTTGACTAACCATCTAATTGCCATGGCCACCATTGTAAATAGCGTACCTATCGCTACTGAAATTGCAAGGATAGTTTCTATTGTCGATAGTGGGGTCATAACCCTTTAATTATAAGGGTGTTTATAACAAAATGATAAATAAATTCGGCGGTAAAGTTCGTTTTTAAAGTTCGCTTTTAAAATCGGCGGCGAGAAGTACCCCTACCAAAATAACAGCGAATATAGCAAAACGGTAACAGAATGGTATCGCTGATCTATGGTAGAATATACTATATGAGTGACGTAAATTTCTTTGATCTCTTTGATCCTAAACAACCTAGGACCCAGAAAGATATCCAGAAAGAACGTCTAGAAACATGCAGAAGCTGTGAGTTCTTTTTACCAGGATCGCAACGATGCAAACTTTGTGGGTGTTTTATGACTATGAAGACAACCTTGGAACAAGCAAAATGTCCTATGGGATATTGGAAGGAATAAAATGAGACGAGAAGAAGCTATCGATGTTATGACTAAGGTAGTATTAGATATGAATAGAGAAATGGGAGAACAACAAGGAGTCCCAGAACAGCAGATTGTAATGACACTAGAGGCTATGAAGCCTGAACTAGATAGAGTTAATAGTATGTTGTTTGATGCTCTATACGAGCATGGTGTGATTAATTTGCATCAGTGATCGTTACCATTTCGTTATAATTATACCTCCGAAGATATGATATAATGTAATGTCCCCAGACAAGTGAGCTATCAAGATGAAGAAACTATGGATTTTGTTGTATACCTCCATAATTATTGCTAGTTGGATAGGTCTTTTTATGGGAGTTATACATATATTAGGAAATTATGCTACATCAAGATGAAAATTACTTAAGAAACGCTATAGAGTCAGGAAAGACCTCTAGAGATATCTCTAAGGACCTAGGCGTTTCGTATAAGCTTGTCGAGATTTACCTCGAAAAGTTTAACATACCGTTTACATCTATGATACCTGTTGTTATTGACGAAGATTAGACTCCGTGATCACAGCAACAACTACCATTTTTAACTTTGCATCCGCATCGATTGCATTTCATATCTAATTATACCAGAATCTGAAAAATTTCATTTTTACCAAAAATCTGAATATTTTGTAATGATGTACGATGCATGTTTTGAGAAAAAATACAACCAGGATTAGTCCGCACACCCCTACGCCCTTTATAACAAAAAGGTAACAACTATTCCGACACGCCGTCAAACAGGGCTAAAATGTCACCCCCCTCCCCTACTATAATAGTATAAAGAAATAAAGATAAATCATAGAAAGGATAGAAAATGATTTCAATTTCAGAAAACATAATCGTCGCTTCAAAGGCTGGCGAGGTGATGGAAATCACCGTTCCAGTTTCGGACTTCCAGTCAGCAGTTGCTTGGCTGAGGTCAGATGGATTCCAGATTCTGGATTTCATCTACTAGAATTTGTTACCAATTTGTTATCAAAAACACTTGACAAATTCAACAAAGTGTGATTGACTATACATAGATACAAAGAAAGGATATCAAATGTACAAAGTAACTTTTTCAGACGGGATTCTAAAGCAGGCTCTCTACCCTGCTACCGTTTCCATTGAGGAACTAACTGAGAGACTAGAGTCTCAAGGTCTAGTTGTTGTAATGGTTGAGACTAGTGGTAACCTAGACTAAAAAGTCTGGCCCTAGTTGTATAATAATCTTAGAAAGGATAATCAAATGGATTCAAGATACAAAGTTCTAAACACTCTATCTCTACAAGATGTAGAACAAGAGTTGGCTTTCCTGTTCACTCTCAACCCTGACACTATGTCAGATGAAACTGCGGAATACATAAACCGCCTAATTGGTTTGGCTAATGCCCTTGGCACTAAGCAGGTCTACTAATGCTAATTGACCTACTAATCTTCAGTGCCTGGTTCCTGGTCTCGCTGTTCATAATCAGGACAATGTCAGTCTAAAATTTGTTACCATTTTGTTACCAAAAAAGACTTGACAAAGTCACCAAAGTGTGATTGAATAATACTAGATAAAAGAAAACAAGATTTCATAGAAAGGATAAAAAAATGATTTCAGTTTCAAACATTTCAGTTCAGTTCCTAGCAGGAGAGTTCGCATTCTGCGACATCTGCTCCAACTACACCCCACAGGTGTTGGTTACTGAAAGTGGTTACCCAGAACAGGGTTGCCAGTATTGCTGGGAAGCCTATGGTGAAATAAACTAGGCTTTTTCAAATTCCTCGGCGTGTCGCCTTGACACCCAGGAATTGGTGTGTACCGTATACGGGCATACGGGCCACCCCAGATCCGAATTTACGAAGTGTTACGAGAGACGGTCGAAACCCCACAGTTGATTCGAACACTTGTTCTAATGTAACAGAATGATAACAAAGATAAAAAAAGATACGAAAACACGGCGTGTCACCCCTAAAATGTCAGACCCCTGTGTTAGTGTATACACATAACAAGAAAGGATGACAAATGTCAAAATCAGTAGCGGATGTAATCGCAGAGTTTGAGGCTACCCAGGTAGCTTTTGTTGAGCAGAGGGATGGCGAGACTGGTGTCTCCACTATGGACCCTCGTGTTGTTGGTAGGGTTATTGCCCTAATGGGAATCACTATAGCAGAGGGTTCCAAGTCTTGGGTCAGGTTCCTTGAGATGAAAGAGCGTTTCGAGAGAGATATGGTCTCATAAATGTCAGACCCCTATGCTAGAGTAATCGTATAATCAGAAAGGATAAAAATGAATCAGTCAGTAATCGTCAAGAATGTAACAAGTGAAAAAGTCATTGCTAGTGCAGAGGCTGTCATTGGTCGTGACCTAACAGAAATGGAAATGGTTCTAATGGACTACGCTCTAGAGCAAGTCAGATTGGGGTTGGTAAAATGAGTGAATCAGTATGCGTATACTGCCTAAACATTGTCAATGACTATGTATGCCCTCACTGCAACGAGTATGACGGGCTAATGCCAATCAAAGATGCCCAGGACTACTTGGGCGAAGACTTTCCAGAGGAGTTTCTAGAGTATGTCTAAACTATCTACCGCAGAACTAGAAGAACTAATTTTCAAAATAGACTTGATGTTGGCAGACAATTCTGCTAGTCTATTCACAACAGAGGAGGCAGAATGATTTTCTACAATGGTTTCAACTTGCTAGTTGATTTGATTTTGGTTGGGGTTGCGATTGCCGTTACCTATAATGTAACTAAGTATCGTTACTACTCCACCAAGAGGGATAGCTTTATCCCGCCATTCTAGTCTAACCAAGCGACTAGTCTATTCCCCCTTCGGAAAGTTTCTTATCCTTTCATTCCGTTGGGGGAATATTGGCGGCCCGATCACACGGGCCAGCCCCAGGAAGTAATTTACGAAACGTTTACGAAACGCCACAAAATGTCGGTGATGTGTGTTAGTATTTTCTTACAAGTCGAAAGGATAAATAAATGGAAAACTATGTAGAGCTATTCACCCAGGTTGCGGCTAAGGCTACTTATGGACAAATCGAGCAGGCTAGCAAGTGGTATCTTGACGCAGAGCGTGTTGCCCACGAGGTTGCTAGAAACCTAGACGCAGACTTAGAAGTTGGGGCAAGTGTTGTCTCTTCATTCTCACCTAGAGAGCGTTGGACAAACAATGTTGAAAAGGCTGTAGCTTTCTCCCTAGGTCAGAAGGTTGTTGGGTTGCCTAACAACTTGGCAATGGCTAAGAAGTCTATCAAACTTGGCTTTGACGCACTAAATGGGCAAAAGACTAACTCTTTCGCTAGAGCTATTGCAGGTGATGAGAACGCAGTTGTGATAGATGTTTGGATGTTGCGTGCACTAGGTATTGAGAAGAAAACACCTACCCAGTCTCAGTATAAGGAAATGGCTAGGGCTGTAACTAAGGTTGCCAAAATCTATGGCACTACCCCTAGAACTATGCAGGCACTGATTTGGATTATCGTCAGAGGTTCTGCACTATAATGTCAGACCCCTATGCTATAGTGAAACTATGAAGAAAAAGGCTAAGAAACTAGGAATGGCGAATGAGGCTAGGCGTAAAGCAGAGTCTCAGTCGCTGTTTCGTGAAATGCTAAAGGCACCTCACTTAGTCGTAACCCCTAAGCAGTATAAAGGCACACGCCAGTCAAACAAGAATAAGGCAATTAGAGAAAGTAGAGATAATGGGTAGCATTCAAGCAGCAGAGATGGCAGAACTAATGGAGATTGAGAGTGCTATTTCTTGGCACCTAACTTCTAACCACTTCCCCCCAGTTCCAGTTAGTATGGTCCCAGTATGCATTGAGGCTATTGAGAATGCTAATGCAGGTGACTGGATGAAGAATGTATCACTTCCTGAGGGCGTAGGATACCAAGGACTAACTGTTGCACCTACCCACGCAATTATTGAACAGCACCACCTAGACTTCTGGGTAGAGCTAGATGAGGAGTATGATGAAGAAGACTTATAACACGTATAACTGTTTTGATTGCAACAGGTTGACACGTAACCTTTTTGAATTTGAGACGGTGAATGTTTGTGCTCCCTGCTACGCTATCAGGGTAGGCCATCCATCTGCACGTAAGAATCAATAGATGTATATGCATAGGGGCATATAACGAAGAGGTCCGCTTTATCCTTTCTGCGGACCTGTGCCGTCCTGGCCATGACGTAAAACTGGCCACAGGCGTGGCCCGATCACGCCAGGTAACAAAATGATAACATGTTACGAAAGGTTTACGATACCCCGCTAAAATGTCGGTGGGTAATGCTATAGTGTAACTACAAGATGAAAGGAAAGTATGGGAACTAGAAATCTAACTAAGGTAATCAAGGATGGCGAAGTTGTTGTCGCACAGTATGGGCAATGGGATGGCTATCCATCTGGGCAGGGCCTGACTGGGTTCTTTGCTGTTACCAAAGATGATGTAATGGCAAGTCTTGAGGCTAATCTCAAGCTTATCTTCTACCCAACTGAAGAGCAGAGGAGAGAATACGCTAAGCCATTTGAGGATGGGCACGATGTGGGTTGGATGACCTTTGAGAGTGGCAAGGCTTATGGTGAGAAGTATCCTAGTCTAACTAGAGATACTGGGGCAGAAATCCTGTATCTAATTGCTAATGCTACAACGCTAGTCCCTTTGTATCTGGACATTGAGTTTGAGAATGACGACCTGTTTTGTGAGGGCGTGTATGAAGTCAATTTAGATAATAAGACATACACATCTAAGTATAATGGTATCATTGTCACCCTTACCTTTGACGAGGCTAAGGAACTAGGTGTCGAAGGTTACCTAAAGAGATTTGGAATGGATGACGAAAGTATCCAGGCTGTTATACATTCGTTATCAAAAGCGGCTTGACAAATGAGCCATTGTCAGGGATAATAGACTTATCAACAAAAGTTGATAACAAAAGTGGCTGGCTCGCCACAACGGAAAAACCTAGTCAAGAAATCTAGGTGAAAGGAAGCATAATGAACGCAATAATTGGACAGCAGTTCACAACCGCAAAGTCAGGCGTAACTGGCATTGTTCAGGAGATTGTTGAGAACAAGAACGGAACATTCCGTGTTCGTCTTGATGTCAATGGTCAGCCTCGCTGGACTACTGTAACTAAGTAGTTTAGTCTTGGGGAGGGTAGCGTTTCTTATCCTTTCTCTGCCCTCCCCACCAAAATGTCACCCCCCTATGTCATAATAATAAAGTCAAAAAGTAGAAAGTAGGAAATCTAATGGCAAGAAGCATTTCAGTAAAAGTTCCAACAGCACACCTTGTTCAGATGCTCGAAGACAAGATTGCTGAGATTGAGAAGGACATAGCAGAATACCCTGCTAGGCGTGAGCAGTATGAGAAAGACCTAGCAACATACAAAACTAATCTATTAGATTTTGTGTCTAAGTTCCTTCTAGGCAACTCACACCTAATTGGTGAGGAGTGGGATAGCGTAATCAGACTCTCTGGTGGTAGAGGTAACAGGGTAGAACTAGAGTTTGAGCCTGATGCTATTGAGAACTTCCCAAAGCGTCCAAAGGAGCCAGAGCGTCCAAACCAGACCAGATACTATGGTCGTGACTACTCTACTCAGAAGGATTTGCTTGAGAAGAACCTCAAAATCCTAAAGATGACAAACCAAGAAGAAGTTAGTGCCTCAACCTATGGGGCAGTAATGGAACTTCTCTAACTAAATAGGTAGGGTATCCCCACGAAGGTGGCGTAGGTTCACGACCTAGATACCCACAACAGAAGGCTGACGGGTCTTCTGGAGTATGGCTGAATAATCCGATAGTTGTATGGGCGGATAAGGCAGTAGAGGGCGTAACGGCTGGGTGTAACCCAACTCTATGTGTGCTGATTAGCGGGCTTGACTCCGTAACAAATAGGCACTGGTGGTAAAAAGCAATCCACCTACTCACTACAATCAAAAACGAGAACCCTGCAATTCGCCTGGGTTTCCCTTCCCCCTACTAGGAAACTGGTAGGGGGTTTGTTTTTTGATCTGGGATGTGATCGGGCCGCCAGCGTTACCAAACTGTTACCTTACGATGTCTAAATGTTTTACGATGGACTTGCAAAATGTCGGAGGTTCACTGTATAATTGTCTTATCAATCAGAAAGTGGGTATCATGGCACACATGCTAGAGACTAACGGAGACCAAGCAAGCTTTGCTAGTTTTCGTGAACCAGCTTGGCACCAGCTAGGCACTGTATTCAATGAGGAAGTTTCAACTGCTAAGATGTTGGAGCTTGCTCACCTAGACAATTGGAACGTTCGCTTGGAGGATGTTGCAATTCCAGACGGTTTCTCTTCAGACCGTAACTATTCATTCGTAACACGCACTAACCCTTTTGACCGTAGCACCAATGATGTTCTAGGTGTTGTTGGCGAGCGTTATGTTCCTCTCCAGAACGAGCAACTGTTTGACTTTGGAGATGCAATGCTAGACGGTGGTCGTTGGGAGACTGCTGGTTCTATCAAGAATGGCCGTCAGGTTTTTGGTTCCCTCGCACTTGACAGGGAAACAGTCCTAGACCCTAACGGTGTCTCTGACAAGGTCAACACCTATCTTCTTGTCAACACATCTCACGACGGCTCAATTGCCATTCAGGCATCTATCACGCCTGTTCGTGTTGTATGTGCTAACACTCTAAACCTAGCTCTTGGTAATCGTGGACGTGGTGGTTCTGTCAAGCAGTCTTTCAAGATTCGCCACACTGCTACTGCTACTGGCAAGGTTCAGCAGGCTAGGGAAGCTCTTGGGCTTGCTCACAAATACATGGACGAATTCGACAAGATGGCTCAGGCTATGATTGAGACTGAGGTAACTAAGGCTCAATTTGATAAGGTTGTTGAGACCCTATACCCTAAGCCAGAGAAAGACAGCAAGGGTTCCATGAAGAAGTGGGACACCAAGATTGACCTGCTCAACGCTATCTATGTTGGTGACTATAACAACACTATCTCAGGCACTGCTTGGGGTGTTGCTAACGCTCTAACTGAGAGGCTAGACTGGTATCGCACTGCACGTGGTGGCTCTAACGAGTCTGTGCTTGCTAGTGCATCTGGCTTTGACCCTGTCACTACTGCTGAGAAGAACAAGGCGTTTGCTATTGTCAAAGAACTGATAATGGCATAGACCTATTCCTTCCTGGGCATGAAGTAAAACTGCCCACTTCTCATATTCCAGATCGGGAATGCGGACCGAGCACATGTCTATATATAGATAGATAAGCATTAAGAATCAATTACGAAGAGATAACAAAAGCCACGAAAGTTCTAAAATGTCGGACCCCTATGCTACTATAGTTTTAGTTGAGAGAGGAAAGTATGACAGAATACAAGCGTGAATCAGTATGGACATCTAAGATTGATGTTGACAAGGCTAGCAAGCTTATGCAGGACCACTTCCAAGACCCCGCAATAAAGGCAGAGGAAATGGCTGTTATCAATGCTAAGGATGGTGTAGCAACTGTATGCTCTGAGGGCGTAGGTTGGTTTGCTAATGATGATGGCAAGTTCTTGTTGTTGGGATACGTTGGCCAGTATGGTGAAGTAATTATGTATGCTACCGCTGAGGAACTGATAAGCATAATGTCAGATGAGTTTATTTATCTAGACGAGTTTGTTCGTAGCTTTGGTGCAAGGTTAGAGACTAACTATTCTATTTGGTATGGACAAGCTAACAGTGGACCAAGCCAACAGCCCCACGCTGTTATTGCTGCCCTAGAAAAATGTCTGACCCCCACCGTATAATAATAGAAAGTAGAAAGTAGAGATAATGCCTAGATACTATGTAACTATTCAGGTTGACTTCAGTGGACACATTGAGGCTGACAACCAAGAAGATGCTGAGCAAAAGGCTTGGAGTTCTTGGGGAGACACAATGGACAATGACTTGACCTATGACGGTGTCAATGACATTGAGGTGGCCCTAGATGATGCAGCCTATTGTGAAGAGCACGAAGAGTATGACTGTGCTTATTGTGAGGAAGAAGATGAATAATCATTTTAGGTGTGGCACCCCAATTTCTTTTGAGCAGGTATCAGACGGATACTATGCCCAATGCCCAAGTTGTGATGAAGACCTGTTTGTTTTTGAGGTGGAATGATGAGTAAGCTGCCATGCCATAGATACCACCACTGCAACACAATGGTTGAAGAAGACATCTGGCATGAGGAGATGGGCTTCTGCCAACCCTGCCAAGAATTATACTTTGACCACAAACTAAATCCGTATACATTAGAAGAGGAAGAGGGCTGGGAATGATTAGAAACTGGGATGTGTTTATCAACAAGGACAACAAGTCTGAGTTTGAAGAAGAGTTTAGCAAACTACTTAGTGACATAGTGTCAGAGGGTAGTGCTAGAATAGATGCTCTAACAGACGAAGAGATTAGAAAGGCAATGGGCAATGACTAGGACTGATGCAGAATCAAAAGCCTTTGAAGATGGATTTCAAGAGGGTGCAGAGTATGTTCTATCATACCTCTCTGATTTGTATGAGGGAGTAGAGGATACAGATGTATGGGCAGACTTTTTCCCAAATGCAGAAGATAAGGAATAGATTGGGCATAAGCAAGTTGACAAAGACTAGAGACATGACAGACATGGAGCAGTTTGCTAAGTTCATGGTCAACCACCTATACCTGCTCTATGACGAAATGGAGAATGTCGTAGAGTTTGGAGATGACTGGGACTACTTGCAGGGTAGCATCGAAACCACACAGGTATACCTACACAAGATTGGTATGGAATACCTAGACCACACAGCATACATTGAGAAAGTAGAGGGACAAAAATGGACAGCTATCTAATTAGAGAAGATGCAGCATGGGTTAGCATGGATGGTGAGTATGGACAGGGCGTTGTAGTATTTGAGTCTGATGCCCTGACTGATGAGCAGTGGGAAAAAGTAAGTGACATGGTTGCACCAGACAGGCCAGTCTACATTGTTGCTGTTTTGCAGGATGATGCAGATGTCATTGCACAAATTGAGCAAGACAACTTTGGTGAGGTGGAGGCTTAGGCCTCCCCTCCTGGGGATCGGACCAGCCTTACATAATAATATAATTACGAACAAAAACTTAATTACGAAGAGCTTGACAAAACCACGAAAGTTTGAGATAATAGACCTATGGGAAAAGTATGGGCAGATCGTAAACCTCTAGTATCTGAAGTAAAATCCTGGGATCAGATGTATCACAGTCCTAACAATCACATTAAGATCTACGAGGCAAATAATTACTATGACTTCTACAAGTGTGAGATCAAAGGCAAGAGATCTAGGTTATTCTTTGGTGAGACAGCCTGGACAGATGTGCAGAGGTATGCACTTGACAACGGTGACTTCAACTGGTAAAATAATAACAAAGTAAATGAAAGTAGGATTTCATGCATTGCATTCAATACATTGCCACACAGGCAGATGACGTTCAGGAAGCATTTGACCATGTCAAGTTTGACCTTGAAACTAAAATGGGTGACGAGCAGAACCTCTCGTCTTGGTATGATTGGTTTGTTACAGGCGGTGGACGTTGGTCTACTGACGATGACCCTTACAACGACAACTACACTGGTGATGTAGTTCATCAATCTAATCCTAAGTTCCAAGAGTATTTAGATACCGCTCACAAACACCGCTTGGCTCAGCTCAACGAACACATTGAGCAATCAAGAAAAGTAAACTTATCAGACTTACTAGACAAGCTAGAAGACTTTGAGCATGACCACTTCAGGGTTGGTATGGACCTGTATCCTATCAAGAAGCTCTATGACATGGCTCTGGGTATCTGGGACTATAACTCTTATTTCTTTGACATTGTCAACGACAGTGCCAATAGAAAATACATGCTAGATACTATTGACAACGGAGCAGATAACTGGTATCTTGTTCCTGTGGACTTTCATTTCTAAGGAGTAGGTATGGCTGACTGGAAAGTAACCATTACTGGCACATTCACTGACAGCATCTCGCTGACAGCTGATAGCAAGAAGCAGGCTATGGAAGATGCTCTTGATGCCTTTGAGGCATTCTATGATGTCAGAATGACTGAGTTTGATACCTCGCAGGGATTTGATAGACTAAACATTGTTCGTGTCCGTAAAGAGAAAGTAGGTAATGATGAGTAGTTTTGCACAAGAGTATCAGGGCTGGGACAACTGGTTCAACAAGTTCAAGCCTATCAAAAACCATTTAGATAAGTATGCTGGACCAGACGGTAGCTACATGTTCGAGACCTATGGTGAAGAGTATGACTTTGTCAAGGAGCAAGATAACAAATACATCTGGACTTGGGTTCAGGGTGACATGTCTGATGTTATCATTGCGGGGCACCACTGGGTAAATAGATTAGGTTACTATGTTGCTACCGTGCCATGGGACGATGAGTTTGACAGCTGTCTTCTATCTGTTGAAGAAGAGTGTGAGTGCTATGACGAAGAGAAGTTTGACTGGGGTGCTGACCCTGACTGCAAGATTTGTGAAGGTAACGGAACAGTAACGAGGTATGTAGACTAATGGTAAATCTGATGATATCACGTAACAAGAACAAGGGTAAGACTATTATTGA
>Ga0255752_10000811_pt1 | contig 37823 bp, 24 predicted proteins | sample 011ome_25_FD_179952 | JGI IMG/M metagenome (GOLD analysis project Ga0255752, IMG submission 179952) | Coastal salt marsh microbial communities from the Groves Creek Marsh, Skidaway Island, Georgia - 011512CT metaG (version 2) | ecosystem: Environmental > Aquatic > Marine > Intertidal zone >... | reverse complement strand
ATGAAGGATTACGCGAGAAAAGGTGCAAAACGAACGACGGCGACGACGTTGAACCAAAAGAAGTTTCGAGAGAGAGAGAGAGAGAGAGAGACCCCGAGAGAACTTCGGTTTCCTTCTCTTATCGTCTTATCGGCGGCGATACTACTACGCTTTAAAAAACGAGGACTATATATACTACTACCGTTCTATTATATTTCTATTTCACTACGACTTTGTTTTCGGACGCGGCGGCGGCGGTCGCTTCGGCGTCTTCGTCTCCCCTTCTTCTTCTTCTTCTCCTTCTGCCTCGTTTGAATCCTCCTTCGCCCCCTCCTCCTCGCCGCGCCGCCGTCGCTCCTCCGAAAGCGCTCGAGTCATCTTCTCTTTCAATTCCATCCCTTTCAAACTCATCATCTTCGCCACGGGCGTGTTCAACACGTAATTATCCAACCCACCGGCTTTATCGATGCACTTCAAAGCGTGCGCGGTGACTTGCATCGGAACCATCCGGTTTAAAACCTCCGAATATAATCGTTTCCGTTTCGCGTTCGGGGACCATTTCCGTCTCGTTTTGTTCCCTCCGTCCTCGCTGACGTTGTTTCCAAAACGGACCGTTTTCCCGTGGTAGAGGCCTCGCTTGGCGCGTCCACAGACGACGACTTTTTTGACGAATTGTTCTTTTTGCTGTTGTTGTTGTCCTCCTCCTCCTCGCATCATCGTCATCGTCGCGTGGAGGAGTTTCGAGGTCAAGGCTTTCTTCCCGGAGGACATTTATTGCGTGTGTTCTTACGTGTTTTTAATGCGCTTCCTGAAGCGGTTAAAATTTCTGAAAATACAACGCGAACTCTCTGACGATTCGAACGTTACACCGTTTACGAACTTCAACGTAAAGTCCGATCTGTTATTAACCAGGAGAGTTTCGCGCACAAAAGTTTTCTTCTGTTGTTTGTCAGAAAGTTGCTCAAAAATTGCCTCAAGTCTGCTTAGGGTTTACAACCCTAGAGAGAAGAGTCAAAAGATCCTGCGAGAAAAAGTGACAAAGAACGAAGGGAAAACGAATCGACAGAAATTCCGCGCAAACGAATCGTCGTTCGAACCGTGTTTGCGACCGCATAAAACCAGATCCAACGGGATAAACGCGCGAGGAATACACTCATCTTTAATAATATCTCGGCAATCTTTCTTTTGGTTGTCGACGCGCGCTCTGACTCTAATATATATATAACTTTAATTTTTGTAATAAAAATTGCGGGTAACGAAGAAAAAGGTGCTTGAGAGAGATGATGCAAACTCGGATCGATTGTCGCGTCGGGTTCGAGTGTTGCGCGCATGATGACGACGAGCGAAGGCAAAAAGAGCATCATCGGGTGGGAGGACAGAGTTCCGAGTCCTCCGACGACAGCTCCTCCAAGCACATGGAAAGTCCGATCAAGAAAATGTTATTAAACGAACTCATCAAAGAGCACGAGAAGGAATTACTTTTAGGTGGTAACCTAGCAACAGACAACACGAACAACAACAAAACGAGAAAGAAAAAGAAAATTTATGAAGACGAAACGGAAGAAGAGACGGAAGACGCGATCGCGCGATCGAACAGTTCCACGGACGCGTGCTTTACACACGCTTTGTTTCATCACAACACGTTCTCGTCGGAACCGATCCCGATTCCAGTCGCTGATTTACAGTTGAGGTACGATACACAACGCGTGGTTTATTAGCGCTTGCTTTTCTTCGACAAAATGTTTCTCTTTTCGCGGGAAAAAAAGTAGTTTTGCCTGCAAAAGTTGACCTTCTTTCCCATTACGAGCCATGCGATATTTTCGTGTGGCCCAGAAAGAGAGAGCGCTTTTTGGTCTCGAAAACAAATCAAAATTTACTTTTTTAGGAGGAAAGAGCTCTCGTTGAAAACGACGCTCTCTCTTGAACTGCTTCTTGAGCTGTGTTTTTCTCTAAAACACCAAAACTGACTTCTTTCTCTCTTCTTCTTTCCTCCTCTTCAACTTTTATTTTTAGGCGCTTGTACATGGAAAAGAGACGCAAGCGCATCGACCCGACGAGTGACGGCGTGACGTTCACGTAACGCGGAGACGTTGTTTACATTTAATATTTTTTGTTGTTTCAAAAGCGTGTATTATATAGAGAGAAAGAAGAGAAATGGAGGACTGTAAAATAGGCAGCATAACAATAATCCCCAGTCCAAGACTTTTGTAGGAGAAAGAAGAGATTCGTTCGTCCTATATTTTTGTAAGATCAAAATACCATTCAATAATATATTATTAAAACCAAGACCACGCAGAAAATGATGATTCGCCGTCGCCTTCTCCCGTAACTATCATCAATGGGGCGACTTTTACTCCAAACACTTCGCCTAAAGCCGATAAGACCTCGTTCGGTTGTTCGTTCGTGCCGACGAGACGCGAAAGGATGTCGACGAACTTCTTCTTTTCAAACGCGCCGTCGATTTTTACGAGCTGTTTTAAACACTGCACCGCTAACGGCGCGCGCGTACTGGTTTCTTTCCGCGCAGTTTCTGAGCCCACGCAAGAAGCACACCTCTCGTATTCGTGTAGCGCGAATACCATCGCGCGTTGGAGAAAGCGAATGTCTTCCTCGTCTTGGTCGCAAAAGGCGACTAAAACGGAACCGGCGTTTACGCGAAGACTCATGTCAAACTTTTCTTCTTCGTGAATAAATTGCATTCTCTCGAACAACATCTTTTTACATTCGGTTGGCATCGACTTCCTCGATTTGTGCAAACATTCGCCGACGCAATCGACCAGGAGAACTGACGGATGCCTCAAATCGAAGACGTTACAGAGTTTGTCAACCGCTAAAGACCACTCGTTTGTGTTCAATCTGGTTTTGGTGGTATTCTTCCCTAATCCTTCTAACAAGCGCCGGAACGCGAGCGCGCCGCACGAAGCTAACTGTTCGTGCGCAAAGGTTCCACTAATGTTGTCCAACAAATCGCAGAGTTTAGGCCAAACGCCGGCGTCGATGATGTTGCCAAAGAAACTTTCCGTGGTGGCTAAATCGACGACGAGCGTCAGGCATCTATCGCAGGCACCGTATAACCACTCGTTCTTTTGCTTTTCCGAAGCCTCGGAGCTGTCAAACTCTGTCGCACGAACGACGTCAAACATCGGGAATAGAATGGCGTCGTACACGCGCGCCCAAAATCCAGGTTCAAACGACGACCCGTGAAACTTGAGCGTATCGAATAACACTTCCAACGAACTCGTTCGTATGTCTTCTCTGAAATCAAACGCCAGTTCAGAGAGACCGGCTAAGAGCGGGAACCAGAAATAAGTGTGTGATTCCGTGTCCGTAAAATGCGTCGGACCTTTCTCGCGAGGCGTGGATGGTTCTTGATGTTGTTGCTGGAAACTTTCTTCGTCGTCGTCTCGAGAGTCCTCGTTTCCTCCTCCTGATGTCGACGCTTTGACTTTCGGCAAACTCAAATCACCCAGCGCTCCATCTGCTAACTGCAACGCGCAATATCGAAGGAACGCCAATGCGTTCAAACTTACCTCTGGCGCGTCGTACGAGTTCGTAAACGCGACTAAGCAATTCACGCAATCCGTAAACGCTGCTTGGTCGGTTTCGATAATCTTGGAAAAGTTATGGCGAATGATTCGTTCGATAGTAGAAAACGCTGTAGACACAACTTTTGGGTTCTCATCCGCCGCGGCGACCGAATATACCATAAACACGGATTTCCAACCGGATTTTATCCCATCCACGGCAGATTCAACCATTTGGGCGACACAAGAAACGATCAGTTCTCTCACTTCAAACGACGGCGATTGTTGCATGATGACGACAAACGGCCGAAGGAAATCGTTCTGGAAAGAATAATTCGCGAGTTCCGCGCGCTGCAAGAACTTCATGGAGAGTTGACGTAAAGCGTCCACGACAAACATGGACACTTTCACGTTTCTATGTTCGCTTCCAACTTTGACGAAAAAGTCGCTCAAGACGATCCACGCTTTGGCCCAGACGTATCGCTCGCGCTCGACGTTAAATGCGCACGTCTCGACTAGTTTCGATAAAGCGCAAGAACGCGGTCGTTCGGCGCTCATTTCTTCGGTCGCTAATCTGCACAAAGCGCGCATAAAATCAACGATAGCTTCACCCGACAATCTTTTCGAGTCGTGGAACAACCCGTTAAAACTATCTGGATGTAACTGTTCGAGCACGTGCTGCGACGGAGGAGCGACGGATTCTAACGGCACCAGCGAGATTTTTGCGTCGTGCATGGAGGCTTTTCGCGCGAGTTGTTCGGCAACAGCTGCTGCCGCGAGTGCGTCGTCACCGCTCGAAGCATCAGTACCAGTCGCGCGCATTGTTGTTGTTGAAGGTGAGGTCAAAATAATCTCCGCGGAGGAATCGCGACGGAACAAGCGGTTCGGCGTATGACCTCCTAAACCAGAAGGAACTATAATTTCGTCCTTGGTATTCAAAAACACGGAAGAGTCGTCAAATCCACCCGCCAAAGCGTGCAAATGTTCGTATCGAGAGCAACACTTTAACACGTGTACCCAACACGTATCTCCTAAACTATCGCCAAAGGTTTCGCCAACGCGCACCAACGTCTTCAAAGCTAAAATGTTCTTCGTCCGCATAGTGGACGGATTACGTAAGCCGCATAAGCGTGCCAAGGGTGCAACGAACGCGTCTCGAGCGGCAAGCATGCCTAAATTACATGCCATGTGAATCGAGCTAAAAAACCCATCGAGACACAACACCGCGATTTTCGCCGATTCGGTGCCTTCAAACGTAACCGAAAACACCGCCAAAAGCGCTTGCCACGAGACGTCAAGCATCGGTGCCGCGCATTTAGCGTCCGATGCAGATAGAAAACTATCCACATCTTCACGTTTTGCTTTGGCGCGAACTTCCTCGATGAGTTCTCGGACATCAATTTTCTCCTCCGCGATTGCTGGTTTTTGCCCGACGAGCGAAAGCAAAATATCCATGCCAAGGAAGTTGTTCAAGTTCGAGGACGATTCGTTATTGCTCGCTTTCTTCGCGTTTTCGTCTTTGAGTTTGATTTCGTTGTTCACGATGCGATCGTACAACGCTCCGAGCTCTTCCTGGTCCAAGTCTTGGCCATCGTCGATGCCGCGATTGTTCTTCAAGAAGCCTTCTTTTGTCATTTTATTCTTTACTCCTGGATTGTGCGCATCCGTGTTCAACATGATCACGGAAAAGGCTAAAACGTACGCCGTATCTGCACTTCTATACTGCGATGGGTTCTGCGCGTGATACCGTTCCGCGAACTTCTCCATCAACCGATCGATTTTCTGCGACTCGCCGGGTAAACGAAAGCCTTCCAAGAACTTTCGAATGGCCTCGTCTAAACCGAAGCCGCTAAAATCCATCGCGTCCACGTACGCTCTCATAACTTTTAAATTCTCGTCTTCGCGCTCGCCGAGGTAGTCGCCGACGACAGTTTTATCTAAATTTGGTGCTGTTCTGAGGAATGTCGCTATATCTGCGGGCGTGCCTTCGCCGAGTTTACCAATCGCTTTTAAGTGCGCGATACCCTTTTTCGGTTTTTTGTTGAACAATTTCACGCATTCTTGAAACTCGGATTTGTCGAGTTTCTTTTGCACCAAGTTCGATGCGTCCACCTTCGTCGGCGTAATCATCATCGACTCCGTATCTTCTACGTGCTTCGTTACATTTGATTTCATTTCGTGCGCGACTCGCTGTTCTTCTTTATTCCCCGACGACGAGTTCTGTTCCACCCAATCGCCAAGCGCTTTCAAAATTTTCGTCAAACACCCGAGTGCTTCCATTTTCAACACCGTTTCTCTCGCCGCATCCGCGCCGGATAAGTTGGAAACTTCTACGCCTTGTGCGACTCGAACCAATAAGTTAATCAACCGTTCGAACGCGTTTTGCTGTGAAATATCGCAATCAAAATTGACAAACAAATCAACCAACGTTTGCGCGTCTTGCGCGACGGTGTCGCTCAAAATAGTCAACAAGACGGACCGTTTGCTATGCGGTGAATTCGGTGCACCTCCAGAGATGAACTCTAACGGATCTAGAAACAATCGAGGAAAGAAGAAGCCGATTTCCGATTTTAACTTTTCTCGAAATCTTTGCGTGCATAAAATGCTTTGGAAGATGCCGAGCGAAATTTTATAAAGCTCGGGCGCTTGGACCGTTTCGGAGATGGCATTTGAAACGACCGCGTCCAAGACGTACTCGCGTATGGTATCAGAAAAGATGGGATCATCGACGAAAGCGTTGCCGACATTTTGACAGGCAATGCGCAACGCATCTAAAGCTAGCAATTTCCCGCGAGAAATACTCGCCGCGTCGGCATTTGCCGTCTTCAAACCCGCACCTTTGGCGATCCGAGAAAGCGCGCGAAAAATTTCTGCGCAATCTTCGAGAATGTATCGATCGTTTTCCGCTTTCGCTTTCTTCTCTTCAGATGAGTGCGGGGCATACGCTTGCGGCGTTTTCCCACACGACGCGGCTTTTGCAATAAACTTTTGCGCAAAGGTCACGATTTCGTCCGACCAGTGATGATGTTGTCCGCTAGTATAGTTACTAATCGTCGGCACGGAGGAATTTTCCCGCATTACGTGCGTTTCGTACGACGTGGACGGTAAATTCGTGGAGTCTTTCACGTCGTCTTTCGTGTCATCCTTTGTAGCATCATTCCTGCCACCGACACCACCACCACCACCACCACCACCTAAAACGTCTGAAACTTTAACCATTTTCGAAAACGCACTCGAGTCGCCTTTTTCCACTCTCGTAAAGTTCGCGAAAATCATCTGCACCAACGCCGCTTTCGCCACCCCTCGATTGGTTTCCGATCTCGAAATCGCGTGACACTTACACACCGACTCGATCATTCGACTCAACATCTTTCCACTCACTCGAAAAGATCTCGACATGTAACACGCCAACACGCCTAAAAGCGCTTGCAGCTCCACCGACTCGTCGCCCGATTCGCCGCACGCGAAGCAGAGCAAGTCGACGACTTTCGCGCACAAACGTTCGCGCCTGGTTTGTTCTGTCTTCTCTCCTCCCACTCTTCTCTTCTCTTTGTCCTCTTTCTCCAAATAATCTTTCGAATCCTCCTCGTTTTCTTCTTTGTCTTCTTTGTCTTCTTCTTCTTCGAAGCATCTCCCGGTAATCATCCTCCCGCCAATTAACGACGTGAGACAAATCACCGCTCTCTCCTCCATGCTCGCGTGTTTCGACTTGAACGCGATTTCGATCGGTTCCAGAAAGTATTCTAAATCTTCCGTTCGTTTTTCGTAGAACGTGTCGTTGTCGTCGTGCAAATCATCATCGGGAACATTCTTCAACCTTTCCCTTCTCGCACGCAGAGATTCGATTAAACTCGAATGCTTCCTCGCGTTTTTCGAGGCGAGCTCGAGGAGCGCATCGTACGCTTTTTCGAACGGTTCGTGAAAAGAGGAGGAGGAGGAACCAGAGGAGGAGGCCATCGTCGTTTTTACGACGCGCGTTTACTGTTGTTGTTGTTGTTTCGCGACACGAACAAACGACGGAGACAAAAAGTGATGAAATTCCGGTGAAATTTTCACATTAAATCACGCGCAAGGAGACGCACACATGGTTGCGGGCGTGGCGGCGTTTTGCGTCGTCGACGGCCGCACGGGCCGAGCGTTGTACGAAGCCGATTTCGGGAGCACGCGAAGGGTACGGGTGCTTTCTTTTTGTTCCTTTTCTTCTTTGTCTTTGTCTTCTTTTCGTCGTTCCTCTTTGTGTGTGCATTTTCTCCCCGCTGGGAGAGATGACGAACAACACTGACGACGTTTACGATACCCTTTAATAAACACAACAGGACGACGCGAGACACTTGCGCCAATTCGTCATCGCGTCATCTTTAGACCGACTCAACGAACGGAAATGGGAAACGCACGCGACGTATCTAAAGATCATCGACACCTTCGACGCCGATTGCTTCATCCACGCGTACGTCACGCAAGGCAACATCCACTTCGTCCTGTTAACGACGAAACGAGAGGAACAAAACGTGAAACAGTTTTTCGAAACAGTACACGAAGCGACGACGAAAGTACGAATGAGTCCATTCTTTTACGACGATTCAGACGACCACGGATTGGGTGAAATGGATTGGTTGGCCGCGAACGCCAGCTTCGACGCGAAAGTCAGAAGGTGTTCGAGAGTGCTCGGGTGAGGACGAAAAGACGGCGCGGTAGTGGTAGCGGTAGTAGTAAAAGAGTAGCAGAACAGCGCGTTGCTATGTGTAGAAAACTAATGTATAGAATGCTCTGAGAGCAGTCGTCTTTATCATCATCCGTAATGCATCGCGTAGCACGTCGCGGACACCGCCGCGCCAACCAACGCCATCAACACCTTCCTCAAATCCTTCTCCTCGCGTGCACTCGTTCGTTTTTTTTCTTTCAACAGCATCTCTCGCATCATTTCTCGTTTAACGTTTGCCTCGTTCTCCTCTCGTTCGTGTTCGAGTTTGCGTTTTTTCAAGTGAATCTGTTCCAGGTCGCGTAAGTATGCGCGTTGCGAGGCTTCACCGGCCAATTCACTCTCTTTGTGTAAATGTTTCCCCAAGTCATTCTGACGTGTACTCGACGACGAAAAGGAGGCGAAAGCGGCGGGAAATACGTTCGCTCGCGTTGTCGTCGTTCTCGACTTCTTTGAGAGAAAAGAACAGACGACAGATAGAACAGACGGTGGCGATGGTGCCATCTTTATTCAAAACGTTCAGAGAGTCTTTTGAGGGAAAAAGCAGTGAACTGCTTTCGTGCGTCATTTCCCGAAAGCGCGTGCGTATTCCACACCGACTCGTAAAGAATGACGACGCTTTTCTCGTCTCAGTCGTCGGGAGTGTCGTCGTTGTCGTCGTCGTCGAACAACCGGGAGGATCGTGAACATCTGGGACGACGAGTAAAACGCGTTTTGAGGAGTAAGAAAGCGATGACATTTTACTCGTCGACGTCGAACGAAAGCGCGGGTACGCTCAAGCGAACGCAAGTCATCGACCGCACCGAGCGAACGAAACTGAACGAAAGCGACGATTCGCTCTGGTACAGCGCGCCTCGGTTTTGCACGCACGTGGACGACGGTTTTTTAGAGCAACTCACTCGACTGTATCGACAAAGAACGAAAGCGAGTTACAAGGTGTGTGACTTGTGTTCGTCGCACGTGTCTCACTACCCGTACGAGTACGAGTACGCGTTAGGCCACGGGTTGAATCGAGAGGAGCTGAAAAGAAACAGGCAGTTTCAGGGGAACTTTTTCGTGCGGAATTTTAACGAGAACCCGACAATAGAGGCGGAAGATCAGACGTTCGACATGGTTTCGATGTGCGTTTCGATTCAATACATGCAACGAGGCGAGGAACTGTTCAAGGAAATATTTCGCGTTTTAAAACCCGGCGGGGTGGTGATTATCTCCTATTCGAATCGCATGTTTTACGAGAAGGCGTTGAGCGTGTGGAGAGACGGAACCGGGTATTCGAGGACGCAATTGGTGAAGAGTTATTTTCAAAACGTGAGCGGGTTCACGGAGCCGGAGGTTATCACGGAGGTGTTACCGGACGGCGTGGAGGACGAGAAAAACGTTTTCGTGAAAATGATGAAAACTTTTATGAAACGAGCGAGTTCGGATCCGTTTTATGCTGTCGTCAGTTATAGAAACTTTAAACGCATCGAGTAGTAAAGCCGATCGGGGAGTTGTAATATCAGTAGTTCTAAAATGAGTCGACTATATATATGTTCGTGTTTTTTAAATGAACTGCTGTTTTCTACTACGTCGTCGATTTCGCGTTGCTACTACTTACTACTCGTCTTCTCCTTCTCTGCTTCTTTCTGTTTCATCCGCTCCATCAGCGCTTTCTTCCCTAACTCTTCTCGCAATTTCTTCTTTTTTAACTCTTCGTCGACGACTTCTTCGCTCTCGCTCTCCTCCGCCCCGCTCTTCGCGTTTTTGTGATAATTCATCCCCAACATCTCCCGTCCTCTCCATCGAAAATAGACGTTGCCTCCTACGACTCCGAACAAAGCGCATCCAAACACCCTCTCCTCTCGATTCATCTCCCCGCCTAGAAACACCGCGACTACCAGATACCACGTCGGCGCGTACCTCGCCAGTCGCCTGAGTTTCTCCTCGTCGCTCAGCTCGTTCTTCAACTTCTGACAGAGCACGAACAAACCGCCGAGCACTCCGTGCGGCCCGAGCGCGAGTGGTTCTTCCGTGAGTTCTTCCGCGAAAAGTGCGCGACGCGTGAAATCGAACGAGAAATAAAGCGCGCCGCACACCGCGGACGCGACGAATACCAACTCGCACACCACTCTCGCACCAACGAACGCTCGTTTCAACAGAATTTCAATCGCGAACGCGATCGCCCCAATCATCGGCAACAACACAATAACGGACGGACACATGAACTGGGAGGTGATCAACGTCCACGGTTTCGAGAGTATACCGGTTATGCTCAGTTGTAACCCGAATTGCGCGTTAAACCTGTCCGAGCACGTATCGAGCACGTAACACGAGAGAAGGAGCAAAGAGACGCATTGCGAGAGCGGAGATAACGCGCGGAATCGTTTGACGAATCGTTTTTTTTTCAGCACCACTAACGAATAGCGCTCGTTGTAGTTAGTATTGTTGTTGTTGTTGTCCTCCTCCGATGTCGTCGTCTTTTGTGTCGTCATCTATGATGCGCAGTTTAGTCCCGGGACGAAATGACGAATTCTTCACTTCTTTTCCCGAACCTTCTTGAGCTTGCAGAAAACATGGAGAATAAAGAAGAGCCGAAGATGAGACGAAGAAGAAGACGCCACCTCGGTGGTCGTACTAATCGTTACCATCGTCGTCGTCTCGTCTTTTTCGTCGTTTCCTCTGCCCTCTTAGTCGTCGTCAAAGCGTCGTCGACTTTGGTGGATTCGTCGAAGAATCGCCTCGCGAGCGCAGGAAGTGTGCGCGACAGCAACGACGCCATCAGTCGACTCTCCGACAACAAAAACGATATCGACGACGACGATACGAATAATAACATCGACGAGGCGTGCGAACCACTCTCGGTCGCACGCGACGACCGGTGCGAGTACGTGAAAACGACGCCGTCCTGCCGCCTCGAAAGCGCCAACAACGCGTTCATAAACTACCGAAAAACGTACTATTGCGTCTCCAACTGGGCGACGAAAAGAGGAGGATCGGAGCTTTCGGGAAACGTGTTACTCTTTTCCTTGGCGTTTTTACTGATTGCGCTGTTCTTTCACGTGTTAGCGACGGTCGCGGAGTGCTTTTTCTGCCCGGCGTTGGCGAAGATTTCGGTGTATTTAAAGCTGAGAGACGAGGTGGCGGGCGCGACGCTGCTGGCGTTTGGGAACGGCGCGCCGGATATTTTCGCACAGATTGCCGCGCTGAATGATTTGAGCTCGAACGAGGAGACGGACGGGATACCGTTAGCTTTAGGGGCGGTTTTAGGGGCGGGGATGTTTATCGCGTTCGTGGTGTTTCCGTCCGTGGTGCTCGCGGCGCCGGAATCGAATTTGAACGCGAGACGGCTGAGGAGCGGGAGGAGAGTCGGAGGGTACGTCGAGGTCGATAAGACGGCGTTTACGAGAGATTGCGGATTTTATTGCTTAGGTGTGATGGCGTTGGTGAGGTGCATAGTCGTCGGCGAGGTGACGTTTAGGAATTCTTTGCAGCTGTTTGCGTTGTACGCGTTGTACGTGGCGAACGTGTTGCTGCCGGAAGGATGGAACGCGAGAGAGATTGGCGGCGGGTTAGCCGAGAGATTAGCCGCGTTAAGACGAGAGCCGAGCGCTGCATTGGCTGCTACTGCTCGTAATCGTGTTAGAAGTTCTAGAGACAACGTTTTAGACGACATAGCTGAAGAAGATGAAGACGCCGATGAACGCGGCGATGACGACGCCGAAGTAGGTTTGCTCGTCGACGAAGAGGAAAACAACGAAGAAGACCAAGACGAAGAGGAAAACGACGACATCAACGATTCTTCCTCTGCTTCCGAAATTTCATCAGAAACACCTTTCGACGACGAACTTAGCGATGCTGATGACGATGACGACGACGACGACGACGGGTCCATCTTACATCACCCTTGGGAGCGCGGATGGCGTCAAAGTCGGCTCTACGACGCGCAAAACGGCGAGTCTCTTTGGAAGCAGTGTTGGCTCGCGTTTACGTCCGTAGCATCGCTTCCACTCTTCATCGTTCGCGAGATATTAAAGTTCTCTATGCCTGAACTCGGATTTAACGGGCGTCGCGTGAGACGATGGCAAACGAGCGCGTTGCCGATATGCGCGCCGCTCTTTTTCGTCTGGGCGGAGAAGATGTATCCCGGTACTATTCACACCGGCGGCATCGTATACGGCGGTATAGTTGCGACTGCTTTTTCCGCCATCATTTTCACCGCTTGGCCGCATTTGATGCCAGACAACTACGCCGTCACGCGAAGAAGCAGAAGCGCACGAAGGAGAGCTCCAACGACCAACTACCCGACCACGACGAGTAACCCAGCCTCCCGCCTTTTCTCCGGCATGCTCACCATCGTCGCCTTTCTCGTCTCCATGGTATGGATGGACGTCGTCGCCGGTGAAGTCGTTTCCTTACTCACCGCCGCGGGTAAAATCTGCGGCATCTCCGAAGCCTTGCTCGGCGCCACCGTCCTCGCGTGGGGCAACTCCGTCGGCGACTTCATCGCCAACCGAACGGTCGCCCGAGACGGCCGCCCGAAAATGGCCGTCGCCGCCTGCTTCGCCGGACCAACCATGAACGTCCTATTAGGCACCGCCGCTGGTTTAGCCTTCCGAACCTTCTCATCGGGCGACATGAAAAACATCCAAGCCGCGAACGAGCTCTTCGTCCTCTTCGCGTTTCTCATCTGCGGCTTGCTCTTCCTACTCTTCGCCGCGCCGTTCTTGTGGCGATGGCGAGTCGGAAAGAAGCAAAGTTACGGGATGATGGGGTATTACGCGCTCTTCGCGGTCACGTACGCGCTGACGTCGACGAAATACATATTCAAAACGCCGTGGGTTCGTCCGGAATAAAGTTGACGATGATGCCGTCGTTTCGAAAAGCTGTACCTGGTACCTGGCCTGGTACTTGAAAATGTAGTTCTTTATTAGTTTATCGCGCGTACGTACGCGCAAAGTTGTAACAGCTTCATCACTATTATTATACGCATACGTGCGCGCAAAGTTGTACAGCTATTTTTAAGCAAAATCACGTCATACAATTCAGCGTCATCAACGAAAGCACCTCTTTTTGCGAAAGAAGAAGACGAAGAAGAAGAAGAAGAACAACAAACGTGTCGAGCGTTGTTATGAGCGCGACGACGACGAGCGCGTCGTCGTGTCGTTGCATCAACCCTCGCCGCCAAAAGGCGTTTCATTGTTTACACGTGACAACCTCCAAACGCTCGTCCAATTGGAACCGACGGAAAACGGACTTAGTTTCCGCGTCGACGATCGAGACGACGACGACGAAAGAGGAAGACCCCAAACAAACGAAAGCGCGAAAAAAACCAAACAGGGAAGAGTCCGTGCTCGTCCAACGCCGATTGGCTCGAAAAATGGCCGAAGCGCAAGCCGGGTGGATCGTTTTAAGCGAGAAGGAAAAGAAGAAAGGAAAAACAGTTACGACGACCTCGAGAGACACGAGGAAAGAGGAAAAGGAGGAGGATTTTGACGACGAGGACGAGAGCGCGCTCTTCAACCTCTCCTTAGTGAACGCCACCGTTTTCGAAGAAGCGTATTCGAGAGGCAAATGGTTACTCTTTTTGCTCGTTTTACAATCGTGCTCGAGTTTTGTTTTATCGAGCAACGAAGCTTTAATCCAGGACAACGTCATCATCACGTTGTATCTGACGATGTTAGTCGGCGCGGGCGGGAACGCCGGGAATCAAAGCGCGATTGAAGTCATCACCGGATTAGCGACCGGTGCGATAGAATATAACGCGGAGAGTTTTGGGAAGACGGTATCGAAACAGTTACGAGTTGGCGCTTTGCTCGGGTTCTTTTTAGGCGCGGGAAGTTTCGCGAGAGTGTACGTGACGAATAGGGATGTAATCGGGAGTTTCGCGATTTCTACGGCGTGTTTTTCGATTGTTGTCTGTTCGACGATAGTCGGTGGAGCTTTGCCTTACGTGTTGATATTTTGTGGACAGGAACCAGCGAATGCGGGGAGCAGCGTCCAGGTCTGCATGGATGTCCTTGGAGTGACCATAACGTGTTTAGTGTGCACGTACATTTTCCAGAACGCGGATTTTGTTGTCGGCGTGCTGCATTCAACGACGGCGTCGTAAAAAATCACGCGTGTATATTTTACTTGTAATTCTAGATAGATAGATTAAGACAGCGCAGCGCGATGTGTTATTATCGTTGTTATATTTGTTCTTATTGTCATTATTATTCAACATCGATGGATGATTTCGTGTTTCGATCGCAAAACGCAATCGCGGCGTCCAAATTTCCAAACTTCTCAAGCAATTTAGCCTTTGACTCCGCCTCACACGTCGGCGATTTGCCGAATTTGAACATTTTCAACCAGTGCCGCTTGCGTTGATTGATGAACCAGTTGTTGATTTGCGTCGCATCGAGAGTAGTTTTGGCTTTTATCGCCGCTTTGTCTTCCTCGGTTGGGTACGGCCAGCATATTTTTTTGTTCCAAAACTGCTTCAAGACAATCAAGGCTTCCTTAGGGAGTTTACCTTTCGGCTTTTTATTCAACCACTCCTCTTCGAGTGCGGGTATGTCATCTTTATATTTTGCGAGAAGCTGGTTTCGAAAAGCTTCGTCAGATTTCATGGAAAGTTGAAACGAGCGGTCGTCTTCATCGCTATCTTGGCCGTCGACGGTTTCCTTCTCTGCCTCCTCCGCGCCTTGCTTGCGTTTCTTCGAGGCAGCGCCTGTAGCAGTAGCACCGATAGTATTCGGCGAATTTTTACTGTTATTGCTTTCGAGCAGAGTCAACTCTTTCATTTTCGCATCAAAACTTTCACATGCTCGATCGGTTTCGTCGTAAATTGCCGTCAGCTCTTTTTGAAATTTACGAGCGTTTTCGCACGAGTGCTCCATGAACGCGTTCAGCTCTTGCTTAAACTTGGCGTCTTCGCATATGCGCTCCAACGAGTCTCGCCGGAAGAACGAATCTGGAATCCTGCACAACTCGATGTTTTCTCTCTCTTCGCTACTATCCATGGTAAACGTCGTCACGTTCGACGACGACGTCGGCGACGGAGAAACATCGCTCAAACGAGTATTTTCTCTTTCGGCGTCTAATTTGGCGAGAAACTCTTTATCCTTCTTCTCTAAACTCTCCCTTTCTCTCTTCGTTTGCGCGGTTAACTTCCTACATGTCATCATTATCTCCACGTATTCGCGAAACTTCTCGTGCGTTCTCACCGCTAAAATAAACTCCTCTCGCGTTCGTTTTTCCGTCGTCGTCGCTTTTCTCGAAGCCGCTTTCGCTTCGGCCGGCGCCAGTCGATCATCGCGCTTCTCTTTCTTCTTCTTCTTCTTCTTCTTTTCAGCATTACTCGTAGTATTCGTAGTACCGATAAAAACTTCGTCGCGGCGTCTCCTCTTCTCGACGTCGAGGCCGTGTCGCTCTAACAACTTGTTCCACTCGTCGTCGATGATGTCTTCGTCGTCGTTTTGTATCGCGGCGAATGTTTTCAATCCTATTGCAAAGAAAGAAGTGAGTATTTTTAGCAACACATTATTGAGGAAAAAAAAATACCTTCATCTTCTTCTCGGTCGTCGTCGTCGTCCTCGCGAGGAGGGGGCGGTGCGAGAAGAAAATCTTCCTGAACGTCGTCGTCGTCGTTGTTCCACGACGCGTTCTCGGAGATGATGGCGTCGACGTCCCCGTTGTCCTCCACCCTTCTGCACCCGCCTTCTCTTTTTGCTGCTGCTCTTCTTCTGTTTTTGCTCTCGTCGTCAAAGACGTGGAAAAAATCCGTCGGCAACGCCAAGGACGCGTCGTTCGTGTCGCCGTCGTCGTCGGTCGTAAAGAATAGCATCGCTTCGTCTTCCACCCTTTTTGTTGTCGTCATCTTCGCAAATTATAACTCGTATCGAGTTCGTATTCGTCTGCGACGGATTTGATTTGATGTGTCGTATTTTTTTTTCATTCCACATCTGACATGTGGCTGATCTATTTTCGAACAACGCATAGTATATCATCGAGTATTTTGGTGTCCAACCAAGAGTGGATGGAGATACATGGGATCGCCAAACGGAAGAAAAATACATAAGAAGTTCCTAAAAACAGCAGAGGAGGTCTCGGAATTCAAACTCTCTCTTAACGGGTGTGGAACCTCATCTCTTTTGGTGGTGTTTCTCTATTGCGTACAGACAGTTTCCTCTGCACAAAAATGTCTTCTCGCAAAACTCTTCCAATTCTTCGATGGTTGACGCAACACGCACGACAACAACGACGACGAGAACAACCTCGGCTTTTTTGCGAGCAGCGAGAGCGAACGCTTTTCAGCGGCGTCGGTAACTTTTTTTCCTCCTCGTCCTCGTCGTCGTCGTCGAAAAAAGAAGAAGACAACAAAGAAGAAGAAGAATCGATCGATTCCATCGCTCGGCGAGACGGGAAATTCGATTTTCTCCACGTCGCCGAACGGTTGTTCGAAGAGGAAGAAGAAGAAGACAAAAAGAAGAAACAGACGAGAGAAGATTACACGAGACGGTGGGAGTATCACGCGTGGCATTTGTTTTTAGCGTTGGCCGTGCCCGTCGGGTTGAGCGCGTCGGTGGTGTCGCACGTGCGACGACATCCGCACCCGAATTTACTCCTAAGAAAGGAAAACGAAATGAAGGAAACGCGGTTGAAAGCGGAAGAGGCGATGACGGAACAGAAGAAATTTGAAACGAACGTGATTGAAAAGGCGAGGAAAGAAAACGAGGGGCGATACGGGAAACTCGCGGAGAGGATGGAGCGGTTGGAGAGAGAGATGGAGGAGGAGAAGAAGAAGAAGAAGAAGAAGAAGTCATCCGACGACGGTTGTTAAAAGACGCTCTCGTATGATAGTATGTATTCGTCGTAGGTTTTGGTAGAAAAGCGTATTATTTAGCGTTAGCGTTAGTGAATGAGTTTAGTAATAGTACAAGTTAAAAGGCTCGCTTAATCGACAGTCGTTTCTTCGGTGCGCGAAAATCTACGCGTATTCGGTCTCCTCCGTTTTCGTCCTCGTAATGCTCGTAACTCTCGAGCATGCGTTTCAATTCCCCTCTGGTTTTCTGCATCGCGTTCGCTTTAATATCTCGAAACATCTTTTCCACGTCTTTGCCGTGTTTTGACATCAACATTTCGCAGATTCTCTTCTGTCTCGGCGTCAATCGTTTCGGTTTCGCGATGCCTGAGGAACTTTTCTCGCCGACGGCTTTCCTCAACTCGTCCCGATCTGCGTTCTCGGTCAACGTTTTGTCCGCTGCTTTCCTCTTTCTCGCGTTCGCATTCTCGTCGTCGTCCATATTCTTCACGTTATCTGCCAGCGCGTTCCTCCCGCCCACGTAATAAAACCTGTTCGCGTTCGAGACCAGGCCGTTCCTGGAATAGTTATTCACGCACGACGTCTCTTTATTCCAACTCGTTTCGTTCTCCTCACTCGTCTTCGCGTGCTCGTCTGCTCCGGATGATGGAAGTTTCACGGATTTCACCGCCACGAACTGTCTCGTCTGCGACACTTTTCCAACTTTTACCGACGAGGAGGAGGATTTGTGTTTTTTCTTCCTTCGGCGAGAGGAACCCATGAGTAGTAGTATAGTATCGAAGAAAAAGAATTTTAACACTCGTACTCCTACTACTGATAATAACCACCACAGAGAGAGAGCTGTAGTATATCTCCTCTTCGTCTCTCTTTGTCTTCTTCTCTCTCTCTCTCTCTCTCTCGCTTTGATACTACTAAAGCCGCCAAATCGAATTTTCCGCTTTCGTCGTCCGAGTGCATTTTTTCCATTTAGGGTATATTGTGACACCCTAAAATATACAGAGCTCGACTTTTTCTTTCTCTCGACTCTTGGACAGACGCGGCAGAAATTTATACTCGCGCGTTTAGTATATCATCTGACATCATCATCATGTCTCCTCTTTCGTCGTCGGAAACGCAAGCGCTTTTGAACGGAGACGAACAGAAGAGAACAAGTAAGTCTTCTTCTTCTTTCACGTCACCGTTAAAAGCGGCGACGGCGATCGTCGCCGTTTCGACGTCCCTTTTTGCCACCGCGTCGTACTCCGTTTCGGGGACGCGGGGATCGTCGTCGTCGCGATTGGGCGATCTTTCTCAAAGAGAAGGAGGTGTGGACCTGTTTAAACGAGCGGTGGCGAATTTAGGCGAAGATGCCACGACGACGACAACTGTAGGTTCGAACGATAAAGTCACCTTAACCGTGGGGTGTTCGCACAGAGACGTCTTGAAACGTTTGCCGTTCGACCCGGAAGGTTGGGATTCCAAAGTCGGGGCGAAACTCATCACGGAGAGCAAATCGAAAACGTTTTCGTACGAAGACGCGATCGAGATGAAAGAAATCGGATGCGGGAAGTTTCAAACGCCGTACAAGTTAGGGAACGGCGCGAAGTTTGGTTTTTACCTGTACGAGAAAGCGAACCCGGAGAACTACGTGAGCGATATTGGCGGGAAGTTGGTATTGCTCGAGGAGGAAGAAGAGGAGGAAGCGGCGATTGGCGAAACCGCCGCGTCTTCTTCGAAGAAGAAGATGAAGAAGATGAGTCCGTCTTCTTCGGTTTTAAAACCGTCCGCGACGACCAACACGGAATCGTCGTCCTCTACTACCACCGATTACGCCGCGCAAGCCGTGGCGGCGGAGCAAAACGCGAACGAAAGAGCGAAGGAAATCTCCGCGTTGTTGTCGGCGAGCGTCGGGAAGAAGAAGCACGCGTCCTCGAAGAAATCGGTGAAAAAGCACGTCGAAGAAGAAATCGAGGAAGAGGTATCCGAGGACGGTGCGGTTGAAAAGAAGAGCTCGAAGAAGCACTCTTCTTCTTCTTCTGCTGCTGCTGATAAGACGGTGAAAGGTTCGAAGAAATCTGATCCCGTCGCGGTCGCTAAGGAGGAACTCGAGTCTTCCGGCATCGAAGTCGTCGGCGAGTACTTTGACTGGGGATGGTGGATGTCTGCGTTGTCGCAAGGATCGCAATACCAAACCACCGATATCACGTGTGAGAACACCACGTGCACAATGCAAGTGTGCGAGAAGACGAAGTGCACGGAATATAAGAAGGAATGCGAGACGACGGAAGTGTGCGATGATCTCGGCGACTTCGTGAAGGAGCAAACGGCGTCGATGGGCAAGTCTGGCATCACCAAGAAACAAGCGTCAAAGGCATTGAACAAAGCCACCGAAGCAAGTTCGGAAGTTTCCGAGTTTGAGATCAAGACCTCGTCGTCGTCGTCGACGAAGTCTCATCACAGACACTTGCTCTCTCACCACGCTAAGGTGGCTGACGTCGAGGAAGTCGAACCGACGCACGCGAAGGTGCACAAGAACAAACACTTTGCTGGTTTCGGTTCCGACGCGGCTAAGGCGGCAGAAACCGAAGAAGTTGAAGAACTCGACGAAGAAATCGAGGAGGCGAAAGAAGAAGTTGAAGAAGAAGAAGAAAAGGTTTCGTCGAAGAGCAAGAAGTCTTCATCTAAGAAGTCTTCCAAGAAATCTTCCTCCTCCTCCTCCTCCAAGAAGCACAAAGGAGACGGTATTGCGGATACTGGTGCGAACGAGTTCGACACGCGTCACCCGGCGCACATCGCCTCCAGAATGTCCAGCTGCACGACGCAACACGTCGCTGAGAACATGGAGTTTTACCCGAGAGTTCACGGTCCGGCGAACGCCAACCACGTTTACATCTTTGGTGGATGCTACAACGACCGCGACCACGAGACGTGTAACATCCCGGTCGATGTGAACCCGAAGCAATGCGTGATTGTCCATTTGAACGACAAAAACTTTCAAGAAGCAGTCAACGCGTGCTTGGAAGAAGCGCCGATCGATGGTAAGTGCGTTCAGTACGGCAAAGAGTCCAAGTTCGGGATCTTGCCGAGATGGGACGTGACGCAAGTCCACAACATGCAAAAAGCCTTCGCGGATACCGATTTCAACGGCTACCTCGGGAGCTGGGACACTTCTCAAGTTCGTAACATGAACCAAATGTTTGCGAACAACAAAGCGTTCAACGGTGATATTCGAAAGTGGAACTTTGAACACTTAGGTTCCGCCACTGGAATCTTTGACGGCGCCGACAAGTACAACGCCAAGTGGGAGTGTGGCTTCAAAGCGACTGGGATTATCGATTTCAGCTCGTGCCAATCGTCCGAAACGTTGAAAAAGCAAAAAGAAGTCGAAGACAGATTGCAACGCTCGCACTTCGTCTCGAACCCGGAATACAACCCGGAAGAAGAGAACGCGGTGCAAGAAGATTCTGAACCGCTTTCTTCGGCGACGGCTTTTGATGACGAAAACGCGGAAAAGTACGCCGCGGAAAGAGAGCAAGCTTTCAACGAGCAAGTCGAGGAAGCGAACGAAAAGGAAGAGTCCGGTGGTTTGTTGCAGAAGCTTTTTGGGGGCGGTAGTTCTTCCTCAGCCGCACCAAAAGAAGAACACGAGTTACCAACGGCAGCAGCAACTACAACTGTTTCCAATGATGGCGATTACGAAAGTAGCAACGAGCGACCGACACCAACAGCACCAGAAGAACTCGCCAAAGATGACGCGAGTTCCTTAGCATCTTCCGATGACGACGACCGAACGACGAGCTCCTCCTCCTCCTCCTCCTCCTCCTCCTCTTCTTCCTCGTCGTCGTTTTCCTCCAAAACCTTCACGGAGAAGGATTTAACCGATGAGAACTTCAGACGGCAAGTCGCTTTGTGTTTAGCAGAAGAGCCGAAAAAGGGCGATTGCATGGACAACGAGTTCGGGCCGATGATTTCTTGGGACACGTCGAAAGTCACGAACATGTACGAAACGTTCCAGAACCCTCCGATGTTAGTCGAGGGTGATGAATCCTCTTCATTCAACGGCGACTTATCCAAGTGGGACACTTCGCACGTCACCAACATGCGAAGAATGTTTAGCAACGCCAAGGCGTTTCAAGGCGGCGACTTGAGCAAGTGGGACACCTCTCACGTGCAAGACATGTCGCAAATGTTTTCCGGCGCGAACTCTTTCGACGGCGACATTAGCTCCTGGGACACCTCTCGATGCGAAGACATGCACCACATGTTTGAAGACGCGCAACTGTTCAACCAAGACATTGGCAAATGGCAAGTCGGCAAAGCTTTGAAAATGCGCTCGATGTTTCGCAACGCCGAAAGCTTCGACCAAGATTTACGAAAGTGGTCGGTGGCCAAAGTCGCCGAGCAAGAGGACATCTTCAAAGGCGCGAGCGCGTTCAACGACAAGTTCGAATGCGCGTCCAAGCACGATGGTCCAATCGTCTCGTGCAAAGATAAGAGCGAAAAGACGAAGGACAAATCGAACAACAACGTGTTTTCCAAAATCTTTGGTTAACAACGCGACGAGCGGAGCTGCTTTTCGCGAAAGAGATCTCATCATCAAAAACACGCGGCGAAACGAGCGAAAGAAAAAGAGAGTTTTTTTCATCACCATTATTAAAGAGAGAAGAGAGTTACTATTACACACACACATAACACATACATTAGCATTTTAAAGAGAATCTGTACTTACGAATATATTATCACATATACTCGCCTTCTTGGATTCGTTGACCTTTCGAACATCCATTTGATTTAGGGTAGTGGTACCATCTTAAAGCCTCTCATTAAAGGTGCGACTGTCCTTTCGTCAAAAACCGCGATCCGATCGATACACCTCGAAGAAAACAAAAGAACGTCTCGCGACGCTGTTATTCATCGACTCCTTCGTCTCGGTAAAGTCATCTCAAAGTCGCTTCCCTCCTTCGCGCGTGGTTTTTTTCCCGTCATCTCTTACCTGATTGGAGAGATTATTTAAGCCGCGGGCGGTACAAATGGTTTCACCTTTCGTGTCCACGTTCTCGCACTCGGGGGAGCGAGTGCCCTTAATCCACGACGCGAACAACAACATTAAAAGCGACGAGGAAGAGGCAAAGAATGACGACGCGAAGATGAAGACCACCACTTTTACCACCGCGTTCGCTTTCGTCGCCTTTTTATCGGCGTGCGCGTTCGCCGTTTCTTCCCTTCGGGGAAACAAAGGTTCGTCTGGTGTGTCTTTGCTCGGTTCGTCACAGTCGCAATCGGCGAAGGAAACGATCACGCTCGTCACCGGATGCTCCCCGAGAGATTTAATCTACAGCTTAGATTTCGACCCAAGCACGTGGACCGGGAAAGTCGGGGCGAAATTAATCACCTCGGGAATGTCCAGCGAGTTTCTCTACGAAAAAGCTTTAGATATGACGGAAGTCGCGTGCGGCGTGTACAGCGCGGAATACGCCATGGCACCGAACGCGACGTTTGGGTTTTTCTTGTACCAAGTTGGAAATTCGACGACGAAATATATGTCCGATATTGGCGCGCAAGTTGAAAACGGGCCGATTAAGCAATCGGAGATTGCCGCGCACGCGTGGGCGAACCAAAATCAGGCGAGTTTGGAGAACCATTTAGATTCGAGCGGGACTTTAGAGCAAGGCGAGATTACTGATGCGGAGGAAGACGTGCAGTATTCCGATTTGGCCGCGTACAGAGCGGCCGTGGAAAGCGGACACGTTGACAAAAACGGACACTTGGTGACAGAAGCCGATCCGGAGAACATCAAGATGGCGCCGCAGATGCCGGCGGGATACGGGCAAACCGAATATTACGATTGGGGCGCGTGGTTGAAATACATCGTTCACGGGGTCGAACACGCTGAAAACCAAATCGAATGCGATCCGAGCGCAAACACGTGCACGTTACAGCACTGCTCGAAGTGGCAGTGCACGGATTACACTAAGCCGTGTCAAGAAGGCATCACCGGTTGCACGCACCCGAAAGATTTCATGAGCGAGGCGAAATTGGGAAGGTTAGGCACCGTGAAGAGGTACAAGAACCCGAAATCGATGCCAGCGAGAAGAGAAAAGAGGGAGTGGGCGCCAAAAGAGGTGAGAGAGTTGAAGAAGAAGAAGAAGAGTTCTTCAGAGACTGTTCCTTCCGCTTCTTCGTCGACTTTGAAGACTTTGAAAAAGCACGGCATCGAGCAAGTCGGGGAGCGCGTCATTTTAAAATCCGCGCCTTCTTCGTCGACAAAGGCCACAAAGAAGTCACGCAGTCACTCAAAAACAAAAGTTGTCGTCGATGAATACGAGCAACCGTCAGAAGACATCGTCGAAACGATTGTTGAAGACATCGCAGAAGACGTCATCGTGCCAACTTCTAACGTCGCGGCGAGAGCTTTCCACTGGGACAAATCCGCGGCTGGAAGTCGATCCGTTCGAAGAGCGTTGCAATCGTTTCCGTCGATCAAGAACGGGATGTTTTCGTACACTCCAGCGCACACGACGCAATCAACGCCGCAGCTTGGTTTAGGTCGACTGTACCCGTCGAGTTTGATCAACTACATGGCTGATTGTAATACGAAGCATTTGCACGTGACGAACAACGGCAACGCAAACGTGGAGTATTACCCGAGAATAAACGATGTGTCAAACGCGGGTAGGGTGTACATCTTTGGTGCGTGCTTCAACTCGCGCGATCAGAACACGTGCGCGGTGCCGTCGGATACGCATCCGGCGGGGTGTAAAGACGCCACGGCAGGTTCGCAAACGAACACGAACACGGCGACGACGACTGGAAACACGCGAAAAGGCAACGCGGCTGAGCAATCGACGGTGTCAACCGCTACCGATATTGAAGACGAAACGTTAACGAATACGGATGAAACCGGAGATGCGTCGGCGGCGGCGGCGACGACGACCTCTATCGCTTCGCAATACACGCCAATCACCAACGCGAACATCCACGAAGCCGTGACTGAATGCCTGGGTTACGAACCGCTCGCCGGTGAATGTCCGCAGAGTCAATATGGCGTCATGTCCGATTGGGATGTCTCTCGCGTGACGAACATGGACCAATTATTCTACGACCCGCCACGCGTTGGCGGCGATAAGATGAAATCGTTCGACGGTATGCTCGGCGATTGGGACGTGAGTTCCGTCACTTCGTTCGAGAAGATGTTTAAAAACGCTAACGCGTTTAAAGGCACGAACTTGTACAACTGGGACGTCTCGTCGGCGACGAACATGCACGGTATGTTTGAACATGCGGAAAGTTTTGTCGCGAGAATTTCCGGGTGGAACGTCGGAAACGTCAAAACTATGGCCACCATGTTCCAAAACGCTTTGAGCTTCAACCAACCGCTGAAGGATTGGGACGTTTCCTCCTGCAAAGATTTCGCGCGGATGTTTTCCGGCGTTTTCGAAAGCGGTTTCGCGCAAGACATCTCTACGTGGAACACCAGAAACGACGCCAACATGAACAATATCTTTTTCCACAACGATGCGTACGCGGCGAAATTTACGTGCGCGAACGCCGATAGTGGGCCACCGAGTTCGTGCAAAGCAAAATCGGTCTCAGAAATGATCGCCGCGGCGATGGGTACGGACGAAGAGGACGGGAGAAAGTTCTCAAAAAAGCACTCTTCTTCGTCTAAACGCGGCACCACCAGTAGTAGTCATAGCAGTAAGAAAGCGTCATCAAAGTCGAAGAAAGGTAACGACGTCGAGTTCGTTCCGCAAGTCCATTCCACCGCGGATTCCGAGGCGGAGGATATGGTGATGGAAGCGACTGAAGTCGCTCGAGGGGGGAAATCTTTGTTCAACAAGTTCGGCTCGTTCTTCGGAAGTACCGGCGGTAAAAAATCTGAAGAAAAAGACGACGAGTTGACGTACGCGGATTACAACTCCGAAGATTTATACGGCGCGACTTCGCAAGAATCCGAGGGTTTTGATGCCACCTCCGAGGAAGCCGGAGGAGGAGATCAAAACGTCCTCGACGGCGTCGTCGCGCGCGAAGAAGAAGAAACGAAAGAAGAGGAAGGTCAACTCGGCTCGGACGAGAACGAGGAAGAGGAAGAAGAAAACCTCGACGAGTGGGGAGAACCGCTGAACAAATACGCCTCCGACCCTGTGAAGCCTAGAATCATCCGCCAAACCGGTCACGTGGACTTGTTCGGAACTTTATCTTCTTCTTCTTCGGAGAAGAAGAAGACGAAGAAAGCGCTACACAAGCACTAATGCCTCGTCGCGGCGACGAGAGACGAGGGACGAGAGAGGAAGGACTGAAAGTCTCTCCTCTTTTATACACACTGTACACTTAAAACCACATCACGACATTATTATCATCATCATCATTCTTAGACATTAACGACGATTGTTTTAATCCACATTATTACTGTTATTATTTACACGCGTACATATCGTCGTCGTCGAGACCGTTCTCTTCGTCTCGTCTCCCAAGTACGAAGCGATCCCTAAACTGAAGCGAGATTGAAGCCGCGGCCAAAATGCAATCCGTCTGCACTTTTCCTCCCTCGACTTAAACTTGCGCGCTAAAGAGTTGCAGTTTCTGTTTCTTTTTCTTATCATCGCACACATAATGAACACCACTGTTACGAATACCGCGGAGGAGAAACCGCTTTTGGCGAAAGCCAGAGGCGCGTTGGACTCTTCTTCCTCCGCGTCGACGTCTCTCGTCGCGAATGGATTTTCCCGCGCGAGCAAAATGGTTGCCGGCGCGGCCGGTCTCGCCTTGGTCTCCGCCGGGACGCTTTCCGCGTCGAGAGCGCACCAAGCGTTTAACGGTCTCGGTTCTGCGGCATCTGCGGACGTGGTCACGCTAACCTTGGGGTGTTCACCGACCGATTTGTTATCTTTGTTGCCGTTTGAACCGAAAAGCTGGACAAAGGCTGAGGTTGGAGTGAAATTCGTCTCCTCCGCGATGTCGAAAACGTTTGATTTCTCGCAAGCGAAAGAGATGGTTTCGACGTCGCAATGCGGGGTGTACCAACTCCCGTATCAAATGAGCGAGAACAGCAAGTTTGGTTTCTATTTATACGAGAAAGGGAACCCGAGCAATCACATGTCAGACATCGGCGCGCAAGTGAAGGGCGGTCCGGTGACGGAGTCGTCTATTCGAGCGGCGGGGTGGTTGAACGATAAGAACGCGGCGACGAAGAACGCGAAGACGATCGACATCGAGGACATGCGTAAAGCGGCGAAGAAAGACGCGCAAGATGCGGATGCCGCGGCGAAGAGAATCGCGGAGAAGACGTTTCACACCAAGACGGAGACGGTGACGCAAAGAAGCGCGGCGGCGAGCGGCGACGAAGTCGTTTCCAACCTCGGCTTGGTCGAAACGAGAACGTATTCTAACTTTAACGGCAACGCGAGAATCAAGTCCGACACGATTGCTTGCGATGGTTTGAAGAAAACGTGCACGTTGAAATCGTGCGCCGGTGCCGCGTGTACGGAATACACCAAGCACGACTGCGACGCCGGCAAGCCGGGGTGCAAAGTCTCCGCGGATTTCAAAAACCCGGCGGATGTTGCCGTGAGAACGACCGAGGAGAAGAAGTTTTTCCAAGCGACCATGACGCCGCAAGAAAAGACGCGCGAGCAAAACAGAGATATGATCCAAAAAGCGCAAAGAGATTTGGGAACGACGGTGGAAGTGTTGCCGACGAGAAGACGCTTGTTGTCCAAGATTTTTGACATCAAGAACTCCGTTCAAACCTCGTTGCCGGAAATGGGCTACGGTCAATCCCATCCGACCAGAGTTATTAAGTATATGGCCTCGTGCACGACGAAGCACGTCACGGAAGATGCGGAATTCTACCCGAGAATCCACGACGCGTCCAACCCGGGCCACACGTACGTCTTCGGTTCGTGCTTTAACAACAGAGACCAACAAACGTGCAAGTTACCGACAGAAGTCTTGGCGCCGGGATGCCCGGGCTCTTCCGCGACTTTAGCCAAATCGGTGATTAACCCAATCACGAAAACGGCTTCTTTGTCTGGTGACTCGTTGCATTACTTGACGAATGACAACATCCAAATGGAAGTCGCGAAATGTTTAGGCGACGACCCGATTAAAGGCGACTGCCCGAAACAAAAGTTTGGCAAGATTTCCTCCTGGGACGTTTCCAGAGTCACGGACATGTCGCAACTCTTCGACCACCCGCCGTTGAAGAACAAAAACGACCGATATTCTTCTTTCAACGGTGATCTCGGCAACTGGGACGTCTCGCACGTCACGGACATGAAGTTGATGTTTAGCCGCGCCTTGGCGTTTGAAGGGAAGAACATCAACAAGTGGGACGTCAAGAATGTCGAAAACATGTCTGGTATGTTTAAACACGCGGATAGATTCAACGCGATGATTTCTGGCTGGAATACTGGCAAGGTGCGCAAAATGAACGTCATGTTCCAAAACGCGTTTGCGTTTGACCAAGACATTTCTCGCTGGGACGTCTCTCAAGTGAATGATTTCACGAGAATGTTCGCGGGTACCTTCGACAAAGGTTTCGGTCAAGATATTACCAGCTGGAGCGTCAAACCGCACGCGAGACAAGTCGACATGTTCTTTGAAGCGTATAACTTCCAATCGAAGTTTGTGTGCGACCACGTCGACCACGGACCAATCTCCTCGTGCGTCGGCGCAGCCGCGAGCGCCGGGAAGAGCGAATCCGAATTAAAGGAAATGGCCAAGAAGAAGGCGGCTGAAGACGAAGCCGACGATGACACCGACGTCGAAGAGAAGGCATCCTTCTTCGGTAGATTCAAGCATTGGTTGCAAAACTAACTTTTTTCGCGTTACAAGATGCAACTTCATCACCTTTTAAAAATTTTATTATATATGTTGTTATTAAATGTAAAATTATTATATTCCATTACTAGGAACACCAGTTACTAGTTCTCTATCTCTATCTACATCATCACCTTCCTACGCGGCGGCTTGCCTGTGTTTCTCTTCTCTGTATCTATCTATCTATCTATCTATTATGCGTGTATCCTCGTTTTCTTATTCTACATCTTATTCTAACATCTCTCGCGCCAACACGTTCGCCAACACCGCGTCGTCCATCTCCACCTCGTCGCACCCACCAACGCTCTCCGCCAACGCCGCCGCCAACATGTGTTTACACATCAACTTCTCGTCCCTGGAAACCACGTCCCACGTAAAACCTTTACACGCGCAAAAATGGTCCGGGTACGTCAGATGTTGTTGTTGTTGTTGTTGTTGTTGTTGTCCGCCGCCGCCGCCGCGGTAGTCGTCGTTCATCGTCGCGCCGCCACCATTCATACCACCACCACCACCACCATTCGTCGTCGTCGTCGTCGTCGTCGCCTTCACCGCGTACACCGTTCGTCTCGATTTTTTCCCGATAAACCTCGTCACCCCTCCTCGACTCGAGGCGACGTCCAGCGCTCTCCCCAAATTCGTCTCGCCAAAGATGCATTCCAAAGCGACCAAATCCGTTTCGCTCAAGCCTTTCTTTTTCTCTCTTATGTCTCTGAATATCGCTCGAGCGATGTTCCCTATCGAGCACGCGTTTTGCATGCCGCGTCCTCCGTGTCGCTCGGTGAGTCGTTTGATGTCTTGGTCTTCTTCTTCTTCTTCTTCTTCTTCATCCGTGTCGTCTTCTTTGTCTTCGTTCGTTTCGTTTCCAATTTTGAATTTCTCTCCCTCCCCGCGCAAAGTTTTATTCGCGCGTTTTGTACTGCGCGTCGTCGTCGCGTTGTGACTCGTCGCGTTTTCGTGACCCCCGCCAGCGCTTTTCCTCCTCGACGAATTCGTCGTCGGTCCAAATCTGTCGCCTAAACCCATGAACGCCGGGTACGCCGACCCGGAGATGCATTCGTCCTCGACCGTCATGCGTGCCCCTCTTCTCTCTTCTTTCTCTCTCTGGGGGAAACGCAGATTCTCGTTCGCTCTCCGCATTCGTGTCGTTCGCGCAAAGTCGTAAACACCTCTGCCAAAAGCAAATTGAGTCGATTTTTACGACGCTTTTTAGAGGAAATCAGAGAGAGAGTGAGAGAGAGAGTAATGCGCGAGGAGGAGGAGAAGCAGGAGAGGAGGGAGAAGACGAATACTGCGCGCGTTGAGAAGAAGCACGAAAGAATCATCTCGAGAGGCGAAGAGAGCGAGAACGACGACGATGATTCAGACGACGACGACGGAAAAGAAGACGAAGACGAAGAAGAGAAAGACGAAGAGTTGAACACTAACGAGAGAAAGATGGTGAAGAACAACAACGACGCCGCCATTGCCGCCGATGCTGCTGCTCTCGCGACGACGACGACGACCAAAGGAGAGACGACGACGGTTGAGAACGGAAAGAACGGCAAAGACGAAGAAGCGACGACGACGACGACGACGGGAAGGCGTCGTCTTCGAACGCTTCGAAACGACTCCTATGTGCGAAAAAAAGAGCGTCTTCGTCAAAATCGATTCGGCGTTCCAGCGACGGCGCTCGTGACGTCTGTGGTGCACAAACTCCGCGAAGCGTCTCGAGCGTTGATCGACCACTTGAGCAAAGGAAGAGACGAGGCCGAACGGATATTCGAGAAGATTGGAAGTAGCGCGGAGGAAACGAAGTGCGCCGCGCACGAGATTGAGAACGCGAGCGAAGAGATCGACGATTTGTTGCGCACGCTCGTAGACGCGGGAGTGCGTGCAAAGGAGGAGGAGAAGGAGAAGAAGAAGAAGAACATCATTGGCGGCGGCGGCGGCGCGTAAAGGAATACGAGACGCGCTCCGCTCGGTACGCGCGAGCGGCGAATACTACTATTCATAGCACATACTATCATAGCACGTAATACTAGCACATCACGAGTAGACAGTCGCAAATGAGCGTTCGCACGAAAAGTGTTCTTCGCGGTGTGCGACTTTCTTGCATCTTAAAACATCGCGATAAAAGTTGTCTCTCGCCTTCGCTTCGTCTTTTCGTTTGTTTCTTCGAATCTCGTTGGAAACCGAATGTGCGACACAAAACGACGCTTTGAACGGACTTTTGCAACAACCACAACGACAAAACATTTCGACGACAACAACAACATGTCGACGACACCGAACGACCGCGTGGTTGAAACTGCTGCGAAAAGTCTCGACGATGATGACGTCGTTTTAGAGATGATTCGCGCGTGTGCGCACAAAAACCAGTGCTATTCCTGCGGCGAAGATGAATCCGTCGTCGACGAGAAAATCGTCAACGACGAGTGCGCGTACACGTTCGCGTCGCCGTTCGTTCTTTCTCGCGGCGAAAAAGAACAACAATGTCGTGGGATTTTCGTGAACATGAAAACGCGTCGCGCGGTGAGCAGGAAGTATTTACGCCTGGATTCGAGAAAGACGAACAGGCAAGGTTTGTATCTCGAGAGACGGTTTCGGAAGGTTTTCGATGATGTCAAAATCGAGGAAGACGAGAAAGAAGAGAAGAGAAAAAGTACTACTATTACGAAACTGGGCGTAGGAATACACGGCGGATTCGAAGAGGAAGATTTCGCGAAACCAAAATATACAGTCGCGAAGGAGGAAAGGATCGTCGTGTACGATTGCGAGCGAGACGTGATCTTGGCGGGAATGAAGGTGGATTTTGAAAAGGATCGTCAAACGGAGGAGGCGCGAAACGACGACGCGTCGTCAAAGTTGCCGACGGTTGTTTTCGAGTGCGCGAAAACCATCTCGAAAAAGGAAGGTTACGACGCGAAGAAGGACGTGATGGCGAGTTGGGAGGACGTGCCGAATGTTTCCAAGTATAGCGAGAATTTAGTGCAAGTGAAGAGCGAAGGGAAGACGAGGATTTCGCCGGATCCAAAGACGTGGAAATGTTTTGAAACCGGGGAGACGACGAATTTATGGTTGAACTTGAGCGACGGCGTCATCGGAAGCGGGCGCAGACATTTTGACGGGAGCGGTGGAAACGGGTCCGCGTTGAGACATTACCAGAGCGAAAAGGCGAAAGGAAACGAGTATCCGCTGGTGGTCAAGTTAGGCACGATTACGCCGGACGGGGCGGACGTGTATTCCTACGCCGCGGATGAAGACGACGCGGTAACCGATCCCAAATTGGCCGAACACTTAAAATTTTGGGGCATCGATATCATGTCGCAAGTGAAAACTGAGCAAACGATGAACGAGATACAAATCGATAAAAATCGAACGTTTGAGTTCGACGCGATCACGGAGCACGGGAAGGATTTAAGAGAAGTCAGCGGTGAGGGGTTGATTGGATTGAGAAATTTAGGGAACTCGTGCTACGTGAACTCCGTCGTGCAAGTGATGAAAGAGTGCGCGAACGTGAGGAAAGTGTTCGCGGACGAAAAGCAGAAAGAGCACGTTTTTGAAACCGGAAACAGTGGTGGAGCCAAAGCAATCGAGAACGATCCGTTGGCGCAAACCGTAAAACTTTTTTCCTCGTTGACTTCCAGCGAGTACGCGCGGACGAGCGAAGAACTCTCGGACGAAACGCAAAAGAAACAAGACTTGCGAGGATTAGCGGAAGGTTTAGCGCCTCGAATGTTTAAGCGGTTGATTGGAGAAGGTCACGCGGAGTTTTCCACCGCACGACAGCAAGACGCGCGCGAGTTTTTCGAGCATTGCTTAGAGAAGTTTGACAAATGGCAAAAAGACGGAGTTCGCGAATCTCGGTTTTTCGCCAACGAACACGCCGGTGGTGTTGCTCTTAGTTCAATTAGCTCCGAATTTCAATTCGAGACTTTAGCAAGGACCGTGTGCGGAAGCTCGCACAAAGCGAAGTTCGAAGTAGGTTCGCACACAGTTTTAGATATGTGCGTACCGAGAGAAAAGGCGGTGAAAATAGAAACCACCAAAGAGGAACTAGAAACGGCCGCGTCAAAAAGACAAAAGAAGGAAGGCGAAGAGGACGCTCCCGCACCGTTAGAAGTTCCGTTTGCGACGTGTTTAGAAACGTTCACGCAAGAATCTATCATCGAAGACTATTATTCGCCGGCAATTCAAGGGAAAACGTTTGCGACGAGGAAGACGTTTTTGAAAACTTGTCCGAACGTGTTGGCTCTGTGCGTGAATCGATACTACGTCGGCGACGATTGGAGACCGACGAAGATGGATTGCGTGGTGAACGTTCCGGAAAGACTCAACATCGAAAGTATGCGAGTTGACGAGAAAAAAGACGTGGATGCATATGAATTGTTGCCGGAAGACGTGGACATGGATGCGAATGCGGCGGCAAATGCAGCCCCGGCGGCGAATGAAATCACCGCGGACGACGCGATTGTCGCGCAGCTCGTCGCCATGGGTTTTAGCGAAAACGGGAGTAAACGCGCCGCTATCGCGACAAGCAACGCGAGTGCGGAAGTCGCCATGGAGTGGGTTTTTGCACATTCCGAGGACCCAGATTTTAATGACCCGCCGGTGACCACTATGGATTTGAGTAAAGACGTCGACAAAACGAATAGCGTTTCGGTCGAAGCGATTTCGCAACTCGAATCGATGGGATTTTCGAGCGCGGCGAGCCGAACGGCGTTACGCGTGAGTGGGAATAGCAACAGCGTCGAAGCGGCGTGCGAGTGGCTCTTCGCAAACATGGACAATATCGACGACGCGTGCGCGAAAGCTGAACGCGAGTTGGAGGAGAAAGAACAAGCTGGAAGAGACGCGTCATCGACCGATGATACTACTACGAACGAAATAATCGACGGTAAAGGCGAGTACGAGTTATTCGGCGTGGTCAGTCACATGGGTTCAAACACGGCGTGCGGTCATTACGTCGCCCACGTCAAAAAGAACAACCAGTGGATTCTCTTCAACGACGAAAAAGTTGCGGTCAGTGAAAGCCCGCCCCTCGGATTAGGCTACTTGTACTTTTTCCGAAGACTTTGAGCGAACAGAACTAACTACAGTACCGACGACGTAATAGTTTTTTTAATACATCGTCGAGGACTGCGTACCTAAACTCGACGATAAATTCTAAACTTCTAGTATTCCGCTTTGAAAAATGGCCACAGCTTTGGTCGGCTTCGTCCAAACTAATTTGCTCGTCGCCGCTCTCTCGTCGCCCACGCGACTGGCGACGAAATTCCACGCTTTCACTTGACTCGACGGCGAAAACACCGGCGTGCTCGCTATTTTCGAAATCACGTCCAAACTCTCTCGATCGACTCGTCCGAAAATGATATTCTTCCCGTCTAAACTCGGAACCGGCGCCGGTCCAGTCGTTATTATAACTTCACTATAAACGTTGCCATCGAAGGGACTCGCCGTCCGACTTCCGTCGTAACTCAACGCCAACGAAACCGTGCCCGGTTTCAAATGGTTCCCGCGAAACGCCGACGCCTTTGTTAAATCCGCGTTTCGCTCGCCCGCGCTAAACGTCCCCTCCGGTACCGAAACTTGCCCTAAACGTTTGCTCCCGTTCGCACCAAACGCGATAAACTCTCCTTTCCGTATGTCGTGGAAAACAGTTCGGTCGTACGCGCCGCTCTCGACTAACTTGCGAAACATTTTCTCCGTATCTGGACACTTTTTCCCATACAGACCAATTTTCACTCTCCCGATTTTCTCGGCGTCTCCTACCGAACACACCGCGTCTCCACCCAACGCCCTTTCCGCGCGAACGATAGATTCGCACAGGCCGATGTCAAAGTACGCGCAGGACGTTATTTCATCTTCTTCACTCCACTCCTCGACAGACTTTGCGTCGGCATCATTCAACAGAAGGGAGAAAAAGACAACGAACGCGCTCGTTAAAGAAGGAAAGGAAACCAACAACGCTTCGCGTCTTCTGCTTTTCCTCTCATCAAAATTCGTTCTCGTCGCAACAACAACAACAGTCGCATTACTTTTGCTCAAATTCTCTCTTTTCCTCCTCGTCTCTCCTTTTCCTCCTCCTCCTCCGTCCTTCTTCAAAGAGAGCGCATTCGTGTGAAAGAAAGCAGAGCGGGAGAGAGAAAAGGTCGAGGGCATTTTTTTCAAAGGCACCCTCTTTTTTTTTTTGAAGACTTTTTAGTTCGCCTCATTAATTAAAAAGAAGAAGAGCAAACTTTTCTCTCATCTCTCCTCTTTGTTTTATCACACGCGTTTAAGAAGAAGAAGAAGCGCGTGATAAAAGTCGTTCTCAGTAAAAACGAAGACATGTCGCCGACGCACAGTACGAAGTTTTGTTGTTGTTGTCGTTCTTTTTTTGTCCTCCGCTTTTGATTGATGATTTTGATTTCGTTCGATTGAATACTCTACGTGAGGAAAAGCTTGAAAATTGTTGGCACTTTTCTATATAATATTGACGCGCACTTTCTCTTCTTCTTCGGTCTTCTTTTCCGGCGGTGGATACTACTCACGCGTCGTGAAGGTATATGTTTCGCGAACAATAAAGGCGGCGCGGGGAAAACGTTCATGGCGTACCAACTGGCGTGCGAAGCGGCGCGCGCGAAACCAGATTCCAAAATTTTGGTCGTTGATTTCTCAATATATTCGGATATTTCAGCGTTGTTAATGGGAGGGTCCTCGCGAGACGGCTTCGGGAGACCGATGAAAGGACTACAAGTGGCCGTGGATGCGGTGGATCCGGACGAACGAGCGGACGCGTTGGTTCGAGATTTAGAGTTGGCCGCGTTGAGGAAAAAGTTGAGGAGAGAAGACGAGGAGGCGTCCTCGTACGGGAGCGTGGCCGCCCCGGCGCAACAACATCGATCGATTTTTGGGGCGTATTTCACGCCGTCGCCGGGGAGGATCGAGCAAATGAAGAAGAAACAGGAAGAGGAGGAAATTGTGGATTTGACGAAATACGCGGCGCAACCGGGGAAGTATAACGAGAACGTTCCGAAGAACTTGTATTTAATCGCCGGGTGCGGGCAGGAGAGTTGGAGTTTGGAACACACGCAGGATATCGTCATGGACGACGGTTCAGGGCAGCAAGACATTCCTCTGTGGGCGAGAACTGGCGACGAGTGGTTTCCTGCCGCAAAGGAGATGGAAAAAGCGATTTTATCGTTGCCGAAGGAGTTTGATACGGTGTTTGTGGATACCGACCACCTTTCGGCGTGCGTTTTGACAAAGTTGGCTTTGGCTTCGGTGAAATCAGTTGTCGTCCCGTTGTCGTTCGACGACGTCGATTTTAATCGATTGTTTCAAGACGTCACCAAGAACGCCTTGTTCCAAGACGTGATGATTGATATGGACATCAAGAACCAGTTGAAAGCGAGAGTGAAGAAAATGGTGTTCACTCGCGTGGACAAAACGGCGAACAAGCCGACGTCGACGCCGCGAGGCATTCACTCGCCGTTTACGCCCACGAAAACGACGCAGGCGCAAATGGACGACATGGCGCAACAAATGTGGGCGGCGTGTGAACACAGCGAGTACATCAAGAGTCTCTTTTCCGGCATCGAGGATTTAAAACCAGAAGGAGGGAGCTTAACGCAGACGTTCGTGAGAAAGTACTTTTCGACGTTCAAGTTAGTGCCGGATTTGGCCGCGAACATTTCGAAAATGAACGGGGTGCCTTTGTGCGTGATGACTGGGGACACGTATACCGCCGCGAGTGGTTTGAGTGGGAAATCCGACGCCGGGAGTTTGACCGCTTTGAAAGTGGAGTTACAGTACGAGTGCCAAAGCATTTTGGACGACACTTTCAACGCGCCAGTCACGGCTTCGTAAGAAGAAAAGAAAGAAAAGGGGGATAGGTAGGTAGAACAGCAGCAGCAGGAGGAAAAGGAACACATACACACACAGAGAGAGAGAGAGAGAGAAAGAGAGAGACATAGCGCGCGAAACTTTAGTCGCGCGAGTAATATATACGTAATATAACACAGAGAGACAAAAACATCTTTTTGAATTTCCATTCATCAAAGTACATTACAAAAATTTCTTCTATCGCGCTATAGCAGGTACCTGTACACATATCGTATCGTACATGTATTCCTTTTTTCTTTCTACTTGTTATTGTTATGCTCTACTAAACCGCAGTATTTCGGCGGTGACTGTGCGAACGTCGCAAATGTGATCGCAAATGTTGGGAATGCGACGAGTTCGCGTGCGCCTGTTTCCTTTGCTCCGCGAGCGCGATGGTGTGAATCATCAAAAGCGCTTGCACGCAATAACAAACGCTGCCCATGACGTAGCCAACAAACAACCACAACGCACCTTTTACAAAACGCGCGTGATCTGCTTTGATATCGTGGTTTGTTGGAAAGTCATTGCCATACGGCGAGCTCGATGCGTTACCGCTGCTATTCGGCGTCGTCGTATGATTATTGTTCGCCATCTCATCGTAGAGTCTTTCTAATACCATCGATACCATCGATGAGGACACGGTTTCGTTATGCGTCGTCGAAGAAGTAGAAGGCGCGCCGCTCGCCATGCTATTCGCCACTGCAAACGTTGACGCTGGCGGTGTCATTATCGCCCCGATTAAAAATAACCACGATCCGATTAAGGAATAAAATGAAATTTTTTCGTGCGCGCCGTTTGGTAACAGAAAAGGATTCCACACCCACTGGCGTTTACTCGCGCACCAATAAAACCACGAGCCGAAGAGATAAGCTAACGCACCGCAGTGCCCAGTTCGCACTTCGACTACGGTGGACATTTGCACGAACTGCTTTCGATCTTCCGAGGAATCAAAGTGCGTGTGATACCACCAGTGACCGTGATGCGTACTGTTCGTATTCGCGTGTATTGGAACGGTAACCCAGTGCGCGGAATCTGCAATCACCATCGTCGCTATGATTTCGGCGACGAACAAACCGCTTCCGATTAACGTCAACAGCGCTCCAATCAATTCTAACTTTCTCGTTCGTTTAATCCACTCGTCGTTATTTTCTCTCAACCACATCTGTCTGCTCGGTTCCATCTCGCGTGTTCGTTGTTCAAACAAAACCACGTTCAAATCGTTCTCATCTCGTATTTGCTCTCTCAATCTTGCATCACCCCCGAATTTCACGCGTCGCTTATTTTTCGCTCTCGAGTACTTCCTCTTTGCTCGGTAGGACGCCCACAGCGTTAACGCGCTCGCAAAAAAGAAGAAAAAGCCGCCGATTAAATACGGAACCAGTTCAGCTCTCACGTACATCTCTGGGTTTCTCGTCACCCGGCGAAAACACGAACACGCGGAACCGACGACGCAAAACAAAGCGGCGAATAAGAAACACATGGCCACCCACCAAGACAACGAATCAAACTTCCAACACCAACGGAACCGAAACAAACAGTAGTTTCTCGAGTCTTCGATAACACTCGTATTATTAGTATTAGTATTAGTATTCGCCCCTGTCGAAGGATGCACCGCGAGTAAAGCGATGTCGTCCTCATCGATTGAAAGCGTTTCGTTTTGTTCTTTGTCTCCTTCTTCATCTTCGCAACATTCTTCGCCGCCCGAGACGTCGGCATCGTCATCCTCATCCTCCTCCTCGGACGACGACGACGAAGAAGAAGAAAAAGAAAAAGAAAAAGAAGAAGAACCGGGACGATGTGCTTCGGAATCTGACTCCGAGGATTCAGAAGAACAACTCCTCTCGATCTCCTCTCCGTCCTCGTTCACTTTCACCCTCTCTTTCGTCCACGGGTCTCTCCTGTACACGAAAAATCCTTCCTCCTCTTCTTCTTCTTCTTTCGCTCTTCGTCGTTTACGTCGTCTTCGTCGCCTTCTCTCGACGTTTACGTTCATCACCCTCTCAAAGTTGGGTAAAACAAAAAGCACATTTTTGATACGAGTCTTCTTCTTCTTCTTCTTCAGTGCTTCTCTTTCAAACGCCTTTCGCGCGACAACAAAAACCGCAAAAGCCCAACACGACTACTACGAACAACGAAACCCCTCCTCTTCTTCACAGTCTTCCTCTCGACGAACGAGAGAACGAGAGAGAGA
>Ga0255752_10000809_pt1 | contig 37845 bp, 27 predicted proteins | sample 011ome_25_FD_179952 | JGI IMG/M metagenome (GOLD analysis project Ga0255752, IMG submission 179952) | Coastal salt marsh microbial communities from the Groves Creek Marsh, Skidaway Island, Georgia - 011512CT metaG (version 2) | ecosystem: Environmental > Aquatic > Marine > Intertidal zone >... | reverse complement strand
AGCTACTATATCGGAGATCAAAACTTGACGTGCTTTGCTGCCCTCAAAAGGCCCTACAATTCCAGCGGCTTCCAATTGATCAATAAGGCGTCCTGCTCGGTTATAACCTAATTTCAATTTTCGTTGCAATAATGAGGCTGAACCTTGTTGAGCAATTACAATAACTTCAGCAGCTTCACGAAACATTTGATCTCTATCGTTGATATCAATATCAATACTTGTGCCAGATTCTTCACTTATATATTCTGGCAAAATATAGGCACTTGGGTAAGCTTTTTGTGAGCCAATAAATTCGGTGAGTCGTTCTACTTCAGGTGTATCAACAAAAGCACATTGAATACGAACTAAATCATTACCTTGGGTGTAAAGCATATCTCCACGTCCAATTAACTGATCGGCTCCAGAACTATCTAAAATCGTTCTCGAATCAATTTTTGACGTTACTCTAAAGGCAATTCGTGCAGGGAAGTTGGCCTTGATAACCCCTGTAATTACATTTACAGACGGACGTTGTGTGGCAATAATCAAATGAATCCCAATCGCTCTTGCAAGTTGTGCTAATCGTGCTATTGGGGTTTCAACTTCTTTTCCAGCAGTCATAATCAAATCCGCAAACTCGTCAACGACCAAAACAATATAAGGTAAAAACTTGTGTCCCTTGTTGGGGTTCAATTTTCTCGCTTTAAATTTTATATTATATTCTTTGATATTTCTACAAAATGCAGCCTTTAACAAATCATAGCGTTTATCCATTTCAATACAGAGCGAATTTAAAGTATTGATAACCTTTGTATTATCTGTAATAATCGCATCTTCCGAGTCGGGGAGTTTTGCTAAATAATGGCGCTCAATTTTATTAAATAAAGTCAATTCAACTTTCTTGGGGTCAACCAAAACGAATTTGACTTCGGCAGGGTGTTTTTTGTAGAGTAGGGAAGTTAAAACTGCATTTAAACCTACAGACTTTCCTTGACCAGTAGCCCCCGCCATAAGCAAGTGTGGCATTTTGGACAAATCGACAACAAAAGTTTCATTGCTAATTGTTTTCCCTAAGGCAATAGGCAATTCCATTTCAGATTTTTGAAATTTTTGTGATGCAATCACGGAATTCATCGAAACGATCGTGGCATTTTTATTGGGAACTTCAATACCAATAGTTCCACGTCCTGGTATTGGCGCAATGATGCGTATACCTAAAGCAGAAAGCGAAAGCGCAATATCATCTTCTAGGTTTTTAATTTTGGATATACGGATTCCAGCATCCGGTATGATTTCATAAAGGGTTACCGTAGGACCTACTGTCGCTTTGATGCTACTAATTCCTATTTTATAATTATTAAGGGTATCGACAATTTTATTTTTATTGTCTTCCAATTCTTCTTGGTCAATAGTTATGCTCTCGGTATCGTATTTTTTTAGAAGTTCTAAAGACGGAAAAACAAAATTTGGCAACTCTAGTTTAGGGTCAACTTCACCAAAATCATCTACTAATTTGGCCGCCAAATTATCGGTTTCAGAAACTTCTTCTTTGGACACTGTAACTTCCATTTTTACATCCGATTCCTCAGAAGTTTCACTGGGGGCTTCGTTTTTGGTTATGCTCGAATGATTTTGAATGGTAGGTTCCAAATTCATTAGAGGCGTTTCAAAAGCAGACCCTGATGTATTCTCTTGTTTTTCTTCGGTAGTGTCTTCAAAAGTGTGTTCTATTGTTTCAAAAGTTTCGGTTTGTGCTGTGGGCGTTATCTTTTTTTGAATTGAAAAGAGCTTTGCAATTTGCTGTGGTGTAACTTTAAATCGAATAGCGATATAACAAATCAACCCAAAAAACAAGAGCAGAGCAGTCCCAATTTTACCAATATAATCTTGTAGAAATAAATTCAATTGATAGCCAATTGTTCCTCCTAAGTTGGGTAGCGATTTAAAGACATATCCAAGAGTCATTGAACACCATATGATAATTAGTGTACCCCAAATCCAATGTCGAAATAAAAGTTGTTTAGAAGTATTCATCAAAACGCTAACTCCAGAAATAACCAATAGTCCCGAAAAGAGAAACGATGCAATACCAAAGCCTTTATAAACCATTAAATGACTGATCCAAGCCCCAATTTTGCTCAGCCAATTGTTGGTTGGTATGGCTCTGTTTGTAAAACTATTAAGGGTACTTTGATCGCTATTCCCTGTAAAGAAATACGAAAGAATAGAAATAAAAACCAACACGCCTAAAATCACCAAAAAACTACCAAATACAAGCCGTTGTGGGTTGGTTAGGGTAATTTCTGGAAGGATTGATTTTTTATTTTTTTGGCCCGTTGTTCTGGTCATACGTTTTTTGTGGTTGGAAACAAAAATACAAATTAATAAACTTTATTTGAATAGCGCATAGAAATTTGTTTTAAATAAAAAAAGACCTAGCATTTACTAGGTCTTTCTAAATAAAATCTATGTTTAATTATTTTAAATCAAAACGATCAGCGTTCATGACTTTATTCCAAGCTGCAATAAAATCTTGAACAAATTTGCTGTTGTTGTCATTTTGAGCATAAACTTCTGCAATTGCTCTAAGCTCAGAGTTTGAACCAAAAACCAAATCTGTTCGAGAAGCTGTACGCACTTTGGCTGCAGTTGTTCTGTCTACTGCTGTATAAGAGTTAAAACCAGAAGATACCCACTTTACATCCATTGATAAAAGGGTTTTAAACCAAGAATTATCGAGTGTTCCGTTGGTCCAAACGCCATCTCCAGAACTTGAAATTCCCATAGCACGTAATCCACCCACTAAAACTGTCAATTCAACTGGAGTTAAGCCAAGGAGTTGTGCCTTGTCAAGCATGATTTCTTCAGGCGAAACTGCAAATTCTTTTTCAGAATAGTTTCTAAACCCACATGCTCTAGGTTTTAGGAGTTCAAAAGAAGCAATATCCGTATTCTCTTGTGTCGCATCTCCACGACCTGTTGCAACAGCTACTGAAGTTCCACTAGCCATTTCAATTCCCACAGCGCCACCAAGAACAATCACATCGGCCACGCTAGCACCAGTGTCTGAAGCGATTTGTTCATAAACCGCTAAAACACTTGCAAGTTGCGAGGGGTTGTTAACTTCCCAGTCTTTCTGAGGAGCCAAACGTATTCTTGCACCATTGGCACCCCCACGGTTATCCGATCCTCTAAAAGTAGAAGCAGAAGCCCACGCAGTTTCTACCATTTGCTGTTGTGTTAGTCCACTATTGGCAAGCGCATTACGGACCGCTTTTTCTTCACTTTCAGAAAGTACTTTTCCAGGCGCAACAGGATCTTGCCAAATGTACTCTACATCTTTAAAATCGCCTGCAACATAATTGCTTTTGGGTCCCATATCTCTGTGAAGAAGTTTAAACCATGCTCGCGCAAAGGCCTCCCCAAAAGCATCAGGATTTGCTAAGAAACGTTCGCAAATTTTACGATATTCTGGATCAACTTTCATAGACATATCTGCCGTTGTCATCATTGGAAGAACTTTTTCATCACTTCCGTTGACTTGAGGAACCATATCCTCTTCAGCACAATTTATAGGGTGCCATTGCCATGCTCCGGCGGGACTTTTCTTGCATTCCCATTCGTATTTGAATAACAAGGTTAAATAGCCCATATCCCATTGAATAGGATTGGTGGTCCAAGGTCCTTCAATACCACTTGTGATGGTATCTACACCCTTTCCAGTTTTATGTGTGCTTAACCAACCAAACCCTTGCGCTTCAATGGCTTCGCCTTCTGGTTCAGCACCCACTTGTGCTGCATCTCCAGCACCGTGCGCTTTACCAAAAGTATGACCTCCTGCAGTAAGGGCAACCGTTTCTTCATCGTTCATCGCCATACGCTTAAAGGTTTCACGAACATCGTGAGCAGATAATGCTGGATCAGGATTTCCGTTTGGTCCTTCGGGATTTACATAAATAAGCCCCATCTGAACTGCAGCAAGTGGATTTTCCAAATCTTGACGGGTTTTGCCATAACGATTGTCGCCTAACCACTCGTCTTCAGCGCCCCAATATATGTCTTTTTCGGGATGCCAAATATCTTCTCTTCCAAGAGCAGTACCATGGTTGGGCCCTCCCATATCTTCGATAGCCACATTGCCTGCAAGTACAAGCAAATCGGCCCAGCTTAAATGGTTTCCATATTTTTCTTTAATCGGCCAAAGGAGTCTTCGGGCTTTATCTAAATTTCCATTGTCTGGCCAAGAATTCAAGGGCGCAAAGCGTTGCGCTCCAGTGCCAGCACCACCACGACCATCACCAGTACGGTAAGTTCCAGCAGCATGCCAAGTCATACGTATAAAAAATGGGCCATAGTGTCCGTAATCTGCCGGCCACCAGTCCTGACTGTCAGATAAAACGGTTTTGATATCGTTTTTTACAGCTTCAATATCAAGATGTTTCACTTCTTTTTTGTAGTCAAAATTGGCCAAAGGATTACTTTTTGTGTCGTGCTGACGTAATATGTCCAAATTTAAATGGTTTGGCCACCAATCTTTGTTCTGCGTTCCAAGGTTCGGTTGTGTGGCTGAACCATGGAAGGGGCATTTACTTTCGCTCATAATGAATTGATTTTTATTAAATGATTATTCTCAAATTTACGAATTAAAATGGTTTGTGTATAGAACATAATTATTGTTAATTCTTATTCATCAATAATGAATACCTATACATTCGATTTTATAGTTTTAATTTTAAATTTCACAGCAGCGACTAAGAGCGTCATAAAAGGACTGATCCAATTAAAAAATGTATACAAAAAGTAATCTGCAACAGAGACACCCAACACTCCACTTTGATAGGCACCACAGGTATTCCATGGGACAAGCACAGAGGTTACTGTACCAGAATCTTCCAATGTTCGACTTAAATTTTCTGGCGCTAGGCCTTTATCTTGATATGCTTTTTTAAACATTTTTCCAGGAACAACAAGTGCCAAATATTGATCGGAAGCTGTTACATTTAGCGCCAAACAACTGGCTACTGTACTTGCAAATAGTCCAAAAGTGGTAGTCGCTAAACTTAGAAGCGCTTTGCTTATTCTTGACAATGCCCCAATGGCATCCATCACACCACCAAATACCATAGCACAAATAATCAACCAAATTGTCCCCAACATTCCGCTCATACCACCAGAAGAAAATAAATCATTAAGCTCTGAACTGGATGTCTCTACAGCAGTATCAACAGTTATGGCTTGCATGACACCTTTGTATGCCGATTTAAAATCAAGTGTTTCTACGCCAACTATTTGTGTGAGAATATGAGGTTGTGCAATAATTGCTGCAATTGCTGCTAGAAGTGTTCCTAGAAGTAAGGCCACCAACGGCGGTGTTTTTTTTACGATTAAAGCGATAACTATAACTGGGACTATAAATAGGAGTGGAGAGATATTAAAGGCATTGCCGATGGCTTCAAGTTGTTCTGAAATATTTGGTGTTCCAGAGACATCTAGATTTAATCCAATGATTAAAAAAAGAATTAAGGTAATAACAAAAGTAGGCACCGTTGTAATGGCCATATATTTGATATGCTCAAACAAATCTCCTCCTGCCATAGCAGGTGCAAGATTTGTGGTATCGCTAAGCGGTGACATTTTATCTCCAAAATAAGCTCCAGAAAGCACAGCTCCGGCGGTCATTCCTAAAGAAATTCCAAGTGTTTCGCCAATACCTATCAGTGCAATACCAACTGTTGCAGAGGTGGTCCAACTACTTCCTGTTGCAATAGAAATAATGGCACAAATAAGGACACATGCCACAAGAAAAAATGTGGGGTTTAATATTTGCAAACCATAATAAATCATTGTAGGGATAATGCCACTAACTAACCATGTACCAGCCAATGCACCAACCATAAGCAATATAAGTAAAGCTCCAGTTGTTGTTTTAAGGTTTTCGGCAACTTCATCAATCATTTGACGGTAATTAACTTTGTTAAAAAATCCAACAATAGCAGCAACAGCAGCACCTAGAAGTAAAATAAATTGATTGCTTCCACTAAGGGCATCATCGCCAAATACAAAAAAAACATTGTAGAAAAGCATCAAAACAAGTGCAATAACAGGGATTAGGGCTTCTCCAATAGAGAGTTCCTTGTTTTCTACAATGTGTTCGTGTTTTGGATCGGAGGATTGGGTATTTTGTTGTTCCATTAAAGAATAGACTTTTATTGTTATTCTGTAATATTACAATTTTTGAAAGTTTTGTGCAACCAGAAATAAATCTCTAGCGAAGTTTTGGAAATGCAATTGGATCAGATTCGTGAAGAATACTATAGGCAGCTTCAAAAATATCTTCTTTTGAAGGTTTACTAAAATAATCTCCATCAGAACCATAAGCGGGGCGATGTGCTTTGGCAGTAAGAGTTTCAGGTTTACTGTCTAAAAATTCATAAGCATTATTTTGCTTTAAAATTTCAGTCAAAATATAGGCGGAAGCTCCACCAGGAACATCTTCATCTACAATAAGTAATCGGTTTGTTTTTGCAATACTTTTTGATATGTCATGATTTAAATCAAAAGGAATTAGAGATTGTACATCAATAACTTCAGCATCAATACCAACTTCTGCAAGTTCTCGTGCGGCAACTTCTACAATACGAAGTGTAGACCCATATGAAACTATAGTAAGATCATTGCCTTCTTTGATGCATTCAACTTCTCCAATTTTAGTTTTAAAAGCACCTAAATTGTTTGGTTTTTTTTCTTTTAAACGATAGCCATTAAGACATTCAATAACAAGTGCTGGTTGATCACCTTCAAGCAATGTATTGTAAAATCCTGCAGCTTTTGTCATATTTCTTGGTACAAGAATATGTATACCTCTAAGCAATCCCAAAAGACCTCCCATTTGTGAACCAGAATGCCAAATTCCTTCCAGTCGGTGACCTCTTGTTCGAATAATCATTGGAGCTTTTTGCTTTCCTAGAGTTCTGTAATGCAAAGTAGAAAGGTCATCACTTATGGTATGAAGTGCATATAAAATATAATCTAAGTATTGAATTTCTGCAATGGGGCGAAGGCCTCTCAAAGCCATCCCAATAGCTTGTCCTATAATTGTAGCTTCACGAATACCTGCATCGGCCACACGCATTTCACCATGTTTTTCTTGAAGCCCTTCTAATCCTTGATTTACGTCACCTATAGCTCCTGAATCCTGACCGAAAACAAGTGCTTCTGGATATTTAGAAAATATACTATCAAAGTTGTCTCGTAAAATAATACGTCCGTCTACAAACTCTGGAGTAGGGTCGTATGTCGGTGCAAAAGCCTCAATGCTTTCAGGTCTTTTGTTGGATTCACTGTAGAGTAAACTGCTGTATTTTTCTTGAGTAGTTTTGGCATAGTTGTTTATCCAAGATACTAATGCGTTTTTTTCAGGAGAATTGTCATTAATAAAATACTTTAAGATGCTTCTTGAAGTTCCCATAACATCTTTTCGCATAGGATCTTTTAATGCTTCAAGTTGTGAAATTTCTTTTTCAATAAACACTTTTTGAGGAGATTTTGCCGCTGCATTTCGAATCAAACCAATGACGGTTGATTGTTCGGCTTTAATTGGATTTAAAAAGTCATTCCAAGCTTTTATCCTGCCTTGTTTTACTTTTGCTTTAATCTGTTTTTCAAGTTCAAACAATTCGTCTTCAGTAGCAATGTTGTTTGTAACAATCCAGTTTTTAAATTTTAGATTACAATCATTTGAACGTTCCCATTGTAAACGTTTTGGATTTTTATAACGCTCATGCGATCCAGAAGTAGAGTGTCCCTGTGGTTGTGTCAATTCATTAACATGAATAAGAACAGGAACGTGTTCTTCTCTTGCAATGCGCCCTGCTTTTTCATAGGTATTGATGAGCTCAACATAATCCCAGCCTTTTACATTTAGAATTTCATAACCCTTATCTTTGTCGTCCCTTTGGAAACCACTTAATATCTTTGAAATGTTCTCTTTTGTAGTTTGGTGCTTAGCATGAACTGAAATCCCATAATCATCGTCCCAAACACTTATCACCATTGGAACTTGCAATACACCTGCAGCATTTATAGTTTCAAAAAACAACCCTTCGCTTGTGCTGGCATTTCCTATAGTTCCCCAAGCAACTTCTTTTCCATTATTAGAAAATTTATGAGACTCATCAAACCCCTTTAGATTTTTATATACTTTTGAAGCTTGTGCTAGTCCAAGAAGTCGAGGCATTTGACCGGCAGTAGGAGAGATGTCTGAACTTGAATTTTTTTGTTCAGTTAAATTCTTCCAATTGAAATTTTCATCTAAGGAGTGAGTTACAAAATGACCACCCATTTGTCGACCTGCACTCATAGGATCAAAATTGATGTCGGTGTGGGCATATAATCCAGCAAAAAATTGCTCAACAGTAAGTTCGCCAATGGCCATCATAAAGGTTTGATCGCGGTAATAACCAGACCTAAAATCTCCTTTTTGAAAGGCTTTTGCCCAAGCCAATTGAGGTAATTCTTTGCCACCACCAAAAATGCCAAATTTAGCTTTACCAGTTAGTACCTCTCTACGTCCCAAAAGGCTACATTCTCGGCTTGTTACAGCGATCTCATAGTCGTAAAGAACTTCTGATTTAAATTCTTCAAAAGTGATGCTTTCAGCAATCTTACTATTGGTGGGCATTGTTGGTTAAATTTTTTGCAAATATAGAAATTATATGGATATAGGGCAACCATATTGAGTGTTAAAAAACTGAGTAAAATGCAACAAAAATTAGATTTAAAACTTATAAATTAATAAACTCATATTAAAAATGATTGTTTATTAAAATTTCAATAATACTTAAAACCATTTTCTTGTTAGAAGTAATGAAAGTTTAGAAATGTCTGTAGTGATGACAAAACGAATTTTTTGAGAATAATTTTCTTGATCAATTTCCCAACCTAGATTGGAATACACAGGAAAATATATTTCGAAGAAATCTGTTATTAAGTCCAATCTTATACCAGAACCGTAGGCAAAAAACGCTTGGTTAAATTTGTTTTTTACCCATCCAATATCACCATAAACTTGTATGTATCGCCAAAGCGATGCACTCGCGTTTACTGTTGTCATCCATTGATTAGCAAAACCAGGTTCTAGTCTAGATTTGAATCCCCCGTCTGCAATTATAAGTTGTTGAGATAAAAATCCTGTAGACTCCGATTGGCCGATATAATTATATTCAAACAAATAATCTGTTGGGCGATCCAGTGCAAAATCAAAATTTCTTTCGTTGCTTGGTAATGTATTATAAAGAAAAGTTCCCGCAAACAGTCTTAAATTATAATGTCTGTCTTTCGGAGTTCTTTTTCTAATTTCATAGTCCAAATTGAATTTTCCAAAATCATTTGAAAATTGTAAATCTAATGACCAATTCTTAAATTTATGGATATTGTTATTGATGTCAGAATAACGCACATTAAACACATTATAGGGTGGAATCGTATTTTCATCAGTAATACTTCGTGATTCGTCTTTTTGGATGCTAATGTACCGCAATGTTAATTTTTGAGCTGCATTTGAGCGTAAATTGAAAGGTTCTCTAAAATTAAACTGAATATAGGGTTGAACTTTGGTAATAAATGCATCATAATCAAAGCTAGACCGATCGATTGTAATTCCAAATTTAGTATTGTATAGTTTACCATCTTCGTGAAAAGCATTGTAAACCAATTTCCCAAACCCTGTTATGGTTTTGGACTCCATGCCATACACAGGTGCAAAACCATAAAGAAAAGGCCTCGTCAACGCACCTCTGTTGTTAAAATTTAAACCAATTTTTAAACCGTCATAAATATTTTGAAATTCTGCAATTGGAATGACATAAATTTGACTTTTTGCAGGATCTTCAACATCGCGTAAAAACCGCAATTGCAATGGCTTGTTAAATAAACTTCCTTGTTCTAAATTTTTCCAGTTATTTCTTCGATTAAATTCAGGAGTGAAGTGCTTATAATTTAATGCGAGGTGATCTGCTCCATTGTTTGGTATTGAAAACTGTTTTTCTTCTGTAAATCCTTCAAGCCAATCACTCGAAATTTCACGACCATCTCTAAATGATGAAATTGTGATTGGGTATGCGCCTTTTCTTAAGTTTTTGACTGAAAAATATATCGAGTCTTTTTCTTTTTTTGTTGATGTTATTTTATAATCCGCATGGTATACATTTGATACAAAATCATTAAAAAACCAATCAATATTTTTTTCTGTTTTTTGACTTAAATAATCTTTAAAATCTGCCGTTGAAGTTTTTCTAAATTCATGAAACTCAACAAACTCTTTAAGCCAATTTAGTTCATCTTTTTCATCCAAATAAGACTTTAAATACATTAACCCAACACCTGCTTTGAATTTTGAAGTATGGCGCTGATTAAAATTAATTAAATCTTCTCGCTTTGTGTTCAATGCCTGATCTTTCCCTGTACGCATAATTTGATAATAGGTCAATCGATACTGTTCGGCATAGTCTAATTTTGAAAAATTAAACGCTCGAACCCCCCAAACATTTGCCAATTTTCCTAATAATTTTTGCTCTGGGTAATAGGCGTCAATGTATCGTATAAGAAGTAGAAGTTCAAAACCACTTTTTAGCCAATATTCATGCCTTGAATCGAGCACCAAAACTTCGTTCAAATACTTTTTTATCACATTTTCAGCGATTGAAATTTCATGCTCAAATTCTTTAGAAAAAGGCGATAAAATATCAGGTAAGAAAGCCAATCCATAAAGTGGATTTTTTTTAAACTCTATATTTGATAAAAGTAATTTTTGTTTTGGATAGGGTGTAATATTTTGATTTAAAAAATTAGTAATTTTTCTAAAATATTCTTTTTCGCTATCTCTATCAATTTTTTTACTTTTAATGTTTGTGATTACAGTTAAAGAATCTAGAGGATATGATTTAAATTCTTCTGTTGTTAAAAACATCTTTGTTTCAATGACATTTTCTCCCTCAAATTGGTAGACTTTTGCATCATTTATTTCTTTAATATTTACCACATCTAAAGCAGTATGTGCCAAATAATGTTTAGGTAAGGTCATGTGTATTTTGGTATGCATTGGGGGTGAATACAAGTCATCTAAATTTTGATTACTATTTAATTTCCATGCTTTACCATCAAAAACGGCAGGAGTCATATACCAGCTTTCAAGGGCGTAATTTCCTTTTTTGTCAACACCATAATCTGTAAAACGATCATTTTGAATTTTTACACTGTAATTCAAATTTAGAGTAATGGACTCATTTGGTCCTAAAGGAGATTTTAATTTAACCTTTAAAATATCTTCTTGAGTTTCTAAATGGTAAAATTCTAATACTTCATCTACCGAATTTAAAATTTCTTTTATTGTTGTGAATCCTCTTTTTTTTGATTTGGCGATATAAAGGCTTGTATTAAATTCATTTAGGAACTTCTCAGCTAGAGGAGTTGTAGGACTGCTATAACTTGAGGCCCAATCCGTAAAATAAATTTCGTTTAATGGCGTATCAAAATGGTTTTGAAATTTGAGCTTTTGTTGAATTTCAATAGTTTGTGTCTCGGTATTAAGCACCGCATCAACCTCGTTGTAATGTTGGCTATGTGCAATAAAATACCCGCTCAAAAGTGAAACTATAAGCAAGATTTTAAAGGGTATTATTATGGGCTTTCTTAAGTTGATAATGATTAAAAATTTGGGCTTAATTGATATTGTTTGTAAAAAGCATCAAGAATATCAGTAACTTCTTTTGGGGTGTCTACTGTGTGGATTAGATCTAAATCTTCTGGACTTATGGTTTTATACTCATCAAGAAGTGTTTGTTTTATCCAATCGACCAATCCTTTCCAATAGGTGCTTCCTACAAGAATTATAGGAAATTTTTCAATTTTGTTTGTTTGAATCAAAGTAATAGCTTCAAAAAGTTCATCGAGAGTACCAAAACCACCAGGCATCACAACAAAGCCTTGAGAATATTTTACAAACATGACTTTTCGAACAAAGAAATAATCAAAATCAAGGCTTTTATCGGAGTCAATATATGGGTTATCGTGTTGTTCAAAAGGTAAATCAATATTTAAGCCTACAGAAGTTCCACCAGCGCTACTAGCGCCCTTATTTCCAGCTTCCATGATTCCAGGACCTCCACCAGTAATTACACCATAACCAGAATTTACAATGGCTTTGGCAATTTCTACAGCGAGTTTATAGTTTTTATCATCGGTTTTTGTTCGTGCCGAACCAAAAATAGAAACACAAGGTCCAATTTTGCTCATCTTCTCAAATCCATCCACAAACTCTCCCATGATTTTAAAAATAGCCCAAGAGTCGTTTGTTTTTATTTCATTCCAGCTTTTATGTTGTTGAAGTCGCATAACTAAAATATTAACTCGCTAATGTAATTCTTTTTTTAAATATTTTGCCGTGTGGCTTGTTTTGTTTTTTATGATCTTTTCTGGTGTTCCTTCTGCAACAATAGTACCACCGCCTTTTCCACCTTCTAATCCTACATCAATGATGTGGTCTACAACTTTGATAACATCAAGGTTGTGTTCAATAATTAGTACAGTATTTCCTTTATCTACAAGCTTTTTTAGGACTTCCAAAAGCACACGAATATCTTCAAAATGGAGACCTGTGGTGGGTTCATCTAAAATATAAATTGTGTTTCCAGTATCTCGTTTACTCAACTCTGAAGCCAGTTTTATACGTTGCGCTTCACCACCAGAAAGTGTGGTACTTTGTTGCCCCAAAGTTATATACCCCAAACCAACATCTTTTATGGTTTTGAGTTTACGATGTATTTTTGGAATATTTTCAAAAAAATCAACCCCCTCATTAATGGTCATATTCAAGACATCACTTATGGATTTTCCTTTGTAACGAATTTCTAAGGTTTCTCTGTTAAAACGTTTTCCCATACAAGTTTCACAAGACACGTACACATCAGGTAAAAAGTTCATTTCAATTACTCGCAAACCACCACCTTTACAGGTTTCGCATCGACCTCCAGCAACATTAAAACTAAATCGTCCTGGCTTATATCCACGAATCATTGCTTCGGGAATTTTTGCAAACAATGCTCTAATCTCTCCAAAAACACCCGTGTAAGTTGCAGGATTACTTCGTGGAGTTCGTCCTATTGGCGATTGATTGATGTCAATGACTTTGTCCAAATGTTCCAAGCCTTTTATGGATTTGTAGGGCAGGGGCTCTTTTACACCATTAAAATAATGATTGTTTAATATAGGATATAAAGTTTCATTTATTAATGAAGACTTTCCACTTCCGGAAACCCCAGTAATTCCCACCATTTTTCCTAAAGGGATTTTAATGGATACATTTTTTAAATTGTTCCCAGTACATCCTTTAAGCTCTAAAAATTTACCATTTCCTTGACGACGCTTTTTAGGGATTTCAATGACTTTTTCGTTACGTAAGTATTGTGCCGTAATAGTATTCGCATTTTGTAAATGTGAGGGAGCACCTTGGCTGATAATTTCGCCACCAAATTTTCCAGCTTTTGGTCCAATGTCTATAATATGATCGGCTTGTTCAATCATATCTTTGTCGTGTTCGACCACTACAACAGAATTCCCAATATCTCGAAGTGCCTTTAATGATTGAATTAATTTTTGATTATCTCGTTGATGCAAACCAATGCTTGGTTCATCTAAAATGTATAACACTCCAACGAGTTCCGAACCAATTTGAGTTGCCAGTCGAATACGTTGTGCTTCACCACCTGAAAGCGATTTAGAACTTCGATTTAGTGCCAAATAATCTAAACCAACGTCGAGTAAAAACTGTAAACGAGTGCTAATTTCTTTTATAATTTCTTGAGCAATTGCTTTTTGTTTATCAGAGAGATGCTTCGGTAAGTCTCTAAACCATAGTGCCAATTCATTAATATCTAATGCAGCGAGTTCAGATATGTTTTTATTGTTAATTTTAAAATATAATGCTTCTTTTTTTAATCGTGATCCAGAGCAAGTTGGACACAAAATATTGTCCATATATCCTTTTGCCCAGCGTTTAATTGAACTAGAGTCAGTGGTATTGTATTGATGTTCTAAAAAGTTAGCAATGCCATCAAAATCAATATTGTATTCTCTTGAAACGCCTAATGTTTTGCTCTCTACAGTAAATTGTTCTTTCCCACCATAAAGAATAACTTCTAGGGCTTCATTTGGGATTTTATGTATAGGATCAGAAAGACTAAACTCAAAACGTTGTGCAATAAGTTCAAGTTGTTTAAAAATCCAAGAATTTTTTTGTGGCCCTTGCGGAGCAAGTCCTCCATTTTTTATCGATAATTTTGGATCTGGAATGATTTTTTGAGTATTTACTTTATACAGACTTCCAATCCCATTACAATCTGGACAAGCTCCTTTTGGTGAATTAAAAGAAAAGTTATTGGGTTCAGGCGTTGGATAAGAAATTCCAGATGTTGGACACATCAAATTTCCACTGAAATAACGCACTATTTTTTCATCATGTTCGAAAATCATCAGCATTTTATCACCATGATGCATGGCTGTAGTGATACTTTCATCAAGTCGATTTGTAGCCAATGTTTTTTCATCAACTTTTAAGCGATCAATAACAATTTCAATATCGTGTGTTTTGTAACGGTCAAGTCGCATGCCTGGAGTAATATCAACAATCACACCATCCACTCGAACTTTTACAAAACCTTGCTTTGCAATGTGTTCAAATAACTCTCTATAATGTCCTTTTCTTGAACGTACTACAGGAGCTAAAATTGAAATTTTTCTACCCTCATAGGATGTTCCAATCAAAGTTTTGATTTGATCATTGCTATAGCTTACCATTTTTTCGTTGGTATTGTAGCTGTAAGCCTCTGCTGCGCGAGCAAACAATAATCTTAAAAAATCATAGACCTCTGTTATTGTACCTACAGTCGATCGTGGCGATTTGCTCGTTGTTTTTTGTTCGATTGCAATAACAGGGGATAATCCATCTATTTTATCGACATCTGGACGTTCCAAAGACCCCAAAAATTGTCGAGCATAGGCAGAAAAAGTTTCGATATAGCGTCGCTGACCTTCAGCATATATAGTATCAAAAGCCAATGAAGATTTCCCACTTCCAGAAAGTCCTGTAATCACAACAAGCTGGTCTCTTGGAATATTGACATCAATATCTTTTAAATTATGCGCACGTGCTCCTTTAACTTCTATAAACTCTTCAAATGTATGGGTCTTTAATTTTGTCATTTGGTTTTATAAAAAATCAACTTCACCTTTTCCTTCTCTAACGACAACAGCAGGGTCTTGTGTCAAATCAACTACTGTTGATGCCCTATTTCCTCCAAAGCCATTATCAATCACAATGTCTGCCAATTTTTGCCATTTTTCAAAAATTAATTCTGGATCGGTGGTGTATTCTATCACATCATCTTCATCATGTATAGATGTTGAAACGATAGGGTTCCCCAATCGCTTTACAAGTTCCAAAGCAATCGGATGATCTGGTACACGAATCCCTACAGTTTTTCTTTTTTTAAAGGGGTGGGGAAGGGCTTTATTACTTGGTAAAATAAAAGTATAGGGTCCAGGAAAATAGCGCTTTAGAAGTTTAAATGTTGAACTGTCAAGTTGTGCAGTATAATCGCTCAAATGACTTAAATCATGACAGATGAATGAAAATTGTGTATGTTCCAATTTGACTCCCTTTATTCGTGCAATACGCTCCATAGCTTTGATGTTTTTAACATCACAACCAAGTGCATATACGGTATCGGTTGGATAAATCACCAATCCACCTTGTTTTAGGACATTTACCACTTTATCCAATGTTCTTGGGTGGGGGTTTTCCGAATATAATTTTAACAACTCTGCCATAATAATTATGAGATGATTTCAAGTTTTGCAAAACGTAAAAGTAATTTTTTTACTCCTGAAGAAAATTTAATTTCAGCTTTTAAATCGGCGCCTTTACCTTCAATTTTAAGTACTTCACCAGTTCCAAATCGTTGATGATTTACAACATTACCCACTGTCAACTTACTATCAAATAAATTGGAATTACTATTTGTATTTGTAATTTTTTTCAAATTTTTAGGGGTCACTCTTGGGGGTTGTTGAATTGGTTTTTTCTTTGGTTTTGGCTTAGAAAAAGAAGGTTTTTTGTAGCGAATTTGCGATTGTTCTACATCGCCAAATATGTCTGCGCTAAGCATTGGGTTAAAGCGGCTTTCTTCTTTAGGAGTTGTAATTTGAAGATATTGTTCATCAATTTCTTCGATAAATCGACTTGGTTCTGCATCAATGAGTTTACCCCATCTGTAGCGTGATAGCGCATAAGTGAGATAAACTTGCTTTTCGGCACGTGTAACAGCCACATAAAATAAACGGCGTTCTTCTTCCAATTCGCTTCTTGTGTTCATACTCATTGCACTTGGGAATAAATCTTCCTCTAAACCAACAATATACACATACGGAAATTCCAAACCTTTGGCTAAATGAATCGTCATTAGGGCTACTTTATCGTCATCTCCACTTTGTTCGTTATCTAAATCGGTTGCTAATGCTACATCTTCTAAAAACTCTACCAACGCGCCTGTAGAATCGGCTAATTCTCGTTGACCTTCAACAAAATCTTTGATACCATTCAACAACTCTTCAATATTTTCCATTCGGGTAACACCCTCTGGAGTTCCGTCTTTTTTAAATTCTTTTATGAGGCCACTAACACGACACACATGCTCTGCAAGTTCAAACGCATTTGCAGTTTGATTCATGACCTGAAAACTTTCAATCATTGTACAAAAATTTGAAAGTTTTGTTTTAATACCAGCATTTAGGTTAATTTGGTTGGTTTGAATTTGCTTTAAAATCCCAAATATTGACGTATTTTCAGAATTTGCAGCCACAATAAGCCGATCGATGGTAGTTTGGCCAATACCTCGAGCTGGAAAATTAATGACACGTTTTAATGCTTCTTCATCAGCAGGATTAATGATGAGTCTCAAGTAAGCCAAAACATCTTTAATCTCTTTACGCTGGTAAAATGAAAGCCCACCATATATTCGATATGGAATCCCCCGTTTTCTTAGCGCATCTTCAATAGCTCTCGACTGTGCATTTGTTCTGTAAAGCACCGCAAAATCGGCATCTTTTGCCTGATTTTTCATCTTATTTTCAAAAATAGAACTCGCTACATAACGCCCTTCGTCGCCATCGGTTAAAGATCGATTGACAACGATTTTTTGTCCCTCTCCATTGGCGGTCCAAACGACCTTATCTAATTTTGTTTGATTTTTATCAATAATAGAATTTGCAGCATTGACAATGTTTTTTGTTGAGCGGTAATTTTGTTCTAACCGATAGAGTTTAACATCGTCATAATCTTTTTGAAAATTTAAAATATTATTGATGTTTGCCCCACGAAATGCATAAATACTTTGTGCATCATCACCTACCACACAAATATTTTGAAAGCGGTCTGAAAGGGCACGGACTATGAGATACTGCGAATGGTTTGTATCTTGATACTCATCCACTAAAATATAGCGAAAACGGTCTTGGTATTTGGCCAAAACATCTGGAAATCGAGTGAGTAATTCATTGGTTTTCAATAACAAATCATCAAAATCCATCGCGCCTGCTTTAAAGCATCTATCGACATATTCTTTGTAAATAGCACCCATTTGAGGGCGTTTTGCCATGGTATCTGCTTCAATCAATTCTGGGTTTTGAAAATAGGCACGAACAGTAATTAGACTATTTTTATAGGATGATATTCGAGAATAAATTTGCTTGTATTTGTATACATCTTTATCCAAATTCATTTCCTTAATTATAGAAGAAATCAGACGTTGGGAGTCTTGTGTATCGTAAATTGTAAAATTAGAGGGGTAGCCCAATTTTTCGGCTTCAAAGCGTAAAATCTTAGCAAAAACAGAGTGAAACGTCCCCATCCACAAATTTTTAGCTTCGCTATCGCCAACAATTGAAGCGATTCTCGATTTCATTTCTCGAGCGGCTTTATTGGTAAATGTGAGTGCTAAAATATTAAACGGATCAATGCCCTTGCTCATCAAATAGGCGATTCGAAACGTCAAAACTCTTGTTTTACCAGATCCAGCACCGGCAATGACAATCATAGGGCCATCCATCTGTAAAGTTGGTGCAAGCTGTGCGTCGTTGAGTTGTTCTAGATAGGTTTTCAAGCCAAAAAAATTCGAACTGTGAAATTAAGTAATGTAATCCTTTTTTGATACGAGTTTAACGAATAATTATAAACAATTGTTCGCAGATTAGATTTGAATTTTAATATTATTGTTTTCTATGGCATCAATTTGATAAAGTTTAAACTGAAATTATTAAATTAGTGCTCATTAAAATGAAATAAAATGGGTGAAGAATTTTTGGGATTATTGGTCTATTGCATTCCTGCACTAGTGACTGGCGCCATTGCTTTTTTGTTTTTTAAAGAGCATACTGCAAATGAAAACAATAGACGAAATTTTTTGTTGCATCAAATGCATAAAAAAGATAGTTTTCCCGTTCGGCTACAAGCTTTTGAGCGTTTAACCTTGTTTTTGGAACGCATCAGTGCGCAGCAGTTGATGCGTAGAGTTCCACCAATTGCGCCACAACCTGAGGCCTACAAGGATTTATTAATTCAAACTATAGAACAAGAATACGAGCATAATTTATCACAACAAATTTATGTTTCCGAAACCTGTTGGCGAATGCTTACAACAGCCAAAAACAGTAGCATTCAAAGGATTCAAAATTTTCAAGTTACAGAAGCTATTAAAACGGCTCAAGATATGAGGGTTCCATTGTTTGAAACCCTTTCACAAGCAAAAGTTTCACCAGAAATGGCGTTGGAATTTCTCAAAGAAGAAGTTGGGCTTTTGTTAAAATAAATCTCATGTCACAGGATGTTTTACAAACACCAATAGATTATCTCAAAGGGGTAGGGCCAAACAGAGCAGCTTTGTTGCGCTCAGAGTTGGGGATTCATACCTACCAAGATCTTATTCATTTATTTCCAAATCGATATATAGATCGCACACAGTTTTATAAAATTAATACACTGGAGCGCAACAATGCCGAAGTACAAATTATTGGTCAAATTACTGATATTAAAGAAGTAGGACAGAAAAGAGGTAAACGTCTTGTAGCGACATTTAGAGATGAAACAGGCAAAATGGAGCTGGTGTGGTTTCGAGGTCAAAAGTGGATTCGAGAGCGTTTAAAATTACATACCGACTATGTCATTTTTGGAAAAACAAATCTATTTAATGGTGTTTTTAATATGCCTCATCCGGATATGGAACTCAAAACGGATTTTGATAAAAGTTTAAGTTCTGCCATTCAACCTATTTATCCTTCAACAGAAAAATTATCCAATAGAGGCATCTCCAATAGAGCCATGTGTAAGCTTATGGAACATTTGTTTTTACAGATGGGAAATAAATTTACCGAATCCCTTTCCAATGAAATGATTGAACAACAGGCCTTAATATCAAAAAAAGAGGCTTTGCTTAACATTCATTTTCCAAAAAATCAAAATTTATTGGCCCGTGCACAGTTCCGATTGAAATTTGAAGAATTATTTTATATACAATTACAATTGGTATATAAAAACCTCATTCATAAATCAAAAATTAAAGGGTTTCCTTTTGAAACTGTTGGCACTTATTTTAATGAATTTTATACCAATCACTTACCATTTGATTTAACGGCTGCACAAAAGCGAGTGATGAAAGAAATACGTGTTGATATGGGTAGCAATGCGCAGATGAATCGTCTGCTTCAGGGTGATGTTGGCTCCGGAAAAACCATTGTTGCATTTCTTTCTATGTTGATTGCGATTGATAATGATTTTCAAGCCACACTGATGGCACCAACTGAAATTTTAGCAATACAACACTATAACGGTTTAAAACCCATGTGTGACGCTATAGGCCTCAAAATTTCGTTACTTACAGGGTCGTCTAAAACCGCATTACGGAAAGAAATACATACAGGTTTGGAAGAGGGTAGCTTGCATATTTTAATAGGGACTCATGCCATTTTAGAGGATAAGGTACAATTCAAAAATTTAGGATTGGCCATTATTGATGAACAACATCGATTTGGAGTCGCGCAGCGCAGTAAATTATGGCACAAAAACAGCTCTCCGCCCCATGTTCTTGTGATGACAGCTACACCGATTCCAAGAACACTCTCCATGTCTGTTTATGGTGATTTAGACATTTCTGTAATTGATGAATTACCACCAGGGCGAAAACCCATCAAAACGGTCCATCGTTTTGATAGTAACCGCTTAAAAGTATTTGGATTTATTCGCGATGAAATAAAAAAAGGGCGTCAAATTTACATTGTATATCCGCTTATTAATGAAAGTCAAAAATTAGATTTTAAAGATTTGATGGACGGTTATGAAAGCATTGCTAGAGAATTTCCTTTGCCAAATTATCAAATTTCGATTGTTCATGGTCAAATGAAACCTGCAGACAAGGATTTTGAAATGCAACGTTTTTTGAAAGGCGAAACACAAATTATGGTGGCTACAACAGTTATTGAAGTTGGTGTAAATGTTCCAAATGCCTCTGTGATGATTATTGAAAGTGCCGAGCGTTTTGGGTTGTCTCAATTGCATCAATTACGAGGACGCGTTGGGCGAGGAGCGGATCAAAGTTATTGTATTTTAATGACGAGCCATAAACTCGGAAATGACAGCAAAACCCGAATGGAAACGATGGTACGCTCCTCTGATGGCTTTGAGATTGCCGAAGTTGATTTAAAACTAAGAGGACCTGGTGATATCATGGGAACACAACAAAGTGGGGTGTTGCAGTTAAAAATCGCTAATATTGTTCAAGATAAAGAACTATTATCGTTAGCACGAACTTGGGCCAAAAACATACTTAAAGAAGATCCAAAACTCAGTCTACCCAAACATTTACCCATCCATACCACTTATGTTCAAATGGGCAAGTATAAAAACATTTGGAACTACATCAGCTAATGTTGATTAAGAAAAGTAGCACTTATCTGTTTTAAATCTTTAAAGACAATTTTAAAATCAGCTTCAAATTCTGAATAATACTGTTGGAGCTCAAAGGTTGCTTTATCCATTCCAGAACGTCCATTGGTACGTCTATTCATTCCGGATAAGACGCTAGAAACCCCCTCAATAGAGGCATAACTCAACAGCCAATTGCCTTTGGTCATATAGGGCAAAATATATTGGGCTTTTTCAGGCATCATTTGGATATTTTTATTTAAAATGGCATAACATTCTTGAGCATAGTCGGCCAAGGAAATTGAGGAGTAATGCTTCCAATTTTTAGCCAAAAAATGATCAAAAAAAATATCGACAATCACGCCCGAATAATGTCCGTAATTTTTATGTAATCGTTTTGTACTTGTTCTAAAATTGGGGTGTGCATCGGTGTGGGTATCAATTTGGCGATGCAACACTATTCCACGTTGAATGTCTGTAGAATAGTCTTTATATTTTGAACCTTTAACACTATCAGCGATAAAATTGCCGATTAAAACGTCTTCATTTTTTCCTGAAAGATAGAGATGTGCGAGGTAGTTCATGGGGTCAAAATTATGAATACTATTTTATAAAACTAGAATTGAAATCCTATATTTGTAAAAACTTTTTAAAATGACTTTAATCAAATCAATTTCTGGAATTCGTGGTACAATTGGCGGTGCTGTTTCTGATAATTTAACGCCTATAGATGCGGTTAAATTTGCTGCGGCCTATGGCATGTGGATTAAGGAGCAACGCAAAAAAACCAATTATAGAGTGGTTATTGGTAGAGATGCTCGAATTTCTGGTGAAATGATTCAAAGTTTAGTGATGAACACCCTAGTTGGAATGGGTATAGACGTGGTAAATTTGGGACTTTCTACAACGCCAACCGTAGAAGTTGCAGTACCAATGGAACACGCCGATGGTGGACTTATTTTAACGGCAAGCCATAACCCAAAACAATGGAATGCTTTAAAATTGCTTGATAGTAATGGTGAATTTTTAAATGCAACCCATAGCCAACGGTTATTGGATTTGGCGGAAAGCGAGGAAGTGATCTTTGCAGAAGTTGATGATTTGGGAAAAATTACAGTAAATGACGCCTATTTTGATTTACATATCGATGAAGTTTTAGAACTTGATTATGTCGATGTAAAAGCCATTAAATCGTGTAAATTTAAAGTCGTTGTAGACGGTGTCAATTCTACGGGAGGGATTGCTGTACCGTTATTGCTTGAACGTTTGGGCGTAGAACCCATTAAATTGCATTGTACGCCCAATGGACATTTTCCTCATAATCCAGAACCACTTAAGGCACATTTGACAGATTTATCTGAAAAAGTAGTACAAACCGGAGCAGATTTTGGAATTGCTGTGGACCCCGATGTTGACCGTTTGGCGTTTATGGACGAAAAAGGGGAATTGTTTGGCGAAGAATATACCTTAGTTGCCTGTGCCGATTATGTTTTAAGCCAGAACAAAGGCAATACAGTAAGTAATTTGAGCTCTACACGCGCCCTTAGAGATGTTACCGAAAAACACGGCGGAACCTATACCGCCAGTGCAGTAGGGGAAGTTAATGTGGTCAATGCCATGAAAGCCAATAAGGCCGTTATTGGTGGAGAAGGCAACGGCGGTGTTATTTTGCCTGAAGCCCATTATGGGCGTGATGCTTTGGTGGGAATTGCCTTGTTTTTAAGTTTATTGGCCGAAAAACAAATTTCCGTAAGCACTCTTAAAAACACCTATCCTTTGTACTTTATGAGTAAAAAGAAAATTGATTTAAACCCCACTATTGATGTTGATGGACTATTACAATTGATAGAAAATAAATATGCAAACGAACCTTTAACTACTCTTGACGGGGTTAAAATTGATTTTGCAGACTCTTGGGTGCATTTAAGAAAAAGCAACACAGAACCCATCATTAGAATTTATACAGAAGCGCCTTCGCAACAACAAGCCGATGCATTGGCCGACCGCTTTATTTCTGAACTCAAAGAACTTCAATAACATGCAAGTAACCCCAGAAAAAAACGAAAAAGTGGCCCAAATGGTCTTTGCGTCCATCTATCCTTTATATCTCAATAGATTAGAAAAAAACGGTAGAACTAAAGAAGAATTTTATCATGTTTTAGAATGCTTTACTGGTTTTGATGAGGGAACGCTTCAAACACTTATTGATAAAAAAGTGACCTATAAAACGTTTTTTCAAAAGGCAAAAATTAACCCCAATGCGCATTTGATTAAAGGCGTTGTTTGTGGCTATCGCATTGAAGACATCGCGGAGGAGTTTGACGTCTATAAACGCTGTCGCCAACTAGAAAAACTTATTGATGAATTGGCCAAAGGGCGACAACTTGAAAAAATTCTAAGAACACCTAAATAAGCGTCTAAACTTTACGGTGTTTCCAACGCTTATGGGTCCATAAATAGTATTGTGGGGCTTCGTGAATTTGGTTTTCTACAAGTTTTAAGAACTGATCTGTAATCTCATAATCCTTAAACTCATTGGGGTGTTCTGCTAGGGTTTGAAACGTAGTTTCATAAAACCCTCTTTTAACACGTTTAACAGAGAAGAAAATGACAGGCATATCTAATTTTTTGGCCAGCATTTCTGCACCGGTATGAATAGGAACTTCAATCCCCATAAATGTATTCCAATGATATGCTTTTTCCTTTTTTGGCGTCTGATCCGAAACAAAACCATTCATTGTTAGAATACCGTTTTTCATGTTTTCTGTTAGTGTTGGAATGGTTTCTTTTGTAGTAACTAAATAGCTGTTATAACGCGCTCTAATATCTCGAACAAGTTTATCAAAGTATTTGTTATTCAAACGTTTATAGATGGCATATCCTCGAAATTTGACATAGGTCTGTATGATAAAAATCCATTCCCAACTGCCATAATGGGCGCACATCAAAACAATACTTTTATTTTGCTTTTCAAATGCTTTAATCACTTCAATATTGGTAAACTTGTATCGCGCTCTCATGTCCTCAACACTAATGTTCATGGATTTGATGGCTTCCAAAATCATATCACATAAGTGATGGAAAAATTCCTTTGTGATTTGTTTACGTTCAGCTTCGGATTTTTCTGGAAAAACAAGTTTTAAATTGTCTTCAACCGTTTTTTTTCGGTAACCCACAACATGATACAACAAAAAAAACAGCATATCAGATACGGCATAGAGCAAACGAAATGGCAAAATGGATACCAACCAAAGAAAAGGATAGATGAGCACAAAGGCTAATAATTGCATAAATTAGTCTTAAATTTACACTACAAAGATAATTTAATTTATGCGATTTAATAATTTTAACCCATGAACATCCACACCCTTGTTGTAATTATAGCTAATCTTCTGTTTTCCATGCGTGGTTTTAAAGACTATTCCTTTTTTGAGCAGTACAAATTTAACATAGGAGCATTACAACGTGGCGAAAAAATACGCATGATAAGTTCTGGGTTTTTGCATGTCAATTGGCAGCATTTTATGTTCAACATGATTTCGTTGTATCTTTTTGCTAATATTGTGATTTATCAATTGGGAACGCTTAATTTTTATTTGGTCTATCTTTTTAGCTTACTTGCAGGAAATCTTTTGTCGTTTTATTTTCACAAAAACGAACCTTTTTATAGTGCTGTTGGGGCGAGTGGAGCGGTCACAGGGATTGTCTATTCGGCCATTTTATTACGACCTGATATGCATATGTTTATATATTTTATCCCTGTTCCAATACCATCTTATGTTGTTGGAGTGGGGTATTTGTTATTTTCGATATATGGTATGAAAACCAAACTTGGAAACATTGGCCATGATGCACATTTTGGTGGTGCAGTAGGGGGGTATTTTATGACCTTGTTTTTGGCCCCATGGATTTTTGAATATCATTTTTGGATGGTGGCCTTGTTAGCGGCACCAATAGGGCTTTTATTGTTTTTAAAATGGAAAAACAAGCTGTAAGATTAATCGAGTAGCTCTGCAATTTTTCGTTCCAACGCACTTCCACGTAAACGTTCTGCTATAATAACGCCTTCTTCATCTATAATAAATGCGGCAGGAATTGACGACACATTGTATAACTTAGCCACAGGATCATTCCAAAATTTTAAGTTTGAAACATTATACCATGTCAATTTATCTTTTGCAATCGCATCAACCCAACGTTGCTTTTGGTTTTCTCTATCCAAAGAAAAACTAATGATCTCTAAGCCTTTGTTGTGGTATTTTTCATAGAGTCGTACATAGGTAGGATTTTCTACACGGCAAGGTTTGCACCATGATGCCCAAAAGTCAATAATGGTGACTTTACCTTTAATTTTGCTCATGGTAAGCGCAGTTCCATCGGGGTTTGGTGCTGTAAAATCTGGAGCGATATCACCAACACCTAATTTTTTGTTGGTTGTTGTTTGGTTAATTTTACTTTGAATGTTTTGAACCGTAAGGATGTTTGTAGATTTATTAAGCAGCTCATCATTCATCAGCGCCAATACTTCTTTAGCAGATTTGGTGTCAAATTTTGGTTGTGATGTAAGACCGTCTAAAAGCATTAAAGAAAAGTCTGTATTCGGGTGTTCTTTAAGAAAATTAAAACCATAATTCTTCAGTTCTTCGCGAAGTTCAACATTACGTTTTTGTAAATCTTGAATCGCTTTAGGGTTTTGAGCTGCAGCGGTATATTCTTCACGTAATTTATCCAACTTAGTAGTAATAGCAACAAATCCGCTTCTGTATTTCGAGAAAACCTCGTTATTGAAACCACCAGAAACTTTGGATTTTTGAATACTGTCTTTATAAATCGTTAAGTTGATGTTTTCAGGTTCTAAAACAAAAAACACCTGACCGTTGATCCCATCAATTGTAATAAAACGCATTTCTGGAGCTAAAACTTCTCCTTTAAACTGAAACTTGCCATTTTGAGCAATGGCAGTATCGGTAGCAGTTGTTGTTTTTCCATTTTCGTTTCGTTTGATGTATGCACGAACCCCATCATATATGCCTTCGGCTTCGATAGTTATAGTAAAATTAGTTGTTTTTGAGGAGGAGGAGTTGCATCCAATATTCAGCATTAAAATTAAAATAGAAAGAAAAAAATAACGTAAAGTCATTGGTCAAAATTTTTATGCAAAATTAAATTAAATTTCAATACTTCATTGTTTTGATGTAATATTAATATTTTTGTCAAAAAGTATTAAAAATGACACACAATGATACAATAATAGCTCTTGCCACAGCTTCTGGCGCTGGTGCTATTGCTGTACTTCGTGTTTCGGGCGCAGAAGCCCTATCGATATCCAATAGCATTTTTAAATCCATTCATATCAAACAGCTTATTGATCAACCGACACATACAGTGCATTTAGGTCATATTATTGATGGTGAACGTGTTTTGGACGAAGTTTTAGTGAGTATATTCAAAAATCCACAATCGTATACAGGAGAGGACGTTGTTGAGATTTCTTGTCATGGCAGCAGTTATATTCAACAAGAAATTTTACAGCTTTTTATCCGAAAAGGGTGTCGGGCGGCCAATCCTGGCGAATTTACCCTTCGTGCGTTTCTGAATGGTAAAATGGATCTAAGTCAAGCTGAAGCGGTTGCCGATCTCATTGCAAGTGATAGTGCTGCTGCACATCAAATTGCACTGCAACAAATGCGGGGCGGGTTTAGTTCGGAAATCAAAAATCTTCGCCAAGAACTCCTCAATTTTGCTTCATTGATTGAATTAGAACTGGATTTTTCTGAAGAAGATGTAGAATTTGCCGATCGTCAACAGTTTGAAGAGTTATTAGAACGTATCGTTAAGGTCTTAAAATATCTTATTGATTCATTTTCAACGGGGAATGTCATCAAGAATGGTGTTCCTATTGCTATTGTTGGCGCACCTAATGTAGGAAAATCTACACTGTTAAATGCGCTTCTTAATGAAGAAAAAGCCATTGTTAGTACTATTGCAGGAACCACACGTGATGCAATAGAAGACGAAATAAGCATAGAGGGGATTAAATTTCGATTTATAGACACTGCCGGTATTCGTCAAACGAATGATACTGTGGAAGCGATTGGTATTGAGAAAACCTTTGAAAAAATGGCACAGTCACAAGTTGTTCTACAGCTTTTTGATGGAAGTAAAATTTCAGATGAAACATATTCTGACATCAAAAATCAAATTGAACAAAATTTATCACAATATCCTGATAAACAACAACTTATAGTAGTTAATAAAATGGATACTTCAAATCTTAAAACTGTCGAAAAATGTTTTGAGCAGTTAGATTATTTAATGATAAGTGCCAAAACAGGTGATGGGGTAGAGACCTTAAAAAAGCAACTTTTGGGATTGGTACAAATGGGTAAACTTCATAACAACGACACCATCATCACCAATGCCCGCCACTACGATGCTTTACGGCAAGCACTGGATAACATCCAAAAGGTACAATATGGTCTACAAACCAGACTTTCGGGTGATTTATTGGCCATAGACATTCGTGAGGCTTTGCACCATTTTGGACGTATTACGGGTGAAATTTCTACCGACGACCTTTTGGGGAATATCTTTGCTAATTTCTGTATTGGAAAGTAAGTTATTTTTTAACTTTCATTATATTGCAATAGAATTCAATTAACCAATTATGAAAGCATTTTATTTTAGGCGTTTAAACCACTTGTTTTTGTGTATAATTGCCTTAAGTTTTGTCTATTGCAGTAGCGATGGGGATTCAGGTTCATCATCAACACCACCACCTCCACAACCAAAAATCAATGTCAATACATCGAGCATTAGTTTTGGAGAATCCTATTTACTTAACTATTCAACAGCACAAACAGTAACTGTTGATGGTAGTAATCTTGATGAGGGTATAGATATGACTGCTTCTGGAAATTTTGAGGTATCGTTGGACAATACCAATTTTTCCAATAACTTACAAATTCCTTCTTCTGAAGCCAACAATGCCACCACAGTTTATGTGCGTTTTATACCTACTGTTGTGGGGCAGCAAACTGGTGAAATCCTTTTAGAAAGTGGCAATACACAAGAAGATGTTATTCTTTCGGGGATTGGCACCCGCATTACTCATAGTTATACAACCTTTAATCAACAGCCATTGGGCTTTGGTGGTGGATTTAATCAAGCGGCTAGTCAAACCTTTACACTTCATGACGATTTAAGTACAATACAACAAATCAAGATGTACTTGAAAATTGATTGTCCTATAACAGGATGTGATGATTGGGACCGCTTTGCGAACATTAAAATTAAAGACCCTACAACCAATAATTGGTTAGAAATTGGTCGCTATATTACGCCCTACTGGGTAGGAACCCAGCTGCTCGATCGTGGTTTAGAATTTGATGTCACCGACTTTAAATCGTTGCTTTCAGGTTCAGTAGAACTCCGAATCTATATTGAAAACTGGACGGCAAAAGCCGATATTGTAACGCTAACCTTCGATTTTATAGAAGAAACTCAAGGTCTTCCTGCATATGAAATTGATTATCCATATTATGCGGTTTCCGAAGTTTTAAATTTCCACGCTAATTCGATTAGTGGTGTCCCTTATGGTGTAAGTCATAGTTTGGATTTGGATAAATCTATAGCATTGCCTTCCAACACTGAAAGCGCCCATTTGAGAACCTTAATTTCTGGCTGGGGTCATGCAACGCCGTATGATCCAGGAGGACGTCCATGTGCAGAATGGTGCTATAGAACACATCATATAAAAATTAATGGTACAAATACCTTCCAACACTATATGGGACCTATTGGTTGTGCTTCCAATCCAATAAATAACCAGTCCCCTGGAAATTGGACTCCAGACCGTGCAGGGTGGTGCCCAGGAATGGTTGTTCCGGTTAGAACCAACGCTTTAGATAGCGCGCTATCGTCATTTAATTTTGAATATGATTTTGAGGATTGGACAAATGATGGCGCCAATGGTGATGCTTATTATGCCACATCAACCTATGTGGTTGTAAAAAGTAATACCCCTATTTCAGCTGCTGTGGTTACGGACTAATTATTTCTGACGAAGAACAATTAGTTTTGCTTTATAACCTGTGGTCAATAGCCATTTTCCAGAACCAATAATGTTACCGTTTTCGTCAATGACTTTAAGTTCTGCAGTATTTGGACTTGATGAACCTTCGTTTAGGGCGTAAAACTGTATGGTGTTTAGACCTTCTTCTAAGTCAATATCAATGATATAGGGTGAATTTCGAAGTAAAATATTGGGGTGGATCGTAACCTTATTAAGCATCAACTTTATGCGGTCGCCATCTTCATATTCGTGATCTCTACAGATTAAACGGATATATTTTGATTTCGTTTTGATATCGCCCAAATAAAAATCTTTGGCATATTTACTCACATCTTTTTGGTTTTCAACAAATTTTTGTTTGATGTCCCATGTAGGGTCAACCACATCTTTGGTGGTGGTTATTCCACGTTCTTCTTTTCTAAAACCATCGATAGGAGGAATACCCATTGTAATTTTGACATTTTTATTGGTCAAACCACGAACAGGAGAGAGGTTAAATAACTGCGATGAATTTTGATTTTCTTTGGCTAATTCTTTTGCTTTTATACGCAATGTTTCTTGTGCCGTGTCCAGCTGTGCATAACTCATCTGAAGTCCTACAAAAAGAATGATAAAAGCCAAAAACCGTTGGAACATTAAATTGTAATTAATTTTTTTTGTAAAGATAAAAACTTAAATCAAAAAGCATACCAAGCTAATAATCTCCATTTTATAGATTTAAAAACTTCAAATTTTATATCTTTAATTTTTATAAAAAATAGCGCACATTTCTATTGATAATGACACAAAACTACAAAAGCAGTATTCAAGACTTTAACTCCATTGTAGGTAAAAAATATGTGCTTACAGCACAATGGGATAAACAAGCTTATGCTAAGGGATGGCGTTATGGAGAAGGTGAAGCGTTAGCCGTAGTTAAACCGGGGACACTATTAGAAATCTGGAACGTATTGCAGGTTTGTGTAGCAGCAGATATTATTGTTATAATGCAAGCCGCTAATACAGGTCTTACAGGGGGTTCCACACCTTTTGGAAATGACTATGACCGACCTATAGTTATCATCAATACCATGCGCATCAATGCAATTCATGTGATTCATGAGGGCCAACAAATTATTGCACTTTCGGGAAGTACACTTTTTGGACTGGAAAACAAATTGGAATCCTACGGCAGAGAACCACACTCCGTAATAGGTTCGTCATGTATTGGCGCTTCTATTGTAGGCGGGGTTTGTAACAATTCTGGTGGTGCATTGGTCAAACGAGGGCCTGCTTATACCGAATTGTCATTGTTTGCAAAAATTGAAAGCGATGGACATCTTGTTTTAGTCAACGATTTAGGGGTTGATTTGGGACAAACTCCAGATGAAATATTAACCAATTTGCAAAACAAAAATTACACCGAAAAAGATATAAAATTCCCCAATAAATTGGCTTCAGATCATGAATACCAAGAACGTGTAAGAGATGTAGAGGCTCGTACTCCGGCACGTTTTAATGCCGATGGCAGACGCCTACACACCGCATCGGGATGTGCCGGAAAAATTGCTGTTTTTGCTGTTCGATTGGATACTTATGTATCGCCAAAACGTACCCAAGTGTTTTATATAGGCTCTAATGCATCGGATACCTTTATGCAAATTCGAAGAACGATATTATCAACTTTTAAAAATCTTCCAACTTCGGGAGAATATTTGCATAGAGATTGTTATGATGCTGCAAAAAAATACAGTAAAGATACGTTTGTGGTCATCGATAAATTAGGGCCTAATTTTATTCCGAAGTTGTTTAATATGAAACGCAAAATGGATTTGTTAGCGGATAAATTCAGCCTTTTTCCATCGAAGTTTTCCGATAAATTGCTACAATTTTTAAGTTGTTTTTGGCCCAATCATTTGCCCAAACGAATGGAACAATTTAGAAATAAATTTGAGCACCATTGGATCATTGAAATGTCCGATGAGGGTATTGAAGAAGCACAGCAGTATTTTGATGCCTTTTTTAAAAATAGCAATGGTGATTACTTTATTTGTACCCCAAAAGAAGCCAAAAAAGCGCTATTACATCGTTTTGTAGCGGCTAGCGCCATTGGACGTTATCATGCCTTAAATGCAAAAGATTTAGGCGAAATGATGTCGATGGATATTGCCTTACCAAGAAATGAAAAAAACTGGTTTGAACAGCTCCCTCCAGAACTCGATGAATTGTTTGAAATGAAATTGTATTACGGCCATTTATTTTGCCATGTATTACATCAAAATTATATCCTAAAAAAAGGAGTAGATGCCAAAGCATTAAAAGAAAAATTATTACATACTTATGATGCAAGAGGCGCAGAATACCCCGCTGAACACAATGTGGGTCACGAATATACAGCCAAACCAACCTTATCTAATTTCTACAAAGAGTTAGATCCTACAAATGGATTTAATCCCGGAATAGGAAAAACAAGTAAATTAAAGTTATGGAAATAAGTATTATTTTAATTTTAGAACACGGTTCGACCAAATGATTAAAATAACAACACCTAAAACTATAATTGCAGAAATAACATTGACTTGAATTTTTTTTGAGATTTCAAAGAAGTACATGATAATACTAGCATCAATGACTGCTGCCCCCATAAGCACAAATACATTTCTTGCAATAGTGCTTACTTTTTCAATATCAATTTCCTTTTTCTTTTCTTCAGACATGGTATTATAACCCGCTAGTAGATTGGGGTAGTGTTTAACCAGAAGACCAACAACAATCAATATAAACCCCGTAAAAATAAACCCAAGCAACATTTTATAGCTTTATTTCAAATTTAAGAAATCTAAAACATTTATTAGACGCTAATTTTTTACTTTTGAAAAAATTATACTAAATGAACAACGATTTAGGAAATTATAGAAAATCTTACGACAAAGGCAGTTTGTTGGAAACGGATATTTCAGAAAACCCATTAGAACTATTTCAAAAGTGGTTTTTTGAAGTAGACCAACATTTTCCACAAGACGAAACCAATGCGATGACGTTATCAACTTTGGGAGAAGATGGTTTTCCAAAAGGACGTGTTGTGCTTTTAAAAAAATACACTCACGAAGGGTTTATTTTTTATACCAATTACGAAAGTGAAAAAGGAAAGGCTATTGTTGCGCATCCAAAAGTGAGTTTGTCTTTTCATTGGGCAGGAGCAGAGCGGCAAGTCATCATAAAAGGAAATGCCGAAAAAATTGCAACAAATCTTAGTGACGGATACTTTGAGTCACGCCCAAGAGGCAGTCAATTAGGGGCTCATGCTTCTCAGCAAAGTACTGTTGTTTCGAGTAGAAAATCTTTAGAAAATCAACTTAAAACGTTAGAAGAAAAATTTGAAAATAAACCCATACCACGTCCAGAATTTTGGGGTGGTTTTATTGTAAAACCTGTTGAAATTGAGTTTTGGCAAGGCCGTGCCAATAGATTACACGATCGTATTCGTTATCAACTTCAAAATGATCTGAATTGGAAAATTGAACGCTTATCCCCATAATTAATTCGCAAAACTATCCGTGAATAGTTTCTGAAGTTCCAAGATTTTTCATAATTTTTGCTTCAAAAATCAATAAGTCTTCCCATTTTTGATCAACGTCATCTCGATTACCATATTGTCGTGCAAATTTGAGAAACATCGTATAGTGGTGGGCTTCGCTGATCATTAGTTTTTTATAAAATTTGGCTAATTTTTTATCTGTTAAATGTTCTGAAAGCAGTCTAAAACGCTCACAACTTCTGGCTTCAATTAGTGCCGCATAAAGCAATCGATGTATAAGTTGTGTTGTACGACTCCCTCCTTTAGGGAAAAACTTCAAAAGTTGAATCACATAGTCATCTTTTCGATCTCGACCAAGACTAAAACCATAGTCCAAAATCAAATTGTGAACCATCTTAAAATGGCTCATTTCTTCTTCAACTAATGCGGTCATTTCTTGTACTAAATCTGTATATTCTGGAAAGCTAACGATTAGTGAAATGGCTGTGCTTGCTGCTTTTTGCTCACAAAATGCATGATCGGTTAGGATTTCCTCGAGATTCATTTCTGCAATATTTACCCAACGTGGGTCTGTAGGAAGTTTTAGGCCTAGCATAATCTATAAATCTAAGTTAAACGTTTGTTTTAGGGTGTCTAATGCAGGGTTTTTTTCGATCAATTTTTTGTATTTATCTTCTGCAGTATAAGCATATTTTTTCTCCAAAGTTTCATTAACCGAAATGTCCAAAGAGATTTCAAAATTATTTAAAGATTTACGTAAAAATTGTAAAAGTTCAAACTGTTGACGTTCAACTTCAATTTTATTTGTCGAATTTGGAAACTCAAGTTGAATGGTATGGTTTTCAGCTAATTTTGGAGTGTCAATTTTAAGAATTGCCGCTAGATTGTATTTACCTTTATTTTCTAGAATTTCAACATAAGTGTTCCAAAATGTTAGCATTTGTTCTTCATTAAAAGCATCTGAAGGCAAATCTTCTTCTTTGATTTGAACATCCATTTGCTTGATTTGATGTTCTTTTTTCTTTTGTATGCTTTTTAGAGATAGTCCAGAAGATTCTCTTTTGACACCACTCAATACAGGTGGTGTAATAGGTTTTGACGGATATTCCGATTGAGGTTCTTCAGCGATTTCTAATAAAGAATTATCGTCAGAACTTGTTTTTTGTTCTAGCTTTTTCTCAGGTTTTTGAACAATGATTTCGGGAATATTTTTGTTTTTAAAGAAAGCTGCAGGAATTATGAATCCGCTAGTCTTTTTTTTTTCTCCATCAAAGTTGATAGAGGCAAGTTTCATGAGGCAAAGTTCTACAAGCAACCGCTGATTTCGACTTGTATTGTATTTTAAATCACAATCATTAGCCAAATAAATGGCTTCTTTTAGAAATGCAGTTGTTGTTTTTTCGGATTGCTCTTTGTACTTCTCTTTTGTATCGTCTCCAACTTCCAACAGTTCTAGAGTTTGGGTGGATTTGGCAACAAAAAGATCTCTAAAATGTGAGGCAAGACCAGCAATAAAATGTTGTCCCTCAAATCCTCTTGATAAAATAGCATTAAATTGAAGCAGTAGTGCAGGAATTTCGTTATCTAAAATAAGGTCTGTAACCTGAAAGAAGGTGTCATAATCAAGGACATTTAAATTTTCTGAAACAGCCTGACGTGTTAGGTTTTTACCTGAAAAACTAACAACTCTATCAAATATTGAAAGGGCATCCCGCATCGCGCCATCGGCTTTTTGGGCAATAATATGCAATGCATCATCTTCGGCCTCTATGCCTTGCTCTTGGGCAATTAGTTTTAAATAATTTTTGGCATCATTTACTGTAATTCGCTTAAAATCAAATATTTGACAACGCGATAGAATTGTTGGGATAATTTTATGTTTTTCTGTTGTTGCTAAGATAAAAATACAATGCTTTGGCGGTTCTTCTAAAGTCTTTAAAAAAGCATTAAAAGCATTTGAGGAGAGCATATGGACTTCATCAATGATATAAACTTTATATGCACCAACTTGAGGCGGAATACGAACTTGATCGGTAAGGTTTCGAATGTCGTCTACAGAATTATTAGATGCTGCATCGAGCTCAAAAATATTGAAAGCATAGTCTTCATTTTCATTGGTGTCACCGTTGCTATTAATCATTTTAGCAAGAATACGTGCACAAGAAGTTTTTCCAACTCCTCGTGGGCCTGTAAAAAGTAGGGCTTGGGCCAAATGGTTTTCTTTTATAGCATTCTCTAGAGTTGTTGTAATTGCAGACTGCCCAACAACATCTTTAAATGTTTTTGGTCTATATTTTAATGCGGATACAACAAACTTTTCCATATGTAACAAATTTAAAAATTCGGAGCGAAACACAAAGATGAATACCAGATAAAAAAACGAGTACTTATTAACAATTTGTGTACTTTTGCACGAAAGCAGATCGCCTTATCGCTATTCGTTTTTCGAATAGAGGAAAGTCCGAACACCATAGTGCAGCATAGTGGCTAACAGCCATCGGCCGTGAGGTTAGGAATAGTGCAACAGAAAGAATGTACAGGTTAAGCTGTAGTGAAATCATGTAAACTCTATGCGGTGCAATGCCATGTAAATCAGTGTTTGAGTGCGGCACGTGCAATACTGAAGGGTAGGCAGCTAAAGTTTTCTGGTAACAGTAAACGTAGATAAATGATAAGGGCTCTTTTTTGAGTACAGAATTCGGCTTATAGATCTGCTTTTTTTATTTAAAAAAACTAAAACAATTCCCACCATAGGTTTTTAACTCATCAAAATTTTCGAGGTTTGATAAATTTGTATGCTTTGAGTGTTCAATAATAAGTAAACCATTCGAGTTTAATAGTTTCCTTTCAAATATAAGTTGAACAATTGATGCAAATTCTTCCGTTGGCATGGCATAGGGTGGATCAGCAAAAATAATATCAAATGTTAGTGGTGTGCGTTCCAGAAATGAAAATACATCGCTTTTAATCGCATCAATTGGCATATCAAATTCTGATGCTGTTTGTTCTATAAATTTCACACAACGAAATTCTTTGTCTACTGCGACTATATTTATTGCGCCTCTAGAACTAAATTCATAAGCAATATTTCCCGTACCTGAACATAAGTCTAAGACAGAAAAGTCATGAAAATCATAGCGGTGAATAAGAATATTGAAAAGGGCCTCTTTGGCCATGTCTGTTGTAGGGCGTACAGGTAATTTTTTTGGAACATTCAATCGCCTACCTTTGTATTTCCCCGAAATTATTCGCATTAAAAGCTATTTAAGATGGTGAAATTATTGGTTGAGTTGTTATGACTATATAGCATTTTGTCTTTGGACAATAGAGATACATGTCTGATGTATTTATAGGCGATAGAGTAGAGTTCATCGTCTTTTTTTATTGCGCCCATAAGCACGCACTCAAATTCCTCTGTATTAAGTCCTAACTGTTCTGATACAAACAATACATAATAAATAAAATCTTCTTTTGTTTGATATTCAAACCTATTATAAAGCTGTAGTGCATTGTTTTTTGTAACCACTAAATCAAAGTAGCTTTCCGCGATATTGATATACATGGATTCTTTGGCGTTATTTTTTTGAATTTCTAAAATTCTATCTAGTGCAACAGTCGTACTGTGTTTATATTCAAAACTTCCAAAGCGCTCAAAAATGTAATTATTAATATTCACAAAAGGCACATATACAATCATGATATCATCATTTTTAATGACATCATAAGTAATAAAATCTGTTTTAAAGATTTTTGTGTTGTATTTCAAATAATCTGATAAATATTCTTCTTCAAACAAAGCCGATGGTACGAGTGTAACCATTTCATTATCATGAATAAGTGTTGTTTTGGAAAAGGGTTGTTGTAGAACTTTATGGGTATTAAAATGATGAACCAACTGATCTAGAAGTTCTTGGGGTGTATGTGTTTTTTCAAATGCTGTATGAATCAAATCTATAACTTGATTCTTGTCGTTATCTAAAACAAAAAAAGAAAGTCCACTCAAGCTAACTTGAATGGACAATACAATTCCTTTATCAGGGTTTTTATTGTTCTTTTGAATAATTTTTTGGCCAGTTACCATTTGTATTTACTTCTTCCAAAGAACCAACTTTTAGAGTTGGCCCATTTACACCTTCAACAGAAACAACTTCTTCTTCTTTTTTAACCAAGTTTTTATCTTGATCAAATAGAATGACACTTTTTGCAACTGAAGCTTCAAAAACAGGAATATTGATATTATTTTGTTCAACCATTCCAGTTTCTAACTTAAATTTTTCACCTTTTTTTCCAACAGGAACATTCATCATTGTCTTATAGCGTGGGTCTGCGCCAAAAAGCGAATCTTTTACAGGGACATATCCAAGAGTATCAACAATAACAATATCTTTAGTTGTATCTACACCATAGCGTCTGGTGAGAACTTCATCAATAATAGTAGAATCTCTACGTTGTGTGATGATGAATTTTTCATTCTCTATAAATGTTACAAGTTTATCCCAATTTCCTTGAAATTGTCCAGTAACAGTTTTGTGAGCCAATTGGGCGTCGCGAATATCTTTTAAGTTTTCAATAACTACTTTATAGCGTTTTTCTTTCAATTTATTAAATTTTATTTCACCGTAAACTGACATGAATGTGATATAGCCTAAAAAGATGATAATGGCCCAAAGACCAAGTAGAATAAGGGATTTAAATTTTTTTGGGATAAATTTATCGATTGCCCAAACAATCAAAATTGTCAAAAGGATGACTGCAACAATTGAAATGATAACCATGGTATTTGTTAAATTAAATTCAGAATAAGCAAATCTACAATTTTTTTTTATTCAATAAAGTGAAAGCACGCAAAAATCATTCTTATATTTGAACAGAACTATGTTGACCCGATTTTATGACCGCATCAGATTTTTACAAACTACTTAAATTGGGTTTTCCTTTTGAACCAACACTAAAGCAAGATGCTGGTTTACAACAACTTGCAAGTTTTATTACTTCCACGTCAAAACAAAATATTTTTTTGCTGAAAGGATATGCAGGTACTGGAAAAACAACAATTATTGGTACGATTGTAAAAAATATTTGGAAAGCCAAAAAAAGTGCCATGCTTCTTGCGCCAACAGGTAGAGCAGCAAAAGTCATCACTGGGTACGCCTCAACACAGGCCTACACAATTCATAAAAAAATATACATGCCTAGAACTGCAAAAAATGGAAAAATATCCTTTGTTTTGGCACCCAATAAACACAAAAA
>Ga0255752_10000807_pt1 | contig 37904 bp, 36 predicted proteins | sample 011ome_25_FD_179952 | JGI IMG/M metagenome (GOLD analysis project Ga0255752, IMG submission 179952) | Coastal salt marsh microbial communities from the Groves Creek Marsh, Skidaway Island, Georgia - 011512CT metaG (version 2) | ecosystem: Environmental > Aquatic > Marine > Intertidal zone >... | reverse complement strand
CAAAAATATTCGAAGTAAGGCCATGAGCTTTTGCTCCATGGGACTCTAAAGCATCAACAATCTTTTGATTCGTTGCTTCAAAGACTGCATGAGCTTCGTCTCTCACTTCTTTAGAAGTAACTCTCTGCCCTTCAACAAAAGAAAAATCAATGTTCTTTGCTTCCAAGGCAGCAGACAGCATGGGACCGGCCCCATGAAGAATGACAGGCTTCAAACCGACTTGATCTAAAAAAACTAAAGACGAAATAAGGTTTTCAAGATCATTCTCAATTACAGATCCGCCCACTTTAATTACAGCAAAGCGTTGCTCAGGAGAAGAGAATTTCTCTATGTACTTATTTATTTCTTTTTCAGAGCCTATGGCACTTAGCAGCTTTAAAATAGTGCTCTTGATGAAGTGATTAGATGGATTGCTCATTGGATGATCTTTTTAAAATCACTCAAGGCTTGATTCAAGCTCTCGAGACTTACAAACTCATTTGGTTGATGTGCATCACCTATATTGCCGGGACCATAAACAATAGAGCGATATCCAGCCTGACTAAATAATGATGCCTCTGTCCAAAAATTCACAGGCGGTGACAAACTCATGCCTAATTGACTAACCCATAATTCAGACTCACTCGTATCTCCGGAAGCAGGCAATGCGGGAGCAATAAATCCAGGAGTAAATTTTGAGTGCTGTTGAATTGTTTCAGTATTTAATTGGCTTAAAAGCTCATCAAAAGATTGTCCTGGTAAAGGCCTCATACCAAATTTAACTTGAGCATGATCTGCAATGATATTAGGCTTAATACCACCTTCAACTTGACCCAAATTAAAAGCAATACCCTCAAGATCATTGAATGAGGTTTCATTGTAGGTTTCAGCAACTTTCAAAGCTGAATCTGCCCAGCGTGTTAATTTATGAATAGCATTATCAGCCAAGGCTCTTTGTTCTGAGCTATGACCAGCAACACCATAAAACTCTTGTGTGCCTGTTAATATGCCTCTATGACAAGTCACAGCTTTATTTTGCGTAGGTTCAGCAACGATAACACCATCAAAAATGGGTTGTGTTTTGATGTATTCTTTTACACATCTGCTTTGACCAGCCTCCTCATCAGTTGAAAATAAAATTGCATAATCATCTAGCCCTCTTTCTAGCAAAGTCAATAAACAAGCAGCAGCACCTTTGATGTCACAGGCGCCAAGACCAATGGCTTTTTGATTATCAATAACCAATTCATAAGGATCTGATTGCCATCCATCTCCAGGAGGAACTGTGTCTAAATGAACATTTATAAGATATTTTGGAGAGCCCTTTGTAATAAAGATATTAAAAGATCCGTCTCCCAAGTCAGTTACTTGTGGATCAAGAAATGTTAATGAATCCAAATAATCAATTAACCCCGATTGTTCTATTTTTCTAGGTGGATTTGATGTGTCACATCTAACTAGAGCCTTGAGATGATGCAGTGTTAGCTCTAGATCTGTGTTCATTTTTTCTTATGGATAGAGGACCAAGTTGAAGTACTTTGACCAATGAGCTTTATAAAGCCTTTTGATTCAGCCTCTGACCATGTTGCAGACTGCGCATAAGAACCTTCGGAGCTTTTAAGAATATTTTTTGAATTTACTGCAACTGCATTAACTTGCCCAGGTGTTAGCTTCAAGGTTACCTCTCCTGTCACAGCTTTTTGAGAATCAAGCATAAATGCTTCTAGGTTTTCTCTTAACGGCTCAAAATAAAATCCCCTGTAGACAAGATTGACCCATTCTTGGCCAACTTGGGTTTTCATAAAATTTTGTTTGTCGGTCAAAACAGCTTCCTCCAATGCTCTATGAGCTGACATTAGAATTGTTATGCCAGGAGCCTCAAAAACAAATCTACCTTTTAAACCAATGATTGTATCGCTAGCAAAAACTGATCGCCCTACGCCAAAAGAGCCTCCTAAGGCATTTAATGTTCTAAGAAAATCAGCTCCTTGCATTTTTTTATTATTGATTGAAACAACTTTTCCCCTCAGAAATTTGATTTTCAAGGTTTTTGGTTTTTTTGGATATTGATGAGGTAATTTACAAAGCACAAAACTTTCGCTTGAAGGCTCCTTCCATTCATCAATTTCACTTCCTGAAATGGTTGCCCCCATAAGATTTTCATTGATGCTATATTTTTTATGCAATGATGAAACTGCAAACCCTTTTTCTCTCAAATAGTCCTCTTCGTATGCTCTTACATTTTTTGTGATATTTTGAATCTCTCTAATTGGAGTGATGATGTTGTAATCCCCATGTGCTCTGATAGATAGATCAAATCTTATCTGATCATTTCCCATGCCAGTGCAACCATGAGCAATGTCTTTGGTTTTTAATTTTTTACATAATTTAATTGATTCTTTAACTATTAAATATCTATCGGAACACAGCGCAGGATATTTATTTTGATAAAGAGCTCCAGATTGGACTAAAGGGATTAAAATCTCAGACCATAGGCTTTTTTCAACATTGATATTGATGTGTTTTTTTGCACCTAATTCGTTCGCCCTTTTAGTAATTACGTTCTCTTCTTTTGCTGAAATACCGCCAGTATTCACAAACAAAGTATGAACCTCATAACCTTGATCAATTAAATACGGAATGCAAAAGCTTGTATCCAAGCCCCCTGAAAATGCTAGTACGACTTTCTTATTCATTATTTGCACCTATAAAATTTTACTTAACATGGACTTTTGAACATGTTTCCTGTTTGCAGCTTCTTTGACTGCTAAACAGTAATCAGCATCCATAACAGCGTCGGTTGCTTTGACGTTCCTTCTTAATGGAAGGCAGTGACTAAAAACAGCATTGTTGGTGAGATTCATCTTTGATTCATCCACAATAAAATGCTTATATTTGTTATTGCAGGCCATCTGATCATCTATGTTGCCATAGTGGCGAAGACTGCCCCAACTTTTAGCATAGACAACTTCTGCATTTGAATAAGCACTGTCTATATCATAAGACACCTCAAAGGAGGCTCCCTCAGACTCACAGTTATCTTTGGCAGCTTTGATGTATCTGTCATCTAGGTGATAGTCCTCAGAGGGGCATAATAATTTAACATTCATCCCAAATTTGCTTGCAATCAAAAGACTTGAATTTGCGACAGCCGTGTTTAATGGCTTAGGATGATAGGTCCATGTTAGCAAATAATCTTTACCCTGAAGATCACCATAATGTTCTTGCAGTGTTAAAATATGTGCAAGTTCTTGGCATGGATGTTCGATCGTCTCCATATTTACAACCGGCACAGATGCATATTTTGCGAAGCTATTTATAACCGCATCTGTTCTATCAAGATTCCAATCAATAAACTCTGGAAATGCTCTGATCGCAATGCAGTCACAGTATGAGGATAAGACTTGTGCAACTTCTTTTACATGCTCCTCGGAATCTCCATCCATGACAATCTTTTCTTGAAATTCTATAGGCCATGCATCTTTGCCAGGTTGCAAGATTACCGCTGTGCCTGAAAGCTCGTTTATACCTACTTCAAAACTAGTTTTGGTTCTAAGGGAAGGATTAAAAAATAACATTGCAATTGACTTATTTTTTAAAAGCGGTTGATGTGGTTTATTTTTAAGCTCAATAGCAAAATCAAGAATATCTTGTAACTCTGAACGAGACCAATCTTGTGTACTAATAAAATTTTTCATGATAAATCTTGAAGTTGCACCATTGTAGGTGTGTATTAAACGGATCTAAATCTTAGAATTGAAAGAGGCAATTGCAAATCTTGAGCAAAACCTATAACCCAATTGGAATTAATGCGTTGACAGAATAAAGAAATTTTTTTTAGTAATTTAAACATAGCATCTGTATTAGTCAGGATTAACCTGACATCAAAGAACTGAAAATTTACCTGTACTGTTTCCATAAGATGAGAAGTATGCAAGAAAAAAATGGAAAAACCAATAAAAAAGGGAGCAAAAGCCCCCTTTCCAAAGCTAAAATTTATTATTTAGTGCCTGATACGAATCCTTCTTTAGATTTAAGATTTTTGACATTTTTATAAAGGGTGCATTTTTGAGAATTAGTATCAAGTGTAAATCCTGAAACTTTTGATTTAGAGGCTGCTAATTTTGTACAACCCTCTACTGAAGAATATTTTTTAGCTGTTTTAACAGAAAGTATCCTTCCTTCAATTGTATATCCTTCCTGGATATTGATCTCGGCACTGACAACAGACGGCAGTGTAATTAGAGTAAGTGCTAATAGAATATTTTTCATTATAAATCTCCGTTATGATTAAATTTTAAGTTATACAAAATAATAATAATGTTTACACTGTAAACATTAATAAAAAACTAACTTTACAGTATTTCAAAGCTAATGCAATGAATCAGAAATAGATAGTTCATATTAAGTAAAAGCAATACTCATGCCAAAGGCTTCATATTGTGTTTAACATTAATACCAAAGATAATAACTAAATGACATTAAAAGATTTAATTGCTGAGGCCCACAGTCTAGTTCCCAAAATTTCTTGCGCAAGTTTTGCAGAAAACTCTGCTGATTATTTTGTTATAGATGTGCGAGAAGGAACAGAGGTTCAAGAAACGGGCTCTATACCAAATTCTATCAATATTCCCAGAGGCTTGATTGAGATGAAGCTCTCGCTATCAAATGATGATCAAGACTTAAACGCAGATACTCCGATTGTAGTTTACTGTGGCGGAGGAAGCAGAGCTGCCCTAGCTGGCAAGACCCTATTAGAAATAGGCTTTAAAAATATTCAAAATCTCGAAGGAGGTTTTAGAGGGTGGAAAGAATTCTCTAATTAATTGAGTTTAGGCAGTAATTGACTGAGGTGCTCATAAGCAGCATTTTTATATTCAGGATTAGCTCCGGCCATAACCTCTCCCTTCACGGCACAACTTTCATATGCAGCTCTTCTTGATTTAGGGTCAGAAAAGTCCAATGAAGGATTTTGAGGATCATAGACTCTTTTGGTTTCCGCGTTAAGTTTTAATTTACAATCAGCCCAACTGTAAGCATCCGGTATAAGTCTTAAAGGCTGAGGACCATCGAAGGAGTGAAAGGAATTCGGATACAGCTCAATGTATGCATTGCCGCCCTCAGCATTCATCTCGGTAACTAAATCTTTGCATGGTTGAGGTGGAGTCCAGTTATCCTCCTCTCCAATATATATCTGCATAAGATCTTTATCCCATTCATTCAAATCAGGTAATGCTAAGCAGCCTGGATACCACATCAAGTAACCAGCGTAAGAGGCTCCAGTTTTATTAAGTGCTTTTTGCAGAGGCAGCCACCCATTAAATAAGGTTGCAGTCCCGCCAAGACTCCAACCAGCTGCATAAATTTTTTGATTATTGATCCTAGGGTCATCCCACAGTAGATTGAGACTCATGGCCATGTCATGTATGACAGTTTCGCTCGTTACATTTATTTGATTGCCAACTGTGCTATCAACCCCTCTTGAATCAAATGGATGCATGGCAAAAACAATAAAGTCAGCCTGCCGCATCTGCTCTAGATACTTTAAATGATGCGCTCTCCAGTTTGAAGAGCCATGCGATGCAACGATGGCAGGATATTGTTTAGATGAATCATAATTGTCGGGAAAGTGTAAAATTCCAAAAACCTCTTCATCCTCTTGAAGCTCTAAACCATCACCAAATAAGTTTTCAAAGCCTAAAATATTTTTAGAGGCATATTCAATTCTCTCAGTTTTATAGGGGTATGTTTTTTCAATCTGTCCAGATTGTGAACAACCAAAAATTAACAATAAAACAAAAAAAGCTTGATAAAATTTCATTGCTTTATTTTACCAAAAAAAAGGAGGGCACTGCCCTCCTTTCAATAAGTTTTCTAATTCTTACCAGAAGTAACCAATTCTGATTCCGTATTGAGACGGGGCTGAATAGGCGCCTCTAGGATTACCAGCCTCAACACCTCTAAACCACGCCACTTCCTCATCAGTTACATTGTATGCGTAGGCTTGAACATAATAATTAGATTCTCCAGCTGGCTTGTAAGTTAAGGTTAAATCAACCATATCCCAGCTCCCTCTCTGATCTCCAAATTCATCAACTGAGTCTTGGAAATAACCAGGAAGATCTACATAGCTGTCGCCAACACCTGTTCCATAGCCGCCTGGATCATTTACATGCTTATCAGCATTCCAGATTGTTAAATAATCTTCTGACTGCCAATGATAATTAATCGAAGGAGCCAGAGTCCCCATAGTACCTAAATTAAATGTATGCTCATATCTAATTGTAAAAGCTAAATTAGGTGAGTAAGGAGTTTCATTTCCTTTCAAGTTCACAGCATTTTCTGGAACATTGGCAATTGAAGCCCCATAATCTGGTCTGCCAAACTGCGCATCCATACCATAGTACCATTGAGTAATAAAATCAGATGTTACTTCTGAATCCATTTGCGTTACCCAACCAGAAAGTTGTCCACCTGCATATGGGATATAATCAAATTCGAACTCAAGACCACTCATTTCTTGCTTGCCAAAGTTTTGAGTGCCCCAGATGGTAATAACTTGCACAACATCCTCAAGTTGACCAGTCTGATAAGAGTACTCTTGGGCATTTCTAGAATCCACTGGTACATTTCCAGTAAATTGTTTCCCATCATATTGAGTTTGATAATAGTTTAGAGCAACCTTTAATCTGTTCTCTAAATATGAAGCCTTATAACCCATTTCAAATGTAAGAGCTTCTTCAGGACCATAAGATGTGTTCACCACAGATCCAGGACCCTCAGGATGAAGAGTATCTGCTCCTCTGACATATACATCGGTAATGCTTCCAGCCTTGTATCCAGTGGCAAGATAGCCATAAACAAAAGCTGTATCTGAAACATCATAATCAAGACCAAGTCTCCAATCAAAATTATGATAAGTTTTAGCTACATCATTAGAAGTAGTTTGCACCATGCATCCTGTTCCACCAAAGTATGGGCCGCCACCGTATGGGCCGCCACCAGCTTCACAATTAACACCCGCGTAAAGTCCGCCGGCTACATGGAAGTTTGGAGCTAATGCATTTAATTGAGGTAACCACTCGAATCTGTTGCCCCAAATTTCAGTACTTGTATAGCAACTATTCCAAACAGAACACTCGTAGTTTTTACCGCCAACATCAGATTTTTCCTCTTCTGTGTATCTTGCTCCGACAGTAAAAAATAGATCATCATTGATTGCATATGTAGCTTGACCAAAAATTGCTGTAGCTTCAATCTCTCTATTGGGCTGATCAAATATACTATCTCCATTGAGAGTTGCATGGAAATAAGCAAGCATGTCATTATCTTCTTTCATGTAGAAAGCGCCAACAACCCATGCTAGATCATCAGATTTGTTACTTAATTGAACATCCACAACCGTTGATTCAGCCGTGTAGTCTTCGATAACAAAAGCCATGTCATATGCATAGTTAGCACCGCCATCAGTATCCCATTGAGAGTATTGAGTTAAATTTTGTCTGCCAACCTTCACTTGCAAGTCATAGTCACCGAGATCTTTATTGTAGATTGCTCGGATAGATTCAATTTCTATATCTAGAATCCCTGGAACATTTACAAAAGATGTATATCTATCTTCAGTTCCTTGAATATCAGCACAAGTGTTAGCATCATAAACGGCTGGATCACCCATAGTTTTTCCAGTTCTTTTTGCCATCATTTCGCATGAGTAAGTGTTCTGCCATCCTGCACCATCATCTTGAAACACTTCATACTGAACATTTAAATCGCTAGAATCATCAATAACGTACAAAGCGCTTAAACGATATGCATGATTATCAACGTTGTTATAGAAGTCAGATGGATCGGCTTTTACCTTGGTAGCAAAAGGCACACCAATTTGCCAACCTGGATCAGCCCAACAACCTGCTTGCCAGGATTGACATCCCCAATACCAAGCATGGTCTGTGTTTGTTTGCTTTTGACTTTGGTCTGTAATAACACCGCCAGCAACAATCTGATCAACCACGCTTTGTGGTAAGAATCTATGATCAGGCTGAGAACCGTCATAATAACCATTTAAATATGAATCTTTTGTTTGGTCTGAAAATGCTAATCTGACAGCAAACTTATCACTGATTGGTAAATTGTAATGTCCTTGAATCCCCTGCTCATTAAACCTTCCTGCATTAACAGTAATAGATCCACCTTGAGTATCTAAATTTGGTTTAGCAGTAATAATATTTAGGGAACCTACAATTGAGTTTCTGCCATACAAGGTTCCTTGCGGGCCTCTTGACAATTCAGCTCTTTCTAAATCAAACATTAAAGCGGCAGCGGCCTGTGGTCTGGCTACATACAAGCCATCTACATGGATACCAACTGCTGGATCACCAACCTCTGTCACGTTGTTTGAACGAACGCCTCGAAGAGTAATAATAGGAGCCGAGGTATCTGTCATATTTTGAATTGATAGACCGGGCAGTGAGTAACTTAGATCCTTGATATTACTTATACCTAATTTTGTGAGCTCTTCTTGAGAAACGGCTGATATAGCAAGAGGAGTCTCCATAATATTAGTTTCACGCCTTGTAGCTGTAACTATGACATCTTCAATGCCTTGGGATTCAGAATATGAGCTTGAAGTTTCATACTGAGCAACCTCAACAGATCTTTCTTGAACCTGAGCAGTTTGATTGGATGATTTTTTTTCTGCAGAATCGACATCCACAGGAACCACTGGATTATCAGCCATTACCATCAAAGGCAGTACTAATAGAGATAGTTTAATAAATTTCATAATTTTCCCCAAATTAGATATATATACTTTAGGATTATCAATATAATGACAATGTTGTCAAGCTTTAGACTGGCTGCAGTAAATCACTGGATAAATTACTTAAATTTCAGGACTTGGAAGCAGTTTTAGATAAATATTAAACAAAAAAAAGAGGAGCCTAAAGCCCCTCTTTGTTAATTAATTAGTTATCTCATCTCATAACTCTGACCATCAAGTGATCAGAATGACTCATAACATCTAATTTAGCATCTGCAAGTTCCTTTTCATGGATTGCAGATATGGTAGCTACTTTTTTACCAAAATCTGCATAGTTATCATAACCACAATAGAAATTCCAGGTAAGCTCTGGTCCCCAAACATGCTCTGTCATGTTGCAACCACCAAAAGCTCTGTCATATGCATCAAATAATTTTCTGGCATTGGCTCTTCGCTCATTATCAGTTAAATAAGGTCCAAATGAATATTTTGCCTCTAGTACATATGGCGTTTGCTTGGTTAAGTTTCTAACAACCACTGCAGCCAACTTGTCACTGTGATCTCCATAAAGCTGTCGAGGGCCATCAGCGGCAGGGGGATTATCGGCGTCATTAATCTCAGCAAATTGCTCCCAGCTATCAAAATAGCAATAGGTTAAAAATGATCTATCGCCACCAAACTGATGTCTAAGCATGCCACATCTGTTATATCCATTTGCTTCAAGAGTATCGAGGTTCTTTAATAGAAATTTCTTTAATCTTTCTGGATTGCCGCCAGCAGGTTGGGTGTATGTTGATATGTAGACAAAGTTATTCTCATGCATGGATGCATCTTTCTCACCCTCTTCATGATGACCTGCATAGATACTTAAGCTGAGTCCTAATGCTAAAATTGAAAATAAGTTCTTCATAAAATTCTCCTTGAATTAAATGTGTGTTTAATTTAACTAGATAATCTCACATTTCCATTCATAAAGGAAATTACTATTTCTTAAACAATAACGTCATTCGGTCTGATTCTCCAATTGCGGCATATTTGGCTCTATCTTGATCCTGTAAGCGAAAAGAAGGTGGAAGAGTCCAGACACCTTTGGGGTGATCTGCTGTATCTTTGGGATTGGCATTAATTTCTGATGAGGCAACAAGCCTAAACCCTACTTCTTGCGCTGTTTTGATGGCAAGTGATTGCGTGACGTAGCCGCTTTTTTTCATAAATTCTAGACTAGAGCCCTCGGGCGCCCTATGCTCCACAACCCCAAAATGACCGCCCTCTTTAAGCGCATTGTATGCTTCTTGCATCATAGCTTGCATTGCATCTTGCCCTAGCCAATTATGAAGATTTCGAAATGTAACAACTAAATCCTGAGTTTCAGGTTTTGTGAAGGGTTTTGTTGGAGGCACATCTGCGGTGATCACTTGGACGCCCGCAAACAAAGGGTTGGAGTTAACCTTTTTATCATAAGCCTCTCTTGAACGCTTGTAATAGCCACCGGCTTGAGGATTATGATGGGTGACAGATAGTTTGCCTGCTGATTTAAGATAGGGAGCTAGTATTTCAGTATACCAACCACCCCCAGCAGATAATTCTAAAACCTGCATGGTGGGTTCAATTTGAAAAAAGGAAAGTGTTTTATAGGGGTTTCGGTATTGGTCTCTGGCTGAATATTGAGGATTTCTTTCTGAATTATTGACAGCATCCAGCAACGCATCCTTGTGGTCAGCTGCTTCTGATGTTTGCGGCAGGCCAAGAGTAAAAATTAGCAGGCCCAAAATTTTATACATATTATTCATAACCATCTCCTATGATAAGCAATTATGTTAGTCTAGCATTAAGTTCAATTAAGGAGTATTCGATGGGATGGTTGAAGAAATTGGATAGTACATTTTTTATCGTTGGGCGATCTCTACTTGGCTTATATTTTATTTTGCCTGGACTCAGCAAAGTTTTTGATTTTGCCTCAACGCTTGCATTAATGAGGATGAAAGGTGTGCCCTTTAGCTTGGTGCTCTTACCCCTAACAATTGTTATTCAACTTCTTGGTGGAATATTTCTAGTGTTAGGGAGAAATTTAAGACTCACCGCATTCATCTTGTTTGGTTTAACAATTATTATTAATCTCTTCATACACAACTTTTGGGCGCTCACAGGCGATCCCTCTCAAGGTCATGAAATTCAAAATTTTGTAAAGAACTTAGCTATTGCTGCAGGCTTATTGGTGCTTGCAACTAAAGATAAAAGCTGAGGGTCTGAATCACTCCAGCAAAACCTAACCACCCAAGGTATGCTAGTTTTGCGATTCTGCTGTTTTGATGATTCCAAACTCCTAACGCACCGAATGCTCCGCATGCGCCAAGACTGGGAATCCAAAAGCCACCTAAACCCAGAAAACCCAGAAGGCCCAATAATCTAATTGGGCCGCCGGATTGACTTGGATGAACTTTATTAAGAAGACCTGTTAAACCGATAAGACCAAATAATCCAACCAGCCCCAGGTAACTCACAAATTAATCTCTAGGACGAGACTCGTTAACGACTAATTTTCTGCCATCAACTTCAGCATCATTTAATGCTTGAATGGCATTTTCTCCACCTTCAGACATTTCAACGAAACCAAATCCACGTGAGCGATTGGTTTGACGATCGGTGATGACTTTGGCTGAGGTAACTGTTCCGTGCTCTGCAAAAACTTGCTCAAGACCCGAATCATCGATACTCCAAGGGAGGTTTCCAACATAAATATTCATAAAATCCTTCTAAAATATAAAAACAAAATCGAAGTGTACAGTATTTTTATAGATAAAACTTAATATATTAAACATTTAAAAACTTGGTCGTATCCTCGCCAAATTGTGACCACCAGCTCATCCCCATAAGGTTAATGCGTTCTATGTTTATATCTGAAGTATCATCCATTCTTCGATTAACCAAGCCTGTTGGTGAATTAACTCTGAGATAATTTGCACCCATAAGATCTCTGGCTATTTCATCAAACATACTTGATTCAATCATGATGCCTAAAATATCATGGCGCAGCCAGCTCAAAGCGCCCCACTTTGATGAGTTTGGACCATTGATTTTTCTTCTGTTAATGCCAGTGCCAATGCTTAAAACTTTTATTTGGCAGTCAGGAAATATTTTTTTAGCTTCTGAATAAGCAAGCAATGATGGGTTATTAGCCACGATGCCTCCATCAATCAACCAAGACCCATCATCAATTTGTTGCGTCGAATAATAGATTGGTGCAGCGCTGGTTGCGCTTGCTGCACTTACTATTTTAATCGTTGGAGAGCCATATGAGCTTAGCAACCGTGGTTTTCTCTTCTCAACATCGTATGCTAAAACTGCTACAGGTTTTTTAACCTCACCAAGAGATTGGTCTTTGAAATATTTTAATAACAATTCTCGCTTTCCCTTGCCGTCATACTTAGGTTTTGTTTGCAAGAAAGAAGCATTGTCCCAAAATGATTTGGTCATGGTTTTGGATAAATTTTCTTTTGACCAAAATTTCTCTAATTCAAAACAGCTAGCCCCCAAGCCTGCTATCTGTAATGCATTAATACCTCCTGCGCTGGTTCCAACAAAAAAGTCAAAGGTATCAAATATTTTCTTCCCGGAAGCGATCTCTAACTGCTTAAGAAAAACGATAGCCGCAATTGCTCTGACCCCCCCGCCATCAAGAGAAAGAATATATTTTGTATTTTTAGAAAGAGTAAGCTGTTTAAAAAATCGTCGAATAGCCAAAAATCAATGGTCCCCTTGATGCATTTTATTTAAAGTTTGGCTTAGTCGAACCGCAGCCAAAGCAATCCTTTCTTGGACAGTTTCGAAATGACTTTCCAGGTATTCGTTGGTAGCAATTTTTAGCTCGCTGTTTCGATAGCCAACAGATTGTTGCATTGCAATGTCTCTGCTTTCTTGAGCCCAAGACTCTATATCCGCAGAATGAGGAATCGATAAGAGCTCTTGGATTTGCTGAGTTACATTGGCAGAGAGGTAATCTTTGTCATGCAAAGATTCCAGGCGCTCAATGATTTGCCCATCCCATACTTTATGCATGTTTGTTTTCGTCCCATCGGATAACTCAAGTCTGTGACCATTCCCTCCTCTATCTTCAGGGTAACCCACGTGCATGGGTTGATGAATGTCTCCAACTAAATGTCCAATAAACCAAAGCGCCTCCTGACGTTCACGGAACCCTTGAGATTCGTCCTTCAGGATATTTAACTGCTCATAATAAGCTGCAATCAGGCAACCATTTTCTGGACAGGAAGTTTTATATGTGTTTTGTTCAGAGTCAGGAAGATTAATGTAGTGCCAGGATCTGGTATCTTTTCTATCTTTGTTTTTGACCCAATCAGCCCAAAGACACGCAGTACCAAATGATCCATGCTCTTTGAGCATGGGATCTAAATGATTTTTAGTATCTGCTGTTAATAATTTGTATGCTTCATCACAGACTAGTTTATGGCCAGTATCCCACCAGGCACTCGCATCTAAAGAAAAGATAAAGATTATTGTAACTAAAAGTTTTTTCATGATGAAGTTGATTGAGCTAAAGATTGAGCAATGGCTCTAAACATTGCAACATGAGCATCTTTAGACTGTTGACGTTCTTGGTTAAATTTATAATTTGAAGAGGTTTTAGCAATAACCACATTTGTTATTGGGTCAATGTAAATGTATTGATTATAAATTCCTGCTGCTAAATAGTCGGTAGATGGAAATCCTGGTACCCACCATTGATAACCATATCCCCAACTGCTAGATGAGAAATCATTGGTTCCGGGTTGAAGGTGAGGTGCATCTGGGGTGTGGGAGGCATGAACCCAATCCTCTGGGATGATTTGCTTATTATTCCATCGACCATTATTTAGGTAGAGTTGACCAAATTTAGCGTAATCTCGCAAAGTTGCATTTAGCCCACCCAACGCCCATGCTGCACCGGTGTCGTCCACCATGTAATAAGCATCACGCTCCATACCAATTTGAGTCCAAATTTTCTCCTCAAGATTCTTAGCCACAGATTGACCCGTGACTTCTTCAAGCAACATTGCCAACATCTGTGTATCAATGCTGACATAATGATTAAATGTTCCAGGCTGCTTTCCGTTTTTCAATCCCTTAGCAAAATCTCTCATGGAAGTGCCCATGGCGAGTGCGCGACCAAATTTATTGATGTCAGAGTTATAATCACCGTAATCTTCATTAAAAATAACCCCGGAAGACATTTGCAAAATATCTTTGATGGGGACATTTGCATAACCTGTGCCCTCAAAATCTTTTAAGTACTTAGTGATGGGATCACTCAGGTCTTCAATTAATCCATCGTGATAAGCGATTCCAATTAAAGCCGAAAGAAATGACTTGGCAACTGACCAAGAAATATGTGGCTGGTCCTTAGAATTACCTTGCCAATAATTCTCATACACCAATGCTCCTTCATGCAAAACAATCAACCCATCCGTTTTATAATAGTCTAAGGCCTCTAAAAGATTGTGCTCCTCTCCATTCAATTCATAAAATTCAGGGAGCTTGAAGGATCCAGTTTGAAATACATGAGGTGTACCTGAGGATTTAACGGGCGTGGAGGGAAAAACCTTATCCATATTAATAAAATTTTCTACAATTTTATCTTCATCAAATAAATGAATAACGTTATACACTCTGATGGCTTTAGGGATGTAAATGACTGCAGCTAAAATAATAGCTACAACAATTCCAATTAAAATTTTATTCAACATAAGCAATTTTTTTATTGAAACATTGCTTGATCAAAAGCGTCAAGATACTCGCTTGAAATCTCTTCTAATTGGCGCTTGTAACCTTTATGAGTGAAGATATAAAAATCCTTATTCTCTATCCCTGAAAAAATAGCTTGCGCAGCTTCAAATGGAGAGATTGGATAGGTGTTTTGAGCATCTTCTGCAGCAACTTCCAACAGGGCTTTGGGGTCAGGGTTATTATTTTCAGAAGCTTCAACAACTTTCTGTTCTGAAGAGCTGTTAAATGTGCTGTTTACAATATTGGTTGTTACCTCTCCAGGGCAGACAATGCTTACACCAACATTCGAACCCAGCAACTCAGCTCTCAAGGATGTCATCAGCCCGCGAATTGCAAATTTAGAAGCAGAATAAAGCCCCAACACTGGATAAGCAATAAAGCCTGAGGTTGAGCAAGTGGCAATAATATGGCCGTCCTCTTTAGAAGATTGCATTTTGGGTAAAAAAGCATGGACCCCGTTAAAGCAACCACCTAAATTAATATTCATCAGCCAGTCATACATTTCACGATTGACTTGACTTAAAGGTGCTGGACCCAACACCCCTGCGTTGTTAAAAAGCAAGTGGCAATGTTGAAAAGTTTCAAAAGTTTGGCTTGCAAGATTCTCCACTTCATCTAGATTACTAACATCTGTAACTCTAGCTATAGCTTCAACACCTTTAGCTTTAACTATTTCAAGAGTTTCATTCAAACCAACCTCATCCACATCCGCTAAAACTATTTGCATTTTATGATTTGCAGCCACCTCAGCAATCCCTCGACCAATTCCACTTCCAGCCCCTGTTATCACGGCTACTTTATTTTCAAAATCTTTCATTGGTCACCTCATTGAACTGAAACATTAAGATTATCTTAACTTAAATGGGATTAAAAATATTTAACTAAAAGATATGCAGAGGGGATGACAGCAGCCCAAAGCATGATTGCCATAAGCAAGGGCTTACCGCTTAATGATTTGAGTTCCTTGGCATCAAATTGACTGCCAATACAAAATAAACCAATCATAAGAAAACCCTTGCTGATAATTTTCAGTATGTCAGTGATCTGCTCATTAAAATTAAAAAAGGTATTTACAATAATGGCAACAATAAAAAATAGTATGAATCGAGGAAATTTAGTTGCTTGAGTTTGTTTATTAAAGATCCAGTTTGCAGCCAACAAAAGAGGAATTAACCAGATTGTCCTCCCTAATTTTAATGTAGCTGCAACTTGAGCAGATTCACTGCTAAAAATTGCAGCTGAGCCAATCACTGAGCCTGTATCGTGGATGGCTAAAGCAGACCAAGCACCAAACTCAAAATTAGTCATTCCAAAATAATGACCTAAAAATGGAAATAAGATAATGGCTACTGCATTGAGTATAAAAACAATAGTCATGGCTATCAGCAATTCTTGAGGTTTAGCTTTGATAATTGGAGCCACGGCTGCCATGGCTGTTCCACCGCAGATAGCCGCCCCTGATGATAGCAAGAAAGCGAGCCTATGATGAATGCCTAAGAGCTTGCCGAGGATGAGCCCTGCAAAAAAAGAAACTATTACAAACAATGAAATCCACGGCAGGAATTCAGAGCTGATATCGAGAGCATAAGGCAAACTGATGGTAGCGCCCAGAAGCACTATGCCTATCTGCAGAGGCAAGGTGCCAAGGCTATGAGTAAAAAATGTTGTTGGTGGCTTTAAAAGGTATGTAAAGAAAATCCCTGCAAAAATAGATAAGGCAGCGTTGCCTATGTAGAGGCAAATTAGAGCAAAAACAATAAATGCAAAATATAGCAATGCAGTCTATCCTCTTTTTAAGTAGATTGTATGATTCTCATATTAAGCGTTATCACCTATAAGAGACAACCTTTGAGGTTGCAAATCTTTTATCTAATAATCTTTTTTCTTAACCTGATGCTTGCTGGAGTTACCTCAACTAATTCATCATCCTCAATAAACTCAAGCGCTTGTTCCAGAGTGTGTTGTATATGAGGAGTTAAAATAAGATTTTCATCAGTTCCAGCAGCTCTGATGTTGGTTAGTTGCTTTGCCTTGGTTGGGTTGACTGGCAAATCATTATCTCTAGAATGAAGTCCAACTATCTGCCCTTTGTAAACTTCAAGACCGTGGCCCACAAACATTCGCCCTCGGTTTTGTAAATTAAATAATGCATAAGCCAGAGTTTTTCCAGTAATCATTGAAACCATTACCCCGTTCTGTCTTTTCGCAATTTCACCTTTTTTTGCAAGCCCATAATGATCAAATACACTTGTCAGGATGCCGCTTCCACTTGTAAGAGTTAGAAATTGAGAGCGAAAACCTATCAGGCCCCTTGAGGGAGCCATAAATTCAAGTCTCATTCGCCCATTCTCGGTGATGACCAAAGATTGCAAGTCAGCCTTTCTGTTACCCATTTCTTCCATGATGGACCCTTGGTGCTCCTCTTGAATATCGATTACAACTATCTCATAGGGCTCGTGAATTTCCTCGCCTATTTCTTTTTGAATGACCTGAGGCTTTGAAACAGCCAGCTCATAATTTTCTCTTCGCATGGTCTCAATCAGAACAGATAGATGCAGCTCACCTCGGCCTGAAACTTTAAATTGATCTGGGCTCTCTCCCTCCTCCACTCTTAGCGCAACATTATGAATTAACTCCTGATCAAGTCGATCTTTAATATTTCTAGATGTGACATATTTACCTTCTTTACCACAAAAAGGTGAGTCATTGACCTGAAATACCATGCTAACTGTTGGCTCATCTACCGATAAGGGAGGCATGGGATTTATGTGGGCAGGATCACATAATGTATCAGAAATATTTAATGCCTCTATCCCAGTAATGCAAACGATATCACCGGCTTTTGCATTTTCTGTCTCTACTCTTTCTAGGCCATGATGACCAAGAACTTGTAAAATTTTACCTTTTCTTTCTATCCCATCTTTATCCACCACTATCACTCGATCATTGGGTTTAACAGTTCCACCGGTGATTCTGCCTATGCCTATAACTCCAACGTAACTGTTGCTGTCTAGGGCAGATATTTGCATTCTAAATGGCGCATTTTCATCCACATCTGGTGCGGCTACTTTTTCAATAATCATATCCAACAAAGGCGTCATATCATCAGCCAATTCATCTGGTTCGTGACCAGCTAAACCATTGAGCGCAGAGGAGTAAATAACTGTAAAATCTAGCTGCTCATCAGTTGCACCAAGGTTGTCAAAGAGCTCAAATACCTGATCCAAGACCCAGTGAGGTCGGGCTTCTGGTCGGTCAACCTTGTTGATTACCAAGATTGGATGCAAACCTTTTTCAAATGCCTTTTGCGTTACAAATCTGGTTTGTGGCATGGGACCATCGACTGCATCTACTAATAGCAAGACTGAGTCAACCATCGATAACACTCTTTCGACTTCTCCTCCAAAATCAGCATGACCTGGAGTATCAACAATATTTATTCTATGGTCTTTCCAGTTGATGGCAGTATTTTTTGCAAGGATTGTAATCCCCCTCTCTCTTTCCTGATCATTAGAATCCATGATTCTCTCAGTTGTCATATTCTTTCGATCTAAAGTTCCAGATTGTTGCAGCAACTTATCTACTAAAGTTGTTTTACCATGATCAACATGGGCAATAATTGCGATATTTCTTAATTTATCTTTATTCATGATGGGTATTGATTGGGGTGGATTATACGAGAATATAGAAAAAGAAATACCCCGGATGCTCACTTAAATAAAATATATCTTTGAAGGCTCATTGACCCCGAAGAACTAAGTCTATACTCTGCAGTCATCTGATGAATATCAGACAGGCTAAATAAATATAAATGTCATTCAAAGAACTCGGATTATCCGATCCAATACTTAAATCATTAGAGGATCTTAAACATTCTGAGCCATCAGAAATTCAGAAACAAGCAATACCAATTATCCTGTCTGGAAAAAATCTTATGGCCGCAGCGCAAACTGGCACAGGCAAAACAGGCAGTTTTGTGTTGCCAATACTTGAGTTGCTGCAAGATGAGCCTCAGCCATTTGCAAAACATGTTCATGCGCTTGTGCTTACACCAACCAGAGAGCTTGCTGCTCAAGTAAGAGAGAGTGTTTATACCTATGGTAAATTTACTCCTGCTAAATCGGCAGCAGTTTTTGGAGGCGCTAAAATATTTCCTCAAAAATCAAAGCTCAAAAAAGGGTTGGATATCTTGGTGGCAACCCCCGGAAGGTTATTAGATTTACATAACCAAAAAGCTGTCAAACTAAACAGAGTAAAAATTTTAGTATTGGATGAGGCTGATCATATGTTGGATATGGGTTTTATCCACGACATTAAAAAAATTATAGCTCTCACTCCTCCAGAACGACAGAACCTACTTTTTTCTGCTACTTTCTCTCCGGACATTAAGAAATTAGCTCAAACACTTGGGTCTGATATGCAGGAGATTGAAGCTCAGTCGCCCAACACCACCGTCAGTGCAATTAAACAAGTGGTATACCATGTTGATAAAAATCAAAAATCTAACTTATTGAATCACCTAATTCATTCAGAGCAATGGCCACAAGCATTAGTGTTTTCAAGAACTAAGCATGGGGCAGAAAAAATAGCTAAACAACTAAATGCGGCAGATATTCATACTGCAACCATTCATGGAGACAAAACTCAAGGAGCTAGAACGCGGGCGCTCAGAGAGTTTAAAGAGAAAGATGTCAGAGTTTTAGTAGCAACTGATGTTGCTGCACGAGGCATTGATATAAGTAATTTGCCTTATGTGGTGAACTTTGACATGCCAACTTATCCAAATGATTACATTCACAGGATTGGACGGACAGGTAGAGCTGGGAAAGAAGGTACTGCAATTTCTTTTTTGAGCGTAGATGAGCATAAATTTTTAAGAGGGATTGAAAATCTCATAAAAACTAAAATTGATCAAAAAACTGAGGAAGGCTTCAAACCAACTGCAAAGCCATCAAGTGAACCTCGATCAAGAAAGTTTAAAGGCAATAAAACTGACTTTAAAAAAAGGCAAGGCCCAAAAAAAGCTAAAACAAGCTTTAAAAAATCAAATACAGGTCCTGGCGGAGAACAAAATAAAAATAAGAAAAAAGGCTCTAAAGCTAAGACTCGTTGGAAGAAGGGAAAAGCTAGCTAGTTATGTTTTCCTGGGTTCCAGGATATATTTTGAAGTAAATCTTTGCCTGACTTCTTGGCGTCATCTTCCAAAGAGGTTGCCATAACATCATTCCATCGATTTAGATAACCAAACAAAGCTATGACACCCATAATTTCAACAATATCATCATCAGACCAAAATTGATGTAATTGCTTTTCGGTATTTTTAGCCACATTAACAGGTACCATGCTAGCTTCTTGAGCAAACTGCAACGCAGCTTTTTCAGCATCGCTAAAACAATCTTGATTCTGAAAGTCCCATATGTTTTCTAGCCTTTTGGGTGAAGCACCGTAGCGCTCCGCTGCTCTAATAGTATGAGCTTGGCAATATCTACAACCTGCAGTGTTACTGCTAATAAAAGCAATTAAGCGCTTAAATTCTGAGTTTAGCTGACCATGATTCTCCATAACAGCTTTATTGAGCTCTATAAAAGCCCTTGCAATATTCGGCCTTCTTTGCATGGTAAGAACAGAATTAGGACAAAAACCTAATGTCTCATTAAAAAAATCTACAAGTTGCTTAACTTCTGGATCTGTAATATCGCTTAATGGGTCTACTAATGGCACAGTTGAACTTTAACATAATTGATTCTAGTGATTAAAAATTATCATTAGCTTGCATGCAAAAAATTTATCACTAAAATGAGTATTGCACCGATTTGAATTCAGCTTGCGGGTGCTATATAAATACAGCTAAATAGAACTTAGAAACCTATCTAGCAAAGCAGATGGGTTTTTTTTTGTCTACCTATTTAAAAGGGCAATGGAGAAAAGATTATGAAAAAAAAATTACACAAAGACACCATTGCAACTAGAGCAGGAATTGAAACAGATCATCAGCATGGTGCGATAGTTCCCCCCTTATATTTATCAACAAATTTTGCTTTTAAAGAAGTTGGACAAGAGCAACCCTATGAATACTCCCGGCAGGGTAATCCCACCAGAGATCACTTAACACAAGCTCTCAGCGAACTAGAAGGTGGAGTTGGTGGTGAAATAACAAGCTCAGGTATGGCTGCGGTTACTTTGATTGCAAATATTTTAAAACTCAAGAGCAAGGTAATTCTTCCACATGATTGTTATGGAGGAACTTTTAGACTCTTTAGAACACTTGCAGAAAAGGGAATTCTTGATATCCATTTCATCAATCAAGGCGATATTGATTTGGTTGAAAGGACCATAAAAAAAATAAAACCTGACTTGGTGTGGATTGAAACTCCCTCAAACCCTCTTTTACAAGCTGTTGATATTGAAAAAATTTCTAACATAGCAAAAAAGTTTGATGCTTTAGTTGCGGTTGATAACACCTTCCTTTCACCAGCCCTTCAAAATCCTCTGATGTTGGGTGCTGACATAGTGATGCACTCTTCAACCAAGTATATCAATGGCCACTCAGATATTATCAGTGGTGCAGTTATAACAAATGATGAAGAAATTCTGTCTGATCTAAAATTCTGGGCAAACAACTTAGGGATTACCGGTGCTCCCTTTGATAGTTACCTTGCCTTGCGTGGCCTTAGAACTCTGTCTATCAGAATGGAAAAGCATGAAAAAAATGCATCGGCAATAGTTGAGCTTTTATCGAACAATTCAAAAGTAAAATCTGTGTATTATCCAGGACTAGAAGAGCACCCCTCTCATGCAATTGCAAAAAAACAACAAAATGGCTTTGGTGGAATGTTAAGTTTTGAAATCAAGGGAGGACTAGGATCAGTTAAACAATTTGTAGATGGAATTGAAATCTTTTCATTTGCTGAATCACTAGGTGGGTTTGAAAGCCTTATTACTCATCCTTATACGATGTCTCATGCTGTATTAACTCCTAAAGAAAAAGCAAATGTCGGTATTTCAGAAGGTTTGATCAGAATATCTGCCGGCCTGGAAAATACCGAAGATCTAATTGATGCGCTAGATGCTGGGCTTAAAAAAATATGATTATTGTTATACATGAGAACAAAAACTAGAGCTTATTCTGATCATACGATTTATGGCGACCTATGGTAAATTCCCTTTTTGCTAAGTGCTTTGTAGATCTTCCCTGCACACGTTTTCGCCATAATTTATATGAAGAGGACTTTAAGTTGTTCCGCATCAACCGCTTGACCCCTTGCTCATTTAAACCATATTGAGATTCAATAGCGTCAAAAGGTGTTCTATCCTCCCATGCCATTTCTATAATTCTAGAGATATCAGATTGATTCATGCATTCAATTATTAATTAACCAAGTTTTAATTATCGTTATTGAGATTGATAAGATCTATGTTCCCGCCTATGGCCACAGTATTAATGGTGATTACTCTCTCATCAAAAAATTGAGTTAAGTAATTGGGTCCACCAGCTTTGAAACCAGAGCCCGAAAGATTTTTTCCTCCAAAAGGCTGTGTTTCCACCACTGCACCAACAATATCTCGATTAATGTATATGTTCCCGCTGGCAGTTTGCTTTGCAATATGCAGAGCCTTTGAATCAATTCTGGTATGAATTCCAAAAGTAAGAGCGAAGCCTTTTGCATCGATTATTTTTAATAAATCAACAAGACTATCCTCGGAAAATGGAACTACATGCAAAATAGGTCCAAACTGTTCTTCATCTGGAATTAAATCTGGTGCAAGCTCAATCAAGGTTGGGGGAAGCCATGAATTATCTTGGGTAACAGCAGCTCTGGTAGATTGAAAAAAACTATTTCCATCAGCCTGCAATTTGGCAAGATATTTATTCAATTTATCCAATGCTTCATTTGTTATGATGGGGCCAACATCCGTGCATAATTCATTAGGCACGCCAACCCTCAGATCATCCATGGCACCTTTAAGCATTGTGAGCAATTCCTTATAAACCTCTTGATGCACAAGAAGCAATCTTAAGGCTGAGCACCTTTGGCCTGCAGAATTAAATGCAGAGCGAATAATGTCATCGCAAGCCCTCTCTAATAACGCACTTGAATCAACAATCATTGCGTTTAATCCTCCTGTCTCTGCAATTAAGGGGATAATTTTTCCTGATTTAAGAGATAAGCTTTTATGAATTTCTTTGGCAGTTTTTAAAGAGCCAGTAAAAGCAACTAAATCAAAAGGTTGATTTAATATAATTGCATGGCCTAGTTCGCCAGCCCCAAGGAATAAATGCAACGCATCTTTAGGCAGGCCTTCTTCAAAGAATAAATTTATAGCTTCAAACGCAATGATTGAGGTGTGCTCAGAAGGTTTGGAAATAACAGTATTACCTGCAGCTAGAGCGGCTGCAATTTGACCAATTGTAATTGCAAGGGGGAAATTCCATGGACTTATACATAAGACAGTGCCTTTAGGCACATATTCTAAAATATTGTCTTCTCCCGTCGGACCTCTTTGAGAAATAGCCTCGAAATTTAATGCTTGCTGAGAATAATACCTAAGAAAGTCAACTGCTTCTCTAATTTCATCTATAGCATCTTCAAGCGTTTTACCCGCTTCATGCATTAGCAAATAAATAAACTTGGCGCGCTCTTTTTCAAGCCGCTCAGCAACAGATAGCAGAACATTATTTCTAGACTCTATCGAGTAATTACCCCATTGGTCTGATGGATCGATGGAATTTAGTTTGATGGATTTCAAATCACATGTTTCAACCATGCCAATAGTTTTTTTATTACATTTGGAGGATATTTCTATAGATAAATCCTTAAGATGATTAATTGAAGATATAGAAGATGCATGAAAGCTTGTTTCAGAAAATTGATCTATGCTCTTCATTAGAGCCTTGATGCAATCAAGTTCACCTAAATCAAATCCTTCTGAATTGACGCGGGGAAGATATAAATTTTTTGGCAGTGCTAGGCTAGATATATAGGTATGATCTATCTTCTCTTTAATTTTGTCTCCTGGATTTTGAGCTAACTCAGTCTCTGGAATGCTCTTATTTAAATATTTGTTAATAAAAGAGCTATTGGCTCCATTCTCAAGGAGCCTTCTTACCAAATATGGTAACAACTCCTTGTGTTGACCTACAGGACAATAGACAACAGTCTCAGGGAAATCCTGAAATGACTTTCGGCAGGCTGCATATAATAACTCTCCCATTCCATATAATCTTTGAAATTCAATCTTGCTATTTGTGCTTTCACGCAGATGCATGAGTGAGGCAATTGAGTGAGCATTGTGAGTTGCAAAGCTGGCATCTAAATTTTTACATTGCATTAGTCTTTTGGCGCTAACGAGGTAATTGAGGTCTGTGAGGTATTTATTTGTAAAAACTGGGTAGCCCTGAAGCCCTTTTACTTGAGCATTTTTTATTTCATAGTCCCAGTAAGCTCCCTTGACGAGCCGGACATGCATCCTGTCTCGTTGCTGAGATAAATTATCCAAGCAATCGATGACTTCAAGTGCTCGTTTGCCATAAGCTTGAACAGCTAAACCAAGTCCAGGCCATGATTTGATCACGGGATCTAAAGCCAAATCATTAATCAAAGATAAACTCAAAGATAAGCGATCTTGCTCCTCTGCATCAATTGTTACAGCCACATTCTTGCTTGCGGCCTCAAGCACAAGATCTTTCAGCCTGGGAAATAAAATCTCATAAACATTCTCGGTATGAAGACTGTCATACTTGGAGTAAAGAGCAGATAACTTTATAGATATTCCATGGTTGAGGTTCTGGTCATGATTAATCTCTGAGATCAGCCGAATAGACTCCTTGTATGAATTAAAATACTTAAGGGATTGATCTTCATTCCTTGATGCTTCTCCCAGCATGTCAAAAGAACAAGAATGTTCCATTAGCCATTTTGAATTCTTTAAATCTTTGATACTCTCTGCGCAAACAAACTCTTTACCGAGGACCTGCATTGCCACTTGCACTGCTTCTCTGATAGAAGACTCTCCAATTTTTTTTCCAAGTGTAATTAACCAATTATTGCCTGCTTGACTGGAGGCGCTTAGAAATTTTTTTGAAAAAGTTAGGCCCCAGGTTGCTGAATTAACTAAAAAACTCTCCGCTTTACCTAAATGTTCCGACCACTTTGCGGATGTTAACTTTTCATTGATTAGAGCATCTCTGGTTTGGGTATCCGGAATGCGCATCAATGACTCAGCCAAGCACATGAGGGCAATCCCTTCAGCATTAGAGAGCCCATATTCCTCCATAAAAGCATCTAATTTTGTACGCTGACTTTTATGATCTCGACAATATTTAATTATGGATTCAGTGTGTTGAATAATTTCTGGGTCATCTAAAAAATATGATTCTCCAAGCAAGAACTTAGCCAACTCCTGCTCATCAGCAAACTTGCCATCACTCTTTAAAATCATAGATGCATCTTATCCAGTTCAACCTTAAATATGCAAGGACAAATCTCTTCAACAGATTTTGATATAAAATTTAATAATATTCTGCTAATAATAAAACTGTGAACAATGCAATGAAAATTAGATGTGTGATTTGTCTATTTATTTTTTTAGCCTATGCACCCTTCTTGGCTAGTAATACAAAGATGATCTCAGAGACTGCAAATCAAGACACTTCATCAATCACAATCCACAAAGGAAATACTCTTAGTCTTGATTCAGATCTTAATTTAATTTGGCAAGATGAATTTGAGGGAGTAGAGCTAGATAGAGACAAATGGGATTTTCAGATAGGCAATGGTGTTAATGGATGGGGAAATAATGAGTTACAATTTTATACGAGCAGACCAGCTAACCATAGAGTTTCAGATGGCTTGTTAAAAATAATTCCTTTATATCATCCTGACCATAACAAACCCTTCACATCTTCTAAGCTTGTGACCAAGGACAAATTTAATTTTAGTTCACCCGGAATCATATCAGTAAGATTTAAAGTTCCTCGAGGACAAGGTTTGTGGCCTGCCATTTGGATGATGCCAGTAAATAATAAATTTGGAGACTGGCCCAAAAGCGGAGAAATTGATTTAATGGAGGCTAGAGGAAGTAATCCGCAACAAGTTCTTTCAACCCTTCACTACTTTCAAAATGGCCATAAGTTTCAAGGTGGCGAGCATAATGAAACTCAAGCCAACAATTTTAATGAGAAGTTCCATGTGATTGATTTGGTATGGAATAAAGAAAAAATTTCTTTCTTTATAGATAAAAAATATCTAGTTTTTGAAGCATCACTAAACGATGAACTTGGGGAGCTTTACCCATTTAATGAAGATTTTTACCTTATCATCAATGTTGCAATTGGTGGAGATTTTGTTCAAGAGCCCTTAACAACTGAAATATGCAGCCCAACTTTATGCAATGCTTCTCAGAAGTTAATCATTGATTATGTTCGCTACTATCAGTAGTTAAAAAATAAACTCTATCTATTACTTTGTTAATAATAGTTTTTGAAATAGACAAAAAACTATGTATTTAGCCAAGAAAAGGCAAAGAAGTGCTTAAGCAGATTTAAGTTTTTTATTTTTATAAAATATAAGTTCTTGTATCCAATTACGCTTATTGGCCTCATACATGTTTGATCTTTGTTCAGCTAAAATGATTCTGCCGCCATCCATATCAACCCTTAGAGAATCTGTTTTTAATACAGTCCCATCTGCTAAATGGACTTCCCCTATCATATTTCCAGCAGTGTCTTCAGGATGAAGATTGGAAAATATTTCTACTAATTCTTCTTTTTTCATATTTTGTGAGAGCCTTAATTGATAACGTTGTCATTATATAGAAAAAATACATTCATTAAAGGGGTTATACAAAAAAAATTAAGAGGCAACTTTTTGCCACACAAAAAACTTAGTGGCTAAATAAAAGCTGCAAAAAAACCAAAATATAATTCCAAGAGAATTAAAATTTAATGCAAATAGTTCGGCACCATCATTGGCTATATTTCTCATTGTTGATGCTATAACGCTCAGTGGCAAGCTGCTTGCTACAGGTTGTATAAATGTTGGAAGCGAAGATATTGGAAAAAAAATACCTGATAAAATCAATTGCGGAAAAGTAAACAATAAAACCAGTGGACGAATGGATTCCTGCGTCTTGGCAAGGCTGCCGAGAAAAAAGCCAACGCATAAAAATATAAATGCTCCTAGGACAATAACACCATAAAGAGGCAACAAGCCGCCAAGGATATTAATTTTTAAAAGGCCTATCGCAAGACCTAAGATTACCGAAAGCTGGATTAAAATAATAAACATTCGAGCAAGAACAATTGAAATAATAAAATCCCTGGACCTAATGGGAGTAACAAAGAGTCTCTTAAGGATTCCCCTCCTTCGGTACTCGACAATATTAAACCCACTGCCTGCAATACAAAGATTCATTAACATGTAGGCCAAAATTCCAGGCAAAAGAAAATCAATGTACCTTTGGGGCCTAGATTTCACATCTTCTAGCTCAAGAGAAAACATGGGTTCAATATTTCTTATGTCTCTTTCTATAGAAAGAAGCGTTGCCTCTAATGAGTCTTTTATTGCTCCTACCTGTCTTACCTGAGAGGCATCTAGCAGCAAGCGTAACTTCCCTGGATTTGGAGATTGGTTAAATGATTCTGGGATAATAATTAAGGCTGTTTGCTCTGCTGAAATTAATTCCTCTTTAAGCGCAGACTCTGTTCCTTCCTTGACTATAAAATCCTTCTCTTTTTTTACTAATTCAACAAATTTTAATGAAAGTTCATTCTGAGATTGATTGACTAAACCTAGCTTTGTTGGATCAGGCTCTCCACCCGAAAATATAAAAATCCCAGTAAAGATGAGTGGGAAAAGCAAACTAAAGAAAAGCGATTGCCGATCTCTATAAAATATCTTTACGAAAATTGAAGCTAGATGAATTTGAGGCTTGGTAAACATGATTTAATCTCTTAGTCCGTAACCTGTAAGAGCTAAAAATACATCCTCGATATTTCCATGTGATGGAATTTCTTGAGGCTCGGGAGCATGATCATGAATAAGTTGCTGGGGAGAATCTAGAGCAATGATCGAACCTTTATCCATGATTGCAATTCTATCGCAAAGATATTCAGCCTCTTCCATGTTATGAGTTGTAAGGACGATGGTCATGCCCTCACGATTTAAGTCTTTAGCTAAATTCCATAGATTCCTTTTTGCTTGTGGATCTAATCCTGTTGTTGGCTCATCTAAAAAAAGTATTTTAGGATGGTTGACCAAGGCGCATGCTATGGAAAATCTTTGCTTTTGACCTCCCGAAAGTTCTTCTGGCATCGCATAAAGTTTTTCCTCTAGATTGACCCTAGCAAGCAATGCTGCAGGCTGAACAGTTACAGAATAAAGGTTGGCAAAAAGAATTAATAAATCAGATAAATTTAACCTATCAAAATACTCATTTGATTGGAGCTGGACGCCAATAACCCTTTTAACCTCATAGGGATTTTTTGTAACATCAATGCCATCCACATACACCTCGCCGCTATCTATATCTGTTAGGCCCTCAAGCATCTCAAGTGTTGTTGTTTTGCCGGCACCATTAGGACCCAATAAACCAAAAATCTCTCCTGTGTTTATGGTTAAATCAATGTCATTTACAGCGGCAAACTGTTTGTTTGGTGTGTCTGGGCTTGGATAAAACTTTTTAAGATTTTTTGCTTGAATGATTGGCATAGGTTCGATTAAATTATGACAGAAAAGATGGCCGGGGGGATCAAAACTACATTTTTTAACTTGCGTGCTTGATTAAGGCAACATCCTCCTTGTTTACCAAGTCCTCTCCAATGCTTGCAAGTAACGGTTTTAAGTTTTTGGCATAAGGCTTCCATCTACCCATTCCTTTTTTATTTATTGGTTGTCTTACTTGTTCTGAGCTTGCAGTTCTTACCGATCTATCATTTTCATGGAATGAAATGCATTCCTCTTCAAAAGGTAATTCAAGAAAATCAAGCATTCTATTTACCTGCCCTTCCAGATCCTCAATTACATCCTCATTGTTAACTCGTAGAATTTTATTTGGTAAGACTCTATCCCAATGATCCATTAGCTTTACATAGGTCCTGTAATAACTGCCTGCCTCTTCCAAGCCATAGGAAAATTCTTGACCCTGAGCAAAAAGCTGCTTAAACATGCTAAAGCAACAATCCAAAGGGTATCTTCTTGCATCAATTATTTTTGCATTTGGCATAATCAAATGAATGAGTCCGATATGCCTAAAATTATTAGGCATCTTATCTGTAAACATTGGGGCATCTTGTCTGTGCATTCGAGTATCTTCAATGAAACTCTTACCGAGATTCTCTCTTTGCTCTAAAGTCAATGACTTCATGCTTTTAGGATAATTGCCTAGCTTGCCATAAATATCCTCCCCTCGGAGACTTTGAGCAATTGACAAAATATTGGGCAGCTCAAGAGTGCCATCTATCATTGAGTGTGAAGCCAGAATTTGCTCAATTAGTGTTGATCCTGCCCTAGGCAAACCTAAGATAAATATTGGATCTGTTGTTGCGTGTCCGCCTGGGCCCAGATCCTTAAAAAAATTTTCATCGCAAACATCAATTTGGCCTTGCAACTCTGCATCCATCCTCCCAATAGAATATTTGCTTTGATCGTTTTTAATTTTATTGCCTTGTTCGAGATGAAAGAAAGCTTCCTCAAAATCTCCCATTGCCTCGCAACCCTGTGCAAGCGCAAAATGGAAATAAGCTTTATCTCTTAAAGATAAATCAACTCTCTTAACTTGAGCTCGCATGTTGCTCAACTCATCAGATGTGAAAGAATAAGTCTTTAAATTTGCTAAAGAAAAGAAAGCCTCTCCATGGTCTTGTTTAATCTTATAAGCTGTTTGATAGGACTTAATTGCATCATCAGTCTTTCCCAGAGTTTTTTGCGCATGCCCTTTTGATGTATGGGTGCTGAAATTATAGGGATTTTTTTTGAGGATGTTATCTAATAATTTTATCGCTTCCTCATGACCACCATTTTGCATAATTTCGCTAGCTTTATGAGCTTGATAAACATGATTATCTGGGTGTTGATCGCATAATATATTGACCTGCTCCATTGTCTTGGCAAACTTTTGTTTTTTTCTAAGTATTGTTGCGTATTTCAACCGCAAATCACCATCATTGGGTTGAAACTCTACAGCTTTCTCAAGCAAAAATTCCGCATCATCAAAATACCCAAGCCTGTTAGCAATTTCAGACAAAAGGTACATGGCATAGGTATGGGTAGGATGCTTTTTTAAAAACGCTCTGCATTGCGTCTCCGCAACACCCAGTCTACCCTCATTCATAATTTGATCGATGTACAACAAGGCAGAAGGCAGTGATTGAAGCTTTTCAATTTGTTCACGGGCATGGTCTGCAGCTGGAATATTTTTACTTTCTGCAAAATATTTATAGAGAGCACTCCATGAAGCTAGAAGCGCTGGATTTAGTTCACATGCTTGCCTATAGTGGATAACTGCTTTTTCTATTGCTCCCATATCTCTATAGATATGACCCAATTCTTGATATGCGCGCCCCATATCGGGAGCAATTATCATCAGCCTTTTAATAAATTCTTTGGATGCTTCAAAATTTTTCAAGTACCTCGATGAAACTGAGGCTAAATATAAACTGTCGATGTGATTGGGATCTGCTTTGAGTATTATTTCAAATAAATCAAGTGCATCTTGAAACCTATTTTCTTTAACAGCTTGCCTTGCTTCGCTTAAATCTACTGATAGGGAGGCATTATTAGCACTGAATTCACTATTGTTCATTGAGTTATCATTTTAGCAAAATTGTTAAAAGTGTTATTTAAGAAATTGAAAAGGGAGCCTTGGCTCCCTTTTACAATCATTCCTTTACGTTTTAGAAGTTTCTTTTAAATCTTAAACCAAGTGTTGCTGGTCTAATGTAAGTTACACGCATTCTGTCGAAAACATAGTTATTACTAATTTCTCCTCTTTCATCAGTTAAATTATCTATGTATATTTCAGCTAACCACATATCATTGCTAATACCTGCTCTTAAATTCACAAAACTGTAACTGTCTTGCTTAGCCTTATTAGGCTCAATAATGTCTGAGTAGCTATCATCAGAGAAAGTGAACTGTCCCTGGAAATGACCCATATTTCCAGAAGACATGGCCCATTCTTTTCTTACTGCAACATTGCCTTGCATGCCGGGGGCAAAAGCCAGCTCTTTGCCTGCCAGCACATCCCCAGAAGAGGTCAGAGTTTTTGTAATTTCAGAATCTAACATTGAGAAAGCTCCTGAAACCACCCATCCCTCAACATCTGGATAATATATAAAATCACCCTCTAAACCCATTATTTCTGCATCGGCAGCATTGTCTGAAAAGAACAAATTAGTAATGCTTGGATCAAGGATGGAAGTTTGCAGGCCAGCGATATCAACCATGAACAAACTACCATTAAATCTTAGTTGGCCGTCACTTAATATAGTTTTCCAACCAAACTCATAGTTAGTTACTTCATCAGATTCTGTGATGGGAGGAACAGTATAGGCTCCATCGGGAGTTGAGTCTCCACCTGGGCGATTGAGTAAACCGGGTCTAAAACCTTCTGACCACGTAAGATAATACATTACATCCTCAGAGGTATTCCATGAATAGGTAACTTTCCCAATTACACCATCGGTTTCAGCTTTATCTGGGTAATTTAAGGCATCTAATCCGGGATTGCCTGAGTTTCCACCCGGTCCATTGAATTTATTCGATAAATTTGTTCCAAACCTTTGCCTATCATTATGTGGAGCTCCTGCAGGAATAAAACCAGTTGAGAATGAGGAGTTTGCACTTCCCTCTAAATCTACTTCAATGTCATACCATCGAGCACCCACTGTAAGCTCAGAGGTATCAGAAATATTAATGCTTAGCTCACCAAAAACACCTTGTTGCTTGTCGGTTCTTTTAACATCATTGATAAACATTACAGGCGGAGAATAAGGTCCTCTGCCTGAATGCCATCCCGCACCAGCATTTGAAGAGCTTCCCGTCAACGGAACACCTGTCACCGAAGTATCTGTTAGAGCATAATTCAATCCATAGCCTATATCACTAACAAGAGCTCCAGGGTAAATGAACATGTTATGTTCTTTCAGCTCTAAATCACTCATGAATACTCCAGCAGTCAGGCTCATGGTATCGCTGATGGGAGCATTTACTCTAAATTCGTGAGTTTGAACCTCAGATTCTACAATTGAATCAACATATAAATCTGCGGTGCCACAATCTCCAGTTGGAACATTGCCTGGAGCAAATGTTGTGTATGTTACGTAGTAATCACAAATGTAATAGGGGATATACTGACCAACAAAAAGATAGTCAGTGTAGTCAATTGTCTGATCGGACTGCCTATCAGTGTATGCACCCGCATAGACCACCTCTAAATCACCTATAGACCCTGTAAGAGTTAAGCTAACATTATCAAATTCATCTTCAATATGATCATCGTGGTATCTGTTAACCTCTAGATCTCCTAATGTTGGGTCAGCAAAAAAAACACCATCAGATTCAATCGTTTGATTCGTTACACTTACAAGTGCGTCCCAATTATCACTGAGCTCAGCTTTAATGCTTGCTCTAAAACCTTCATACGTAGATGTATTAACATCGTCTTCTACTAAAGCATCTACACTCGGGATATTTACGTTAGTTAAATCAGCATTTGCTCTCCAGCCATTTCTAGCAGCAGAAACAGGAAGCCCATTTGATCTGACGGTACCTGCGGGTCTCCAAGCAGCGGAATCTCTAACACTGACTGATCCAGCAACCTGATCTATGTATCCACCTCTTCTATCTCTGTAGGCAACAAACCTTAATGCCGATGATCCGGTTAGAGGGATGTTAGACATATACTCAACTTTAGTGCCCATGTCGCCTTCTGGCATATATCGTGACTCAACCTCTAAGCTGCTTGCTGATTCACCAATAACGGGCTTATTAGTGATCATCCTCACAACTCCTGCTTGAGAGCTAGCACCAAATAAGGTTCCTTGAGGTCCTGAGAGAACTTCAATTCGAGAAACATCAGCAGCATAAACATCTAGATTCCTGCCAGGATAAGCAAGTGGTTGTTCATCCAAATAGAAAGAAACATTTGGAGCTAAACCTCCAACACCTGAGGTAGTCAAATTTGGAGTCGTTGAGGCAAGACCTCTAATGTAGATAGTGCTTTGACCTGGACCCGAGCCGCCAGCAGTCACACCCGGTAGCTGGAGTAAATAATCTTCAAAAACATTGATTCCCTTCTCTTCAAGACTGCCCTCACCCAGAGTGGCAACAGAAAGAGGTACATCTTGGAGGCTTTCACTTTTCTTCCTAGCAGTCACAACCACCTCTTCTACAGTTGCCTGAGATTGAGCAGATATGTAACCGCTATAAGCAGAAGCATTGATTATTGCCAACGCTGAGATTGCAGAGATTGCTTTGCCAAAAAAATTATCAACACTCTTTTGGTTAAAGGCTTGTATTAAATTATATATTTTACTTTTAGTAGTACTTAGCATGATTTCCCCCCAAGGGAATGTTTGAATTTAGAGTTCGGTAACAGACTGAAAACGGTTGTGGAACCTATTTCCATTATGATTTTTTCTTAAGTTAGCACTTAAGTTTTTTAAAGACATGCCTTGACCATAACAAATCAAAGATCAAATTTTAAGTAAATATGAAAAAAACACCCTTTATTTTAAAAAACGCTCATTTCATGAGCGCATGTAAGTAGACTAATTATTCAATGTTTACAAATATTGCGCCCAAGCGCTTCACATTCTCAATATTACTTATTTTAGCCTTCGTTGGAATCATCCTGTTTAATTTAAATGAAGCTGATACCCTGTTTCAGTCAATTCAAACAAAATTATCAGATAGTCTTGGTTGGTTTATTATTCTTGTTGCCAATGGGATTTTAATTTTTGTTGTTTATCTAGCTTTTAGCAAACATAAAAATATTATTTTAGGTGGTCCTGAGGCAAAGCCAGAATTTTCAAACATCAACTGGATTGCTATGCTTTTTAGTGCAGGTCTTGGAATAGGCTTGTTATTTTATGGGGTAGCGGAGCCTATCATGCATTTAAGCTCTGATGTAATTCATAAAGAGAATGCTCTGTTTGCTGAAAAAGCAAATCTTGCAATGAATCTTACTTACCTACATTGGGGTTTTCATGGCTGGGGCATCTATGGAGTGGTCGGACTATGCTTTGCTTATTTTACCTTTAACCAAAATTTACCTTTTCGAGTCAGCTCTTTTTTCTCAGGGGCATTTACTCAAAAAATGTGGGCGAGGGTTTCATTGGATGTGATTGCGATTATTGCAACTATTTTTGGTATTGCGACATCCTTGGGTCTTGGTGCAAATCAGATTAATTCAGGCTTAGGCTATATAGGTGTCCTCGAGGAAAATTTTACAAGCTCTGTTTGGATTATTATTTTTATAACGTTTCTGGGCCTAAGCAGTGTTGTGCTTGGGTTAAAAAAAGGAATTAAGACCTTATCTCAAATAAACATGATTTTATGTGCACTGATTTTGCTTATTGTATTTATTGCTGGGCCGACAGGGTTTATTTTAGATGGTTTGGTGCAAAATATAGGCTCCTACTTTCAAAGCCTAGTTAGTTTAGCCACCAGCACCCAAGGATACATGGATTCATCTTGGCAGAATGGATGGACCCTTTTTTATTATTCCTGGTGGTTTGCATGGTCACCATTTGTTGGATTATTCATAGCAAGAATCTCTTATGGAAGATCTATTCAAGAATTTTTATTTGGCGTGGTGCTAATTCCCTCATTGTTGGTTTTTATTTGGATGGGTGTTTTTGGCAATGCGGCTCTTTACCAAGAATTATTGGAGCCCAACTCCTTGAGCACCGCTATCAATAATGATATTGCTATTTCATTGTTTGTCTTTTTAGAACAATTTCCTTTCTCTCCAATCCTGATGGGCTTGGCAATAATAATAATCTTAACTTTCTTTGTAACCTCTTCTGATTCAGGCGCCCTGGTGACATCGATGTTAACTGCAGCCAACAATGAAGATGCTCAAGCTGAGCCGCCGATGATATTAAGAGTAATTTGGGCAATATCCTTAGGCGTCATTGCAATTGTTCTTTTGGCTGGTGGAGGTCTAAGCGCTCTGCAAACTTCTGTAATAGCTACCGGTGTTCCATTTGCGATACTGATTTTCTTCGCCTGCAAAAATCTACTAGCAAATCTTAATCAATAACCCTCTATTCAATTTTTGCAATAGATAGATTGGGTTTATAAATCCCGTCATGGATTAACAAATGGGGCTTAATATGTTTGATTTCCCGGGATCGAATGCCCATGAAATGCAAATCAATACATATTTTATTTGGCATATAAATTGCTTATAAAAAGTATTTTTAGAGGACTAAAGTGCCAAATTATTTAAATAAATTATTTTCTTTTTGCTCAGAGTATCCCGGTTGGTCAGCAGCTTTTTTTGTATGTGGATTTTTGATGGGTGAGATATATTTTTAATATAGCTCCGAACAATAAAATTTAAATTTACCTTAGCTTCAATTTTTGCTCTTACTTAAGTCATAGATGTTTTTGCTGTATATTCATAAGCATGAAACATATATTTTTGATAATACTGGCTTTGACTAATCTTGAATCCATTGCCAGCGACGCAACCACTGAAACTAAAGCAGAAACTCAGATTCTCATAGACGTAAGAACCAGTGCAGAGTGGAGTGAGGGGCACATTGAAACAGCAGTCCATATTCCTCTAGATACCATCTTAGAAAACATCGAACTTGCAGCCTCAAACAAAGAGCAAACAATATATTTGTATTGCGGAAGTGGTAGACGTTCGGGCAAAGCGGAGAAAGCTCTACAGGATATGGGCTATATTAATGCAAAAAATATTGGTGGAATCAAAGAAGCGAGCTCTGCTCTTAAATTACAGATTATCAGAGATTAAATGAAATCTTTTGCTGGCAAAGTGGCCATCATAACCGGAGCAGGCTCTGGCATGGGAAGATACCTTGCAATCCTTCTTGCGCAAGAAGGTGCTGATGTTTGTGTGTGTGATGTAAACAATGAAACTTTAAACAAAACAGTGGACATGTTAAGGCAATACAATGCCTCGGTTTCCGCGCATCTACTAGATGTAGCAGACAAGGACTCTATTGAAGCTCTGCCTCAAAAAATTATTGATCATCATGGAAAAATAGATTTAGTTTTTAATAATGCTGGTGTGACTGCGGGTTCACATTTTCAAGACATGCAAGAAGATAATTGGAATTGGGTTATAGATATTAATTTTAAAGGTGTCATTAACAGCACCAGGGCTTTTATACCCTACCTGGTCAAAAGACCCGAAGCAGCGATAATAAATACCTCCTCTATTTTTGCAATGGTGGCTGTGCCAGGTCAGACTGCTTATCACGCGAGTAAATTTGCCGTCAGAGGCTTTACCGAAAGTCTTGCCCTCGAGATGAAGCAAACAAACCCTAATTTGCAAATCCATTGCGTTCATCCAGGACACATTGGAACAAATATTGCTGCAACAGCAAGAATGAGTGATGAAGATTTTAATGATAGGCAAGCAAGATCATCCCTCTTTACCAAAAATGCTCCTAAAAATCAGCAAGAGATGGGTGAACTTTTTAGGGAGGGAGGCATGCATCCAAGCAAGGCTGCAAAAATAATTCTTGATGGTGTAAAGAAAAACAAGACTAGGATTTTTATTGGATTGGACGCAAAACTCATGGATCTCTCGCAAAGATTATTTCCAAGGCACTATCATAAGACCTGGCTTTTATTTATGCCCCTATTAGCCCTATTAAGAGACAAAAAACCATTAAAATCAGTTGATTGATTATTTGGGAGGAATCAATAAATGGAATATTTAAGTGAGCACAGAAAGAAGCTAATCGATAAGAACCTAAATGAACAATTGCAAAAGCATACTGAATTACTTGTGATCAATTCAGAGCTTATTCAGCAAACCGGTAGCTCAAGCAAAAAAATACAATTAACAGAGTTACTAAGAAAAATTAATGATCTCTATTTGCAACAAAATTAAATAATTGAAAAAAGATATAAATGGCTAATCTAATCCCCACAAACTTGATGAAGATTCTCCTAGCGCTCATGTTCCTATCGCCATGGATACTGGCTCAAGATGAGCGACTCGTATCAGAGCTTTCCATTGAAGAGCTCAAAAACATAGTAAGAGATATTGTGGAAGAAAGCATAGAAAAGTGTTCTGTCTCTGGCACCATGAATGGCAGGGCCAAGGTTAACTTAAAGGTTGAAGGAGAGGTTGTTGCAAAAATGGAATGTGAATTCGAAGAATCAAAAACAAAAGAGCAAATAAAAACAAATACCTCAACTGATTAATTTTATACAATAACCCAATGAATATTATCCTAACTCCGATCTTTATAAGCTTGCTTACCATTTTCTATATCTTTCTTGCCATGCGAGTTGGTTACATGAGAGGCAGTCCTGTAATGAAATTAATTTTTAAGATGGACGAACAAATCACAGATGAAAAACTCAACAGAAATATTAGAGCTCATGGTAATTTTTCTGAATACGTTCCTCTGTATCTTCTGCTGCTTTTAACCTCTGAAATAATTAATGTTGCTTCATTTGATTATTTGCTAATTGCATCACTAATTTTTACTTACGGCAGAGTTGCCCACGCAATATGTTTTGCTTTTTTTGATTACAACCCTTTTTTAAGGATTTCTGGCATGTTATCTACTTATGTTGGAATGTTGATGCTTAGCATTGAACTGTTAAAAAGCTATATTTAGCAGCCATAAAAAGCCTTTAAGCCTTAAATTTTCTGGATCATAGATTTATAATATTTGTATGTCTAAAAAAGTTTTTTCTCCTCTGCTTGTTCTCCTATTACCCTTAATAGGAGTTATTCTTTTTGATCTAGATTGGAATATATTTGATTTTTTGATTATGGGTCTTCTGATACTATTTTTTAGTATTGCGATTAACCTCATTCTTAACCACCTTAACTCTTCTAAGCTTCGATTAATATTAGTATTGATGTTAGTTATCTTATTCTTATTAATTTGGGCAGAATTAGCTGTTGGAGTTTTTGGAACTCCCTTTGCTGGAACTTAAAATTTTTTTGGAATAGATCTATAGGCAAAAAGATTCCCTCATTCGAGAACTCACTGCCAAAAAAAAGAACCCTATAAACATTATACCCATAGGGTTCTCAAAGAAATTGGCATCCCGTAGGGGAGTCGAACCCCTGTTGCCGAGATGAAAACCCGGTGTCCTAGGCCTCTAGACGAACGGGACTAGATTGCGGCAATTATAAAAGCTAATAAGCTGCTTGAAAAGGT
>Ga0255752_10000805_pt1 | contig 37931 bp, 8 predicted proteins | sample 011ome_25_FD_179952 | JGI IMG/M metagenome (GOLD analysis project Ga0255752, IMG submission 179952) | Coastal salt marsh microbial communities from the Groves Creek Marsh, Skidaway Island, Georgia - 011512CT metaG (version 2) | ecosystem: Environmental > Aquatic > Marine > Intertidal zone > Salt... | reverse complement strand
AGTTCTTAAAACAGTTTGGCGTTGAGCTTACGGATTTAAACGGTAAATTTGTCGGACCATACGAGGCTGTTCGTCAATTAAGCGAAGCTCTTTCTGGTTTGGGCGAAGGTGACATCAGATTTGTTCAAATCGCGGAAGAGCTTGGTGGGTTCCGTCAGATTGGTAAGGTTATTCCGCTTTTGCAGCAATTTGAAACAGCAGAATTGGCAAGACAAGCTGCCCTAGAAGGTGGTAACAGCCTTAACAAAGACGCTGCTACCGCTCAACAAGCATTAGCCGTTCAAATAACCAAGGTGAAAGAAGAATTTCTCGCCCTAGTTCGTAGTATTAGTCAGACCGGTAGTTTTCAAACGTTAGTTAAAACAACGCTAGATTTAGCTAGCGCCTTAATCAAAGTAGCGGATGCTCTTAAACCGATTATACCTTTAATAACTGCTTTTGCTGGATTTAAACTGGCTGGCGGTTTAATTGGTTTTGGTAGAGGCTTTGGAGCTGCATTGAAAGGTGGAGCCGGTGGTGTTAGAGGTTTTAATTCTGGCGGTTTGGTTCCGGGGACTGGAAATCGCGATACGGTTCCAGCTATGCTTACTCCGGGTGAATTTGTTATCCGTAAGAGTAGTGTTAGCAAATTAGGGACTGGCACTCTTGCTGAGATGAACGGAAATAAGTACGCTGGTGGCGGAAAAGTTAAAGATACAAATACTGGTAAAATATATGTAGACTATAACAACACTTCAAAAACAAAAACAGCGGGACAAGATTTTAATGTCGTACCCAAGGGTAATAAGCCAGCTACTAGGTTTACTGAAGGCGATAGTTTTGAATTTCCCACGGAAACTAGGTTTATAAACCTTAACAGATATAAACTTACTGGTACGGCTGCCAAAGAGTTTGAGCAATATAAGAAACTTGCTGCAACCGGTAAATCTCAAGCTCGCGGCATTGCCTTTGAAAAAGTTCTTAATACTGCTGGAATTGCAAAAACCGCAGGCGGCTCTTCAAGAATAGACGCTATTGATAAGGCCGGGGTTTTATCAGAAATAAAAAGCTATACTGAGAGATCTGAAGCTAAACTTAAAAAGAATTTAAATGATAAAGCAATTGGCGCGGCAACAAATCCAATATCCGCTTATGACAGAAAAGTAGCAGACTTCTTTAAAAAGAATGGTAAACTAACCCCCGAATCTAATACATTTAAATTACCACAAATTAATTTAATTCAAGATGATACAACGGTATCTCTTAGTAAAGAACAACAGAAAAAAATGGAGGGCAAAGCTGGTGTTCGCCCCGGTGGTAGATTTAGGTTTGGTCAAGGTAAGTTTTTTGGTGGCGCTATTCAAAAGTTTGCTCTTGGTGGCCTTGCTCAAAAGAATAGAGTTGGTTTTGCTATTCTTGATCCAGACAGAAAAGCTCAAGACATGGACGCGAAAGTTACGCGCGCCCAAGTTAGAGGTGCTGTTAAGGGAACTGAAGGACAAAGAAAAGCTTTAGACAAAGAACTTAGCTGGCCTAATAAAAACTTTAAAGTTGCCAGACAGGGGCTTAACGAGAAAACTTCTAAAAAGTTCTACGATACATTAACAAAAGAGGCTGCTCAAGGAGTTTCTGTCGCTGCTACCGGTCTTTCTAGTGACTTGGGTTTGGGTAACATTACAGTTCCTGAAACATCCAAACAGTTGATAGCCGATAGCATTAGAAAGTCTGGCTCTATGATGGGCAAAGTGTTTGAAGATGTTGTAAACGTGATGGATGGCAAGGGGAAATTTGCTCCAGCGCCTCCCGGTGCGCCATTCGACTTTAAAGGTGGATTACAAGGCGCTCTTAAAGATAATTATAACAATCTTCCATCTAGTTTTGTTGATGCTAAAACTAGCTACACAGAAGCTAGCGTTGGTGAAGCCCAAAAGAAAATTATTAATGAGCTTGCTCAAACTTATCAACAAACACCTACTTATTCTAGTAGCAAGAAAGGTGACAAGAAGAGCGAAACTGATAAACAAGCTGCCGCTAGAATAGCAAGAGAGCAAAAGGGTCAAGCAAAACTAGCTAAACTAAGAGCAAAAGCTGGTTTTAACATGGGTGGCCCTGCCCCTTCTGATACGGTTCCTGCTTTACTCACTCCCGGCGAGTTTGTTATAAGTAAAAAAGCCGCCTCTTCAATTGGCAAAGCAAACCTAGACCGTATGAACAAGCAGGGTGTGAAAGGCTTTGCTACTGGCGGCCCTGTGGGTTATGCCAACGGAGGCGATGTCGCATCTACTCAAGTTAAAAGTTTAGCGGCCAGTGGTCAAATTGACCCGAAAGTATTGGCAGAAGCTACAAAGCAAATGTCAATACAAGAAAAAATAATGAAAAAAGTTAATCCTCTTAGAGAGAGGGTGTCTAAAACATTACAGGACATGCCAAATAAATTTAATGATTTAAAACAAGGCGTGAAACAGGCTAGTGATAGATTTAAACAAAGTGATGGCTTTAAGGTCGCAAAAGAAAATATAGATAAAGGTCTAACAAAAATAAGCAACGGCCTGCGTGATGGAGAGCAAAAAGTCAAAAAAGGATTTGATATAGTAAAAGGATCGGTTCAACAAGCCGCTTCTAATGTAAAATCCGGTCTTAGTCAATATAGAAAAAGTATTCGAGTAGGTGCTAGTCAACTAAAAGGGTCTTTTAATTCTGTAGTAAGTACCATAAATACTAAAGGTGAATCAGGATTTAGAAGATTTTTTGCTACGATAGATAAACAAACACCTACACTTCAAAGCGCTTTTACAAAGGTTGCCAATGGTATTTCTGGATCTATAAAAAGAATCACTGGGCCTTTAGATAAATCCGCAAAAGACACACAAAAAATTTCTAGTAAATTAAGTATGGCTAGCGCCGCGTCGGGTACTTCTGTTCAGCCAGCTTCTAGAAGTGGGATTAGTCCTGCTAATATTAATTTCAAAGGTGTTAACAGTCTTGACGGCGCCGCAAAAAGGCTTGCAGATACCTTAAAGCAAATGAACGTACCGGCTGAGAAGCGAAAAACGCTGACGGAAACATTCGTTAAGCAACTACAAAAAACGACTACTGTTGGTGGGGCTCTTAATAATACATTTAAAAACACAGAGATAAGTGTTAAGAGACTGAGTGATGCTTCTATTAAAGCAGCCAAAGCGGACGAGATGGAAGCAGCTGCCAGTATAAGAGTTTCCAATAAAATGCCGGGAAGCCCTATGGGTGGTGGACCCGGTAACAAAGAGGGTGGCGGAATGGGAGCAATGGGCATTTTCTTTGCTATAAGTGCTTTGACTTCCTTGATACCTCAAGTAGAAGGGGCTACTGGCGGCTTTGAAGCTATGCAGAACGAGATAGGCCCATTGGTTATGAGTTTATCGGCCTTTGGGTTTTTAGTAAGCGCGCTACCAGCAAAAATGCAAGGTCTTGCCGGAGGAATGGTTGCCGCTGTTGGCGCTGGCTACGCTTTTGCTAAAATGATAGATGCTTATACTGGGGTTCACCTAAGAGCAAAAGAGGCTATAGAAAAAGGCTTGGTTAAAGAATCTGGAACAGCCGCAGGAGAAAGCAAAAGACAAAGTGCTTCTAATTCATTAGCAATAGTACTTGCGGTTGTTGCGGCTGCTGTAGCAGCTATAATTGCCCTCATTGCGGGCGCTGCGGTCGCTATACCGGCAGCCATAGCGGGTGTTGTAGGAGGTTTAATTGGACTCACTACAAAATTAGATTTTTTTGACGGTTTTATAAGTGGTCTTTCAGATAAAATGTCTGAGTTTCTTGGTACTGATACAATTAAGATGGCAAAAGAGCGAGCAGAGGCAGAAGCAGCTGTAATTAAAGCTCAAAACGAAGCGGCTGAAAATGCAAAGAAAGTTTCAGAACTTTTCAAAGAAGTTGAAGCTGGTGATATATCTCTTCGGGATGCAATTAAAAGACCCGAATTCACAGCGGACGTTGAAAATCGAAAAGTTGCCGTTGCAGAACAGAGAGATGTACTCAGAGAAGTGGGGACAACAAGTGGTGGCTTTGGCTTTGGTGGTCAAGAGAAATTAACACAGAGAGTCGTAGAAGAAACTAGAAAACTCATAGAGGCGCAGAAAGCCCTTAGAGAAGCACAACTTAAAAATTTGCCAACACTGATTAAACTAGGCAGAGAACAATTTATTGCAGGTAAAAGTTTATCCGATTTCAAAAAAACAGCAGAAGACGTTTTTGGACAACCTTTTGACGCATTAGACCCAGAAGTTCAAGCCAAAGCTCTTAGAGCTTATTATAATAACGCGCAGGCTATTGCGGAAAACACCGCAGCTTTTGCCGCTTCTACTATGGGTCTTAGATTTATTAACGCTGCTGCACAAGGATTAAATGCCACCTTAGATAGAACATCTAGCGTTCTTAATGGTAAGTTTAATTCTCTATCTTCTTCTATTGATATTGTTAGCGCTGGACTGAGCGGTGGAGATATTGACACATCTCTATTTAATCGTTCTCTAAATGAGGTAAATGCATCTCTAAAAAGCTTTGGCGTGTCCCAAAAACAATTAGATAAAATGAATACTGCGTTTAGCGCCGTTAGAAATGCTACAGCTGGATTCGATGAAGCTTTGAAAAAGACTAGAGACGAAGCGCTAAAGAAAGGTCTTAGTACTAAAGACATAAAAGATGAACTTATTAAAAATTTAACTGCCGGTTTAAACGCAGACGAGGCACAGATTATTCAAGCCTTATTTGGTAATATAGATTTAAGCGAAAGTGATGTAGCTGACTTACAGGCTGGTAACTTCGAGTCTATATTGAGCAAACTTGACGAAGCAGGAAAGAAAGCTTTTGAAGAATCACAGGCTGCTGGTAAAGCCTTAGCGCAAGCCCAAGATAAGCTTTTGAGTATTACAAAACAAAGAGCTGACGCAGAGAAAAAACTTATAGATGCTCAGAGAAAATCTCTAACCCTTCAAGAAGAAGGCGCTGAAATAATAGCCAAGGCTAATGGAAAACAATTAACATCTCAGGAAAAATTTTCTTTTGAAGATCGAAGACTTTCTGCTTCTTTAGGTGGGGGTACGGGTTCTGATGGGTCTTACTCTGGGAGGATGTCTAGAATAGGTCAAATACGAGCTGGCTCTATTGGTGCCACTTCTAGAATAGCTGGTGTCGCTGGCGGCGGAGAAGGTGACACTTTCCAAGTTGCTAATGATCAACAGTATTTACAGGACGCAAGTAGACAGCTAGACGCCCTTGCTGAAAATGCTAGAAAAAGAAATAAATTATATGAAGAAGAATTAAAAATTGTACAAAAGAAAAATGCACTTGAAAAAAGCAGTTTAGAAAAACTTATCAGTGGTGATATTACAGGTTTTGTTGAAGAGCAAAGCGCTGCGGCTGCTCAGGTTGCGCTTAGGTCTGGCAACCAATCTTTAGCCAATATGTTTTCATCTCAATCTCTTGGTAAAGCATATTCAAATCTAGAGGAGCAAGGTCTATCTGATTCAGAGAAAAGAGCTGCTGCTACAGTTGCTCTTGGTCCGGGATTTGCCTCAGAAAGAAATATTGGTGTTTTAAGTGGCACTACCGACGAGGAAAAAAGAATAAGGGCTGGGATGGAGCAGGAGGGTCAAGTACTACAGGCTCTAGGTCCAGCCGTGGAAGATGTTGGAGGATCTGATTTTAAAATTGCTTCCGCCGCATTAAAAGACGCTACAGATCAATATGTTGATGCTCAAAATAGGGCTGCCGCAGCATCTCAGAAATTTGCTCAAACAATGGAGGAGGCCGAAAAGGAAGCGGAAAGACAACAACAAGCTGCTAAACGAGCAGAGCAAGCAAGGGCGGAAGCAGAAGCCGCAGAAAAAGAAGCGGCAAAACGTAGAGAAGACGAGAAAAAAATAATGCAGACGGATGTTGCAAGAATGGATATTACTTCTAGAGGTAGCATCCAAATTTACGATGAAGGCGACAAGGAAAAAGATCGTCCACCAACGGAAGTTATAAACAACCCAATATATCAAACTCCAGATTCATCATATAACGCAAGAGGGGGAATGATTTACGCAAGCCGTGGTATATTTGTTCCACGGGGTACAGACACCGTACCAGCCATGTTAACCCCCGGAGAATTTGTTGTAAATAGAGCTGCTGTACGAAGAGGGAATAATCTTCAAGTATTACAGGGAATGAATTCTGGAAATGGTGTACAATCTAATAGTACAGTTGCCCATATGTCAAAAGGTGGCACAGTCTATAGAAGAAGAGGGTCTAAGCAGCCAGAGAGCGGAGGTCTAGATATGACGGCAATGTTTAAGAACTTTGAATCTTCTGCTAGGATGTTTAGTGATGCGGTTAATAAATTAGTTGGATTTAAATTAAATATTCAACTTGATCCAACAAATGTTAATGTAAATTTAACTGGCGCTTCTTTCTTGAAGGATATGAAAGATCAAGTTAAAAATGAAATATTAGAAATAGTTTCAGAAAGAATAAGAGGCGCTAAAACAGATTTTACTGGAGATATCAACATAGATCCATTCACGCAAAGATTAGTTTAAAGAAGGATAAGAAGGTCGTATAATGAAATCTTGTGAAACACTTTCAGTAACCATGACTGGACAAGTGAGAGCTAATAGTGATGGTGGAGTAGGCTTAATAGATATATGCACTTGTAGTATGGCACTAGGTGCCAAACAAAACATAGATGGGCAAGGTCTATTAATATCTCCAGATGAAGCTGAAAGAAGATGTACGGCTAATAAATTAATTACAACAGCGATTGGTTCTGGTCCACTTTATGATATTACGATAGATGGTAGTATTGGTGAAGAGCATAAGATATTTTTTAATGGTGAGCATAATGTTGAAGCCATCATTGATTACGAGAGACAGTTAGAAAAACCTGAGATTTTAGATGCTTCACTTGGAGAAGAATCTTTTTGGTTTTCCCCGTCCTTATACAAGCCAAATTATAAAAAACTAGAGAAAGCTGGTAAGCATGAGATTATCTCTGCCGGTCCCAATACTAAAATATTAGACGCACAGTTCATATGGGGTAAATTTGGCGACAATTTAAGATTAGTAGTACTCGAAGAATACTACAGACAGCCTCGTATAAGAATATTAAAACCGACTAATGGAGGTTGGCAAGAAATCCACTCGCTGTTACCTACATCTTTTTTCGGAACATTTGGCGCACAAGCCCCCTACAACTCTAGGTATAATTACCCAAAGATTAAAATCTCAAATCGAATGATTTTATATTCTGGTCCAATTGTGGACAGAGTTGGTGCCTACCACGATACTGGATACAAACTTTACGAATACGATTTACAAGACGACCTATACGAACAACTACAAACTTTTGACGATATTGTTTCAGACATTAGACGAACTCATGATCTTAACAAAAATGCAACATTCGGCGGCGGATTTGATATACTAAGTGGGGGAAGTCAGAGCGTACACTATGTTGCAATCGGAGAAAGAACTTGGGCTGGTGGTCAGTATCCTAAATTTATAGGGCGTGTTAAGATAATTGCCGTCCCCGGTAATCGTATAGACGCCGCAGAAATATATAGTGAAATAAATTCTACCTCGTTCACATCGCTCGATGGCATAAACGCTTTTGGCGAAAGGTTAAAATTAACAACTAATTCGAGCGGTTCTGCTAGATTGGTCGTCTTAGAAATTGACAAACCGGGAAGCAAGGAGCTATGCGTACCTAAAATTCATATATACTCCCGGCTACAAAACCCACGACTTACTCGTACATTGACATCTTTTCGCTTTGACCCGTTTGAATCTAGAGGTTTCTCAGGTCTAAAAAGAGATGATATTGGATACAAACAAGAACCTTGGACCCCGGCTTTTGATATATCGGCAGATATTAGAACAGTAGCTTTTAGTGCTATAGACCCTATAGGGGACACCTCTTCGGATGGAGAAGACCTTAGATCTGGCAGAGTTGAAGTTTTCAAAAAGTTAGATAAATCTTCTGAATGGTCTGATGCAGAAGTTGTTACAACTAATATTTATCCAGAAGAATATGAAACCCCCCAAAACAATTTTGGCGAAATAGACGATATTGGATTTGGTCGATCCATTAAAATAGTCGGAAACAAAATATTAGTCACGCAAAACAAGTCGGTTTCTATTTATGAATATCGAGATACAAATCCTAGTATTGGGCAAGGGTCTTCTTCTATTATAATTGGTGATGATGATATAGTTGGATTAGATCCCGACGAATTAACATTAGACCCTATTGATATTGAGCCAACTGAAGATACACAGGCTTTAGGGACAATTTCATTTAGCTCTAGTGTTTATAGATGTAGTGAGTCAGACCCGTTTGTAGAAGTTACGATTCTAAGAGAATCTGGCGCTAGCGGTAAAGTTTCCGTGGATTATAGAACGCAGTCTGGTACAGCTATAGCTGGAAAAGATTTTGTTGACACGTCTGACACTGTCATATTTGAAGAAGGTGAAACATCAAAAACTATACAAATACCTATTATAAATGACTCTGAGTTTGAAGGAGATGAGAATTTTACAATCATTCTTTCAAATGCTAGATATATTGAAGATCAGCCACCAATTTATTTTGTTGTTGGGGACACCCCATCTCAACCAACTTGGGAAAAAATAGTTCAAGTAGATAATGCTCACGCTCCACCAAAAATAGGATGGACCTTCGGAGGTTTCGGGCAAGATTTATCTCGCAGAGATCACACGTATCAATTCCCGATAGTTGCTTCTGACTTAATAGAGTCAACGATTAACGTTAATAATAAAAAATATAGATTATCCACCGTCAAGTCAAACTTTGTCCTTAGCTCTCAAGATGCAGACGAAGAATACTATGAAGGGCAAATTTCTGTATACGATATTCCAACAACGACTTCTATTAATAGCGATGGCCTTCGCGAATACACAGTCGCTCCACTCTGTAGGTTTGACAAAGACATCTTTGATTCAACTTATATTGACTGGAAAGGTGGATATATAACAAGGCAAAATGAACAATTAGATTCAATTGCTAGTATTGATACAATTTCCATGCAGGGTTATAGACATATATGTTGGCCTTTGGATCAAAGTTACGGGGAATTGTTTACGGCTCATGACCAAGATTTAACAGAAGAATTTTCTATATCTTTTTTCGTTCACGGTTCCCATCAGGGGGATTTTTCTTTTCCTATTTTTACTCTTGGTGACTTTAAAGCTGTAATAATCAATGGCTCAGGTGTTGACAAGATGTATATTGATATACCTACAATTAATGGTATCATTAGATATGATTTTTCTCTAGACCTCGTTGACGCCCCAGATGCATACAACGGAACACAGATTAAGTCAGATTTAAATTACGATTCTTACTGGAATCATTATGCGATAACGATAAGAGATAAATCGGAAAATCCAACCTTAAAATGTTACCAAAATGGTAGATTGATTGGAGAAAAAACAATAAGAAGCTCTATGCTTCGATATGAATCGCAACCATTGCGCTTTTTCTCAAACTGGCGAGGTTTTTCTAGAGGTATTGATGATATCAGGGTTTTCAACAGGGAGATATCAGCAAGAGAGGCTGGAAGACTCGCTTCTCACAGGGTTAAGGCGCTTTTGCTTGATGAATATATTTATGAGTTTTTAGGGGAAACAAATGGCATTTACTCATTAGAGTACAAGAGTTCTACATGGAAAGATGTTCCAATATTTGACTTTTGTCAATTAGAAAATGTAGAAAAATGCGGTCCGCTTCCTCAGTGTATCATAGACGCAGAAATAAGATTTTGCTATAATACCAATTTCCCAAATGCAACACCAGTCTATGAAATTGACGGCGGTTTCTTTGGTGGCAGTGGATATTTAGAAACCAATTCTCCACCCCATGTCAGTCAAATCTTTTCAGAATCTAGAAACATGGATGGTATAGCCAGATTTTTCAACGCTGGAATATTTGGTTATACGATAGTTCAAAATCTTCAAGGTGAAGCAGAGCTTAAAACAGGTCATGTTGACAAATACAACGGAGAATTTTTTGATTTATCATGTAGTCAAATATTGTATCCATCTGGAGACGTTGATAGATCAGATTTTATCTCTTCTTTAGGCGTTAACTCTCCAACGTATTTATCTATAGAAGAAGGTGTTTACGAGGGTGACTGGAAAACGGATAGCACGTTGCTTTCTGACGATGCAGGTAGTTATATCCAACTTATAGCTCCAGATACAAAAGGAGAATTTTCATATAAGGTTGGTATGACAAATACCCTGTACGACCCAGAAGAATCTATCATTAAATTTAGAATGTCAGCCCCTACTTCTACATTTGATAGTCAATTACCTCCTAGATATGAAATTACCAATATTAAATATGAAGACCCTCAAGGGATACTAATTACGCAATATGAAGATATAGATTTTATTGGTGACTCTGATTTTGCAAACGACGTTAACTATACAACCCTAGTAAGGCCGACAGTAGTAAATAAGATTAAGGGACGATATAAATGGAATGATGATTATCCAAGTTTAGGCAGTGGAAGCTCTTTTGTTGGATTCACACTATCTTTTGACATTAAGGCTTATGACCAAGGTGGAGAATTTACCTATGGGTTTAATCAAGATTTTGCGGAAGATCTCACGCGAGAAACTTCAGCCTTCTTAAATAATTCTCTTAGAATTTCAGCGATAGAAATATGCACAAGCGGAAGACCGTCTACATATGATGAGGCATTTATCAATCTATTAACGCCCGTGGTAGATACGGGTAGAAGACTAGAAAAATGTTTCTATCCAACGTTCTTTCCTAAGTATGATTTCGATACAGGCGTTTGGCCTTCTGTTAGTAGTATATGGTCTACAAACGGTTTAACTAACGAGTCAACTTTAGGTACTATAGAATTACTTTCTAATGTTAGAGATATTGAAGATACTTCATATATTACTTTAGATTCTATGGGGCCAGTTGAAAACTCAGGTAAGCTGACAATAAGATTTGGTTACGACGTTGCAACGCAAAAACAACTTCAAGCTGGATCATTTTCTGACGCTTTTGGTGAAGGTCGAAACAAAAGAGATAATATTTGGTTCTCTCCTCCGGGGGCGTTTGCAGGACTTACAACTAATATAGAAGATATAGACTTTAACTTCTTTGAATTTGATTCAATCGTACTTAAAGTGCGCGCCAAGAAAGCCATCGGCTCTAGAGACTATTCTTTAGATGTTGTTGGATATAGCGATGATTGTCTGCTACACGTCACACCGTCTGTTGGAGGATTTTTACAAAATGTTTCTGGTGTCTATCTTCCAGACCACACAACTGATACCCTTGTATTCTACGGGAATGACGGGTCTATCCCAACTACATCTGGCTTTAAAGGTGTTGATGATTTAGGATTGTCATCAGAACCATTTTCTAATAGAGATGAGTACTACGAAACAGATAAAACCAACAACGCTGGTGGAGATCACTACTTATTATCGACCTATCCAGTCGTCTCATCTACAGAGTTTGAGTGGTATGAGATACCTCTAAAAGCTTATGAAGACAACGTTGATATTGGTAGATCTAAGAAATACAACATGAGTTCATTGCTTGAGCGATTATACTTAGATATTTATCCATTACCAACTGGCGCAAGTATATCTAATATTCAATTATGCGTTAGGTACGCACCTCAAAATGCTTTAGCCCTTTCGACTGAGGGTGGGGCTGGAAAAATAAGTAGGGATAGATCTAGATTCTATCCAACGGCTAGACAGTCTAGCGATACAATAATCAATGCCGGTTCGGGCTATGCGCCAATATCGTTAATAGAAGATATACCACACGCATTTAAACATCCCACAACCTTAAAATCTAATTACTCAAGAAGATGGCGCGGAATAGAAGGGACTGTAAATGGGCCATTTGATGTAGATCAATTCAATTTAGGTTTTGAGAATCCATTAGTGGACTACCCATTTGTTTCTGGGTTTTATCTATTCAATGAAAAATCTACCACTATACAACCCATAGTAGGAGATTTAACAGGTACTTTATCTACAACATATACGGATTACCACTTTACAAACATTGGCTGGAGATTCTCCAATACTCAATTGTTTGAAGATCGTTGGCCCGGATTCTCGACTAACTATACTACCACCGACTGGACCGCGCTAGAAAACGGTGTGGAAAATTTCCAAAATCATGAACTTTACGGTCAAATATCTGACGCATTTTCAAATGCCATTAGAATATCTGGTCATAATTCTTATATTAATTTTGGAGATGTGAATACTGGAACCCAAGGCGAAAACGGTTTCTCCGTTTATGTAAGATTTACTCCAGATGCCAATATTTCCGGCGTTGGTTATAACTTGTTTGATAGCGGCGTGCTGGTTTCCAAGTGGGATTCTGGTCAAGATATGGAGTTCTCATTAGCTTATTCGGGTGGATATCTAGTTGCTAGAGCAAAAGATGCTATAACTAGTACAATCAAAGAGGCATACGACACAGTTCCATATTCAGGATATCAATTCCCCCTTAGCGTTATTATGACATATAACGATCATAATAGCAATAGGCTAAAGTTATATACAGATAATGAATTTGAATCAGATTGGAATGTCTTACGATCCACGTCAGATCCTTTGTATTTATCTGTTAACACAAGTGAGCTGCGAGTTGGACATTCTCCGGGATCAGGTGTCGGCTTTAATATGTTCTTGTCTGAGTTTGGATTTTCAGATGGAAACATAGTAGAATCAAATCCAGACCTAACACATCAAGAAGTAACAGCTCAGAAGTTCTTAGAAAATCATAGAATGTACTGGTGGGATCAGGGTGATGAAACATCTACAGATGCATATAAACTTTGGAGCTATCTCGATGAAGATACATACTTAGACTGGAGATTGGGAGAATTCAATTCTTGTCAATTCAACCAAGCGTTTGATAATTTAAATAGTACAAGGGGAAGAAGAGGTGGTAGAGATTTAATCAAATTTGAGATGAATCACCACGGCTCTGGATATTCTCAGTATGCTACCTTAGACATGCCATCTACAGTAAACTCAGGTGTATCATATCACACGCAGATAGAAAATGATTTCTTGAGGTTCAACCTAAGCGATGCAGAAGAAAACTTCTACGCAGTACGACCAAGAATAAGTAAGAATTTACCTTTTGGATATAGTTTTGAAGAAAAAGCATTATATGTTAGCACTATCCTAGAACACAAATCGGATAGTCACAATATTTTATGGGAAGATGGTAATATTGGACCTAAATTTATTGTCAGTCTTTATACCAGAACTAAAGAGCCTTTATATCCAACTGTAGAGCCTTTTACAGAAGACAACTGGGGACTTATTAATAGATCAATTCATTATCTTCCACCTTCTAGTTGTGTTACTAGGCTTGAAAGTAAATTTACATATGACGACTATTGTAATGACTCAGAAGGATGGGCTATATTCCCGCATGAGCCTAGAACCTCTGAATTTACAGAGAAATATTTCTCTACAGATATTGATGACATGTTCTTACAATACGATTTGGTTTATCCCTCTGGCCCAAGGTTTGATTCTAGAATAGAAGTTCATAGCTGCGACATCAGAACCGAGAATTCATTCGTTAAATCATTAGTTGACTCTGGAACAATGTTGCTTTATACAAGTGGCAATCCAAGCCCAGTTGTAAATAATCTAGAAATGGTTTTACTGAGTGCTTCTGGAATGGAAGAAATTGGGTGGAACTCTGCGAGCGGTCTTAATTTATTCGGGTCTGCACCAAGGCAGCTTGAAGATACAGGGTTTATATTATTTACTAGTGGTCAAACATTCTCTACTTCACAGTTAAACTCTTTCATTCACGGTCATGAATTTTTAGGAAGCCCTTCTTTAAATTTAATTGCTAGCGGTGATGGTAGAACGTGGACCCCCTTCCCACCTCCACCTGTTGGGGGAATGTTTATAGGCGAAGATTTGGTGGTGGGTGCTGAACCAACACTACCTCCTTTGCCTATGTATGTATTTGGTAAAGGTTTAGAAAGCGGTATTTTACCGTTAGCGATTGGAGAAGTTGAATCTAGCATTAATTCAGATGGTCCAACATTACCTCTTTACACCTTTGCGGCATCTGGAGCTTCTGGCGTTCAAAATAACATGCCAATTTTCTTACTGCAAAACTTTAAAAATAATAGAGGGGCAGACTCTGGCGTTCTAGACTTATTAATGTTTGGATCTCTACGCTTGAGTTCTAGGTATAGGACTGCGACAACAAATCTTTCCTTGCTAGGTCCAGATCCTCCACCGCCAGCGGAAAAAATGAATCTGAGTCTGCGAGGCCCATCTATTGACGAATCTGTTTCTACAGACAATATGAACCTATTCCTATTGAATTACGGATTTAATATCCCATATTTCTTATGGTATAACAATCGTTACGGTGTAGATATCACTATTCAAGATAACTATATAGCTTCTATACCCGTTGACGATGAAATACGAGGCGTGGACCTGTTTGGTTATGGATCTTGTACGGGAGATAGCCCTAAGAAAGCAATTGATCCAGCGGTAATCGTAGACGATATTGTTTGGAGACCCGAAGTTTGTGAAGAGGGTGGAATATTTAGGGCGACAGCTACTTATACAAATACAGAAATTGGATACAGTGGTCATTATTATGGGATTAGAAAATTTGAAAACCTAGTTCCTAACGGTGCTTATGCAACTACTTTGACGATTAAGACCGGAGACACCCATTCTCTACCACAACCTAATGAATGGGTAGAGTGGGAATATGGAACTTGTGGCCCAGACACAATTGGGGATTGTTGTCCAGATGATGCATGTACTAGGAATATAAATTTTAGTGGTATAAAGTTAATAGGAGACTATCCATATAAAGATGGTGATTCTTCTTTGCACGACCCAAGCGGTAGAATGAGTGGAGATAATTATGGGCATTGTGTCTCAGTAAAAGATGACCTAATGGCTGTAGGCGCTCCAAACCACAGTTTTTATGACGAGCGCGGCGATTTAGCGATAAATGCTGGATCTGTTTACCTCTATAGAAGAAATGAAGATATTCCGGGCCTAAAAGCAGATTGGGAACTAGAAGAAAAGCTCTTATTACCCTCTGGATTTAGACAAGATTATATTACTGGTCGATATAGTGAGATGGTCTGCTATCTTAATAACGAAGGGGTCAAAGAATTTTGCGTATCTGGTCAACAATGGAATGTGGGTCAAAAAGGTAGAGAGTTTGGACATACTGTTGATATATGTAATAGTGGCGACAGAGAGGTTGTTGTTGTTGGTGCGCCCGGAGCAAAATGGGATAGAGAATTTGAAGACATTACAGTGTCTGGAATACCTATATTCATGGTTCTGTTTACAGATAGATTTTCATACAATAAGGATAAAGTTGCCGCCATTGGAAACGCCGCAGCAAAGTATGATATTTTGTATAAATACTTTTCGGCTCCTTGGGATTTAAATGGCGGAAATTTCCAGTCAAGATTAGACATTAATGTTTTGGTTTGCGAAGTTTTTGATGAACAAGAAAAAGACAAATTGCCAAAAGTTAGATCTGATAAACCTTGGTTTAAACACCTCTACATAAATAATCTTTTAGAAGGCGGGGAAGAATTATTAAATAGTGTTTCAAGTGGGATTCAGAATAAGTTTCTTGAAATGTTCCCTTATCAAAACGTTCTTTATAGTGGTATACCACCAATCGTTGGTATTTTTGGAGATGATTCCCCATCAACATTTAATACAGCCACATATAAATCTGCTGTGGATAGATTTATAAACTTTTATCAAAGCTATGCTTATACTAGCGGTGTAGCTGATTACACGGATGACACACCTCAATCCGGCTATATTAAGCAAATATACGCCGAAGCTGGCGATTGGGACAAAGCCACGATTGAATTACTAGTAGATACTTTAGAAACCGGTAATCTTCTTAGCGCCAAACAGCAAAGATTCCCAACTTATAAATCTGGTGGAAATCCAGTTTTAAATTATGTGACCAGCGGTGTTGGTGTAGAATGGGCAAGAGATAATTCTTATGAGTTCCAAATACCTCCTGAATCTGGCGGTAGGGTTTATATCTTTGAAAAAGAAGACACTCAGTTTAACTTAGTTCAAGAAATCGTATCCCCAGAAGAAAACATACAGGGGTTTGATAGTAATGATTTTCTTAATCTTCCGGGAGGACTCGCTCTTCCGTTTAGACCTAAGTATAATGATAGATTTGGACATTCCGTATCCATTAGTGATAATTCAGAAGTTATAGCCATCGGCTCACCTTACTCAATAGAACCTTGCTTGGTTTATGAGAGAAACGAGTCGGAAAACGCTAGAATGTATAGCAGATTGCTAGATTGGTTACAGTATAGTAATAAGACAGCCGAGATAAATAGATTTAGTGAATTATTATCTGTTTCCGGTAGACTAGATGTACAAAAACAAATCTATAAAGAATTGTCTCCAACCGATAAGTTTCTCCTTAGATCTGACAGGAATTTCTGGGGCCTAACACCTATTAACCTCTATCAACAAATATTTAAATATGATTATGCTGATATTCCATACACTGGTACTTGGAGTTTTATACCTAAAGAAACTGCTAGCACCTCAAGACTTGGTTATAGCACAGCGGTAAATGAAGATGGTAGCGTAGCTGTGTTTGGCGCTCCTACAGATTCTCTTAATGAGTTTGATGATTTTAATGTTTATTATAGAACGGAAAATACTTGGGCTTCTTACATGCAGGCAGGAGCCGCTAGGGTATTTGAGTCTAGAAAATACTATCCGCATAGCGGCGCTGTTGAATTTACTAGATTCGGTAACTTGGATAGATCTGTTCATGCCACAGGCGATATGGCGCAGTTTTATGATCAAATGGGAGACCAGCTAAAACTTAAAGATGTTTATTATGAAAGACTTCCGTTTTCTGAAATTGAAATACCGAAAGATGCTGGTCTTGCATTTATTATTACGCCTGAGATAGATGCTGCAAGCGATGAAATTGTAGATAATCTAAAAAGTTGGCTCGCTTTAGGGGATAGAACTTTAGTGCTAGTTGGTAACGATCCTGTCTATGAAGAAGGTGGTCTATATCAAGAATCTAATAAAATTCTAAATAATCTACTAGAAAAACTTGGATCGAGAATGAAACTCGTTCCAGCTAGAACAGAATATGAATCAATGGTAGCTGGAGTAACCGAACAAGACTACGTTGACGATAAGTATAATGTCACACCCTCTCCTTATATTGAGTACAGTCATGATACACACCTGAGAGGTGTGAACATGTTTGCTAGCGGCGTTGCTGACATTAGAATAGATCTTTCAGACTTAGGGTTGCAAGATTTAAAACTTTACCCACCTTGTAACGATAAAAATCCAAAATGTGAACATACTATTCAACATATGGGTGACTTGCGCGCCCAGTGGGAGTCGGCTTGTATTATAGTTGGAAATCCACCAGCCAAGGTTGAGTACAAAACTAACTGGCCTTTCCACTTTAATAATCCTAATCCGGCGCAAACGTGTAGCTTCTTCCCAACTTTCCCTAAGCCATATGTTAATAGGCCCGGAGAAGATATTAGACCTATTCTTTCTGCTGCTGAGTTTTATCAGCCACCACCAAGAATTATTCCTGCCGACAGCGGGGTTAAAAAAGAGTGTACAACTGAATTCTCAGGTATTCTTAGGACTAAATATACAACAGGCTCAAAGCTTTATGAATTTGCAGAAAACAATATTGACACTTTGGCATTTTCCGTTGTTCAGTCAGGCACCCTTCTTTCTGGTATATATGAAGATATAGAAAGAGGAACTTTCTTTGATCCAGAGCCATTTAAAACTAGAAATGCGTTCTTACAGGCCGCAGGAACTTCTTATGAAGTACCCGTTCCTCCAGAAAACGTGAAAGTAGCAGACGAAAGCGTTTGGGCTACAGAAGAGTCTATATTTGCCGGGAGTCAAGATACTAATTCTAAGGTTATTATCTTTTCCTCTCCAATGGCCGAGACAGCTTTCGCTTTAGGTAAAGGCGATTTATCGGAAAATCCAAACAATGAAGATCAAAATATATACTTCTTTAACAATTTAGTTATGAAAGATTGTAATAGCGCTGGAAACATCGTACAGCTTGGCGGCTGGACTGGTAGAAATTCATTTAAAGAAGCCTTTGAAGATTCTGTTGTTGCGGGTGTATTAAAGATGGCTGGCAATACCGTTTCTTCTGGAGTGGTTTATAGCGGTTCTGACACTATATCAGTTATTCACAATGTTGTTTGGATTGCAAATCCAATTGGTAAACCCACTGAAGAAGACGTGCAAAGAATTAAAAATTGGTTGCTTACAGGCGATAAAAAATTAATTATCACTTATTATAATGATCAGGAAATAGCGGAAAATATTGATTATATATGTGACGCATTAGGTTTGAATACTAAACCTTTCTACTCACAGGCTAAGGGGGCTTACCACGTTCAGGATACAGACTTGATAATGGAAGGGAATAAAGAGAAAATTCCTTACCCAACCGATGATCCTGATTTTGAACCTAAGCAAATTATTGATCCTACTAGCACTGTATTCCAAGGCTGCAAAAATGGGTATGCGTTTAATCCTATTACGTCTAACACAAAAGTAGAAAAATTAGCTATTATACCAGAGAATACAAATCCAAAAACATTTGAAGCTGATTATGATATGGACTCAGGTTATAGTTACTATGGATTTATTCCACTTAAAGTCGGCAATAGAACTAAAGAACTTGTTAAATACAAGGCACCTCTATACGAAACAAGATTTAACAATCCAAATATTTTCTGGAAGATAAAAGCTAATGCAAACATGGATTTCCCAGTCGTTCCAGATTCTGGTTATAGAGTGTTTGTAAATTATGTATCAGAAAGTCCAGAAGAAAAGTATGACATCACTCTAGACATTGACGGCGCATCCTTCTCTCCTTACCCCGGAGATAGAGACGAGGCTGGAGATGGAAGTCTAGATGATGGTGACAAGAAAATCGAAAGAACAGATACCTATAAACCTAGAACTAAAGTCTATGACGTTAGAGTTAAGGAAGGCACTACCACCTTGTCCATTAGACTTAATACTGATGAGTGGGTTGATATTAAAAATGAAGATTTCAATGGAGCAAGACCTTTAACACCTAGAATACTTTCTGTTTCTGGTTGCCCTTTACCTATTGATATTGAAACGGTTATAACAACTAGATTTAAAGATAGAAAGATATTCATTACTAAATGTACAGAAACACCTTGGTTCAAACCTGAAGAAATTGTTACACAGCCAAGTCAGTTTAGAGAAATATCAACTATCAATACTAAGTACTGTTACCCAGAGGGTACTGGTTGTGATAATCATGGTGGGCAATTTATTGGCGACGGACCTGTTCTAGCTGCTGAAGAATTAGAACACTTTACGACCTTTGGTGTAGGTAGAAACCGCTCAAGAATTGTCTTGCTTTCTGATTCAACTATGATTCAAGGTCAATCACCCCATATTAGGCGTGATGCACTAGATGAAAATCAAAGATTTATCCGTAGCTTGTATCCTCCTAGCCCTCACTTAATTGGAGATCAAAGCAGTAGCGAGGGACCATTACTTGGAGAAAGGAAATTTAAATTTGCGCAGAAAATCATAGCGCCGCAAAGAGGTAGCGTTATGAAATATTACGCTGCGAGCGGATTAGACGGTCTTCGTTATTGGTATTCGTTACAGGGAATTAGCCCCACCGGAAATCTTAATAACTTTACAGATCAAGAAAATATAAATCCCGACACCGTAGAGCGTCCATTTAGCCCACCAACCCCAGAAGAACAAGAGTTAGCTATAGAGCGATTTGGAATTGATGTTATGGGTCCGCTTGGTGTTTACCCAAGATACAGTGGCATTATTGATGGTGAATTATTTATTGATCGCGGTATTGAGGGTGGTATGCCGCCATTCCTATTGTCTAAAGGGAAAGATTATATTCATCCAGATATGCTTGTTTCTGGATACGCCGGAGATCTATTTGGATATTCATTAGATATACATGGTGATAAGCTAGTTGTTGGCACTCCATTTAATGCGTTTTTAGGTGAAAATATACCATCTTGGGCAAGTATCACCAACTTGTATGACTCTGGTGGTATTGGCTCTGGATTGGATGTTTGCAACAATGGTGGAGCTGGAGCTGTATTTTATTATGAAAGAACAGGTCGTGGTAAAAATGCCGTTACGGATTTCTTGCCTTGGGAATATAAACAAAAAATTAAACCAGATGAATTACACGTTGGAATAGATGACGCTACCCTTGCTATTCTAGAGGAAAGACGAGCGCATGAAACATTAAACTTGACCAGTGATTTTGTTGCTAAAAATGCAGTTATTCCAGATAGATTTGGGTACTCTGTAGCAATTGAAGCTGATTTCTTAGCTGTGGGTGCGCCAGCTCACGACTTTGAAACAATTCATGAGCATATTTACAGTGGTCATGCAGGTTTCATAAGAAAAGAATTTAATGGCGAGTTTAATATTCCTCAACATAAATTCTATGACATGGGAACATCTGGAGTAAGAATAGACGACTTTAATAGAGAGAGTGGTAAATTTGTATTAAACAATGGAGCCGTCTTTACTTATCGTCACGAAATGGTCGATTGGTCAAATCGTCGTAAAGAATGGGCTTATGCTCAAAAAATGAACGCTGAAGGTTATGGCGACAGAAACAACGTAGACCCTACAGGTTGTGAAAACGATTTCTTTGGTTTCTCGGTTGCTCTTGATAGACCAATGAGAGGCGATAGTAATTATGTATTGGTTGCTGGCGCTCCTAATCATAATTATCCAACCAGCGGTGAACACATCACTCAGAATCTTGAGGATGCAGGCGCTTCGTATACGTTTGACGCAATGCTTAGAGAACAGCTTGATGTTTTACCAAACTCTGGTAGCTATATTGACGCACAGGTATTTGGAGCTAAACCAGAATATCAGAGTGATAGACTTAGAAGCGTGGTTAATCAAAATGTAAGCGGAGACTCTCTAACGGTTCGAGTCACTGGAATTGTTTTTGCAGATAATTATGGTCACTTATTCTTAGAGGTTTCTGGTCAAGATCCAGCGCAAAAGGGTTTTATTGCTCACAGACCATACGTAGAATCTATAGAAGGTAGGTTTATTCAAGGTACTCCTGTCGATGATAGCTTTATTTTAATAACTTCCGGCACGCCAAATATTGCCAGTGGACAAAGTATGTCATTATTAATTCCCGGTCCATCGTCAGATATAGTGTATAATAATATGAGTTTCTATACTTCTGGCTCCTATGTAGACAATTCAAATATACCTCTATATTTACAGACATATAGCGGTGCGGCTACAGATTATTTAAATCTTAGTGTCGCTACCACTCAAACTACGGGAAATCTAAATTTAAGGATAAGGGGTAAATAATGCCAATTAGAGTTAGGTACAACAATAATCCCAACGAAAACTGTACTCTTAGACCTACTCCATTCATGTCTATCGGTACAAATATATTAAAAAACGGCGCGGGAGAAGCTTTTGGTGTAAATTATACCATAACTTTAACTGGTACGCTCTTGGCTGATCAAGGCACTCCATATGCCACTAAACCATCTCTTAACGATAGGCTGGAGAGATATGAATTTCACGCTTATCCGAGTGATTATCCCAACGTAGAGCAAAGTCAGATTGGACCATACCTTGGATTTGATAATGTATTAGGTGCGGATAAAATACCTCCAAAACAAAAAGTCCCACAAAATGCTGCGCATCATTCATTATTTATGAAGCAAAAAGCTCTTAGGGCGCTTTTTGGTAGAGATGGGCAGAGGGTTGAGCTATCAGATTGGGATGATGAAACAGAGTCCATTATCTGCTACCCCAGAGTAATAGACATTACTTTTGAAGAAGGTATCTACGTAGATAGATGTGATTACACGATAACTTTAGAAGCTGATACACTACTGGATAATCAACTTCATGTAGATTCTGAAGGATCTTTAATACTTGGCGATGGAATTGCAAGAAGCGGATTACTAGAGCAGGATTTACTTAGATATGACGATAAACAATATCACTCAAGTTCGCACCCAATTATTGGTAGTTTAAGTGGGGCGTTTATTAGTGACTTCTCTGAGGATTGGTCTCTAGAGATAGATGACACGTTATCAGAGCAACCACATATTAATAGATCTTACAGGATCACTCATACGATCAATGCTACTGGGAAATCTCATTATGGCCCAAAAGACAATACAGAAAACGAGATCGTAAAAAGAGAAGCTTGGGAACAAGCAAGACTATTTGTACAAGATAAACTTTGCAATTCTATTCAAGATTTATACCCAAATCTTTCTGGTGATATCTCTAGTGTTAATGGTAAACCTAAGATTGGTCGGGGTATTCTTGACCTTCACCACGACTATCAGGGTTATAACCACACAAGAACTGAGCAAATTAATAAATCTGCTGGATCTTATTCTGTAACTGAGACATTTTTACTTGCCAGTGGAAACGCTTATGAAACATATAACATGAGCATATCCAGTGATACCAATACTCCGTTTGTAACTGTTTCTATTGACGGGAATGTAAGGGGGCTAACCCCAATTACTCCCAGCGGAGCTGCCTTTGGTGGAACACATTTAGAACTCGCTAATTCTGGCGCTTATGATGTGGCTGTCAATAAATATATGTTAATATCCAACAGTGGAAAATTTGGAATTGGTTCTAATTTATATAAAAGAGCAAACGCCGCTGTTGCCGTACAGTTGAATTCTCAACCTAAATCTATTTCCTTGGGGATGAATGAAAACGCGGGTGAGATTAATTATAACTTATCTTTTGACAATAGACCTACTAATATTATTTCAGGAGTTTTAACTGAAAACATTTCCGTCAATGATACTTATCCGGGAGATGTTTTTGCTGTCATACCTGTTATCGGTCGTCAAACCGGCCCTATATTACAATATATTGGAGGTAGGACTGAATATAGAAGAGAAGTGCAGCTTAGTTTAGTTATGGATTACACAAAAATTCCATATGGAGCAAAAAGAAGTAGCTTAATGCTTCAAAAGCCAAGTCTCATAGAACCGACAGCTAGTCAAATTGGAGATTTAATTTCTGAATTAAGTCCAGAAGGCGAACAAGGAGTTAGGAAGTATTTTTTAGCTCCACCTCAAGAAAGTTGGAACCCAAAAGATGGTTCTTATAGCATAAGTTTATCTTGGACATATGAGTTAGATAAATGAGTCACAGTGGAATAACTCCTCTTCCAGAGGATCAGCAGGGTTACGAAATTTTAGTATCGGGCGGTATGTTGCTACCGTCTGGAGAAGGTGGTTTTTTTGATTTTAGACAACACACTTCTTCCGACTGGGATTCTACTACTCCTACTGGTACAGATGTTATTTTTTCTTCAAGTGGAGACTGGGATACTAGAAATGAAAGCTATGTTCTAAAACAAAAAGTTATTAGGCACAAGAAGTATAAAAATCATGTAGTTGCTTCTGGTATAAATTATCCTTTTCCTTATCCGTACAACGACTCTTACCCAGAAAATAAATCTGACGAGATGTTTTCTGTAGCTTGGTGGGAAGCTAGCGGTGTATACCAAACATATCCACCGGCTAATGAGCAACTTGCTGATAAAACACAACAAAGCGGGATTTTTCACTGGAAGAAAAACACTCCCCCTCTGGGGAAAAAACTAACAAACTCTAATGAGATAAAAGCTTGGAGTGGATACGTCTCTGGTAATCTTCCTCCTGAAACACCGTTTAATGATTACATTCATTATTTACCAGAGTATCCATTTCATGAACATCAAACTAATCCAGTAAATAACTTAATAGTACCTGATTATAAGAGCTTAAAAAGGAATTCAAATAAACCGTACCAAGAGATAATAAGATTAAGAGATGAACAAGAAAGAAAATTTGTTCCCTATATGAATTTATATACTATACAAAATAGGAATAAATCTTCTATTGGTGGAAATTATAAATATGACGAAGAAAAACCTCAAAGGAGTTCAGGTACTTTTAGTACACCTGATATAGTTGGTATATGTATATATCCTAACGGCTCGACTAAAAAAGGTGTTACCGCAGAAGATTGCGGCGCTTTTCCGGGCGCTATTTTTCATTCATGGGAAGGGGCCTGTATAGATTCTGATGGTAATTGTACGGGTCAAAATAAAACATTGTGTTTAGCCGTACCCGGAAACACTTGGTTTGACATGACTTGCCAAGAGTATTTAGATAAGTTTTCTAAAGATTAGGACGAGGAAAATCAATGACAAACGACTATAATAAACATGAACCAGACTATTCTGTTATTCCACCTACCGGCTCTCTTAGAGATGATAGTACAAAAAAAACATTTTGGCCTAGTAGACTAAATTTACCTCAAGGTCCATCTGGAAATTTTTCTATGGCGGGGTGGACTGAGGACAATGAAGGATTTATCCAGCAGACTTTTCTAGGTGCTAGTATTAGAAGTTTTAATGTAACTGGAGGCTTTGGTGGTTCTACCTCAAATCTTTCCGTAGAGCTAGTAGAAGATGAATATAATGTTTCAGATTCTACTTTCTTGGGGGTAGGTGACGATGTGTACCACTCTGGAAATGGAGATAAGTTTATTCCACCTCCGGTTGGAACTCCTGTATTCTTTAAGTTTGGCAAGAACTGGGCCACTGTAGAGCAAGCATTTAGAAGATCAGTAGATGAAGCATATAACATTACATTTAAAGATACGAAAGGTAGAGGCATTGATCTTAAAAAATGGGATCGAAAAGAATTTAAAAAAATTGAAGAGACAGGAAATTTTAGCGAATTTCCTTTTGAAGAATCTGGAAAGATGCCAAATGAAAGACAAAAGTTTTATCTAAGAGATAGAGAAAAGAACGATGTAGACAATCCGTATGACGATACTAGAACATTTATTGATAAAAGCTTTACTTTTACACATGACGATGAAAGTCGTGGATATTATCATTTTGCTTTTGGTGGAATTCTGCAAAGCGTAGTAGAATCCAAGTCTATGGCCGGGAATCCCATGTACACCGCGCAGGTGTCAGACCCAAGAGATATTTTATCTAATTGTTCAATAATCCTTAATGATTACGCCGGAACTACATTTAACAATAAAAATCTTTTCAATGTGTATGGTTTTTTGGAGTACGATCCAAGTAAAGAATTACAAGATAGGTTAGACACAGAAAATCAATTTAAATGGATTTTAGAAAAAAATGTAGATAGTGTAGGTGTAGTTAGTTACATTGGTCATGATAGAGGTAAACCTATTACATATTATGACGATGTAAATGAAGAGAATGGTCAAACAACGAGGGTTAACATCAACCCCTCCTTCAATAACTTAGATCTTTACAGATTTCCCCCAACTATTTTATCTAATAAAACTTTCTCAGAGGCTGCTATTGACTACAATTTCTCCGGTTCGGAAGTTTATCCAAGATACTTTCCCATAACCGGAGAAGGGTATTCTAGAAGGTCTGACAAGGGTATTCCTTGGTACAGGGTGAGTCAAGGGCTAGCAGCCCTATTTGAACAATATGGTCAATTACCAAGAGAGTATAGAAACGCTGGGTTTGGAGGAACTATTAATTTTAGGGGCTTTAATTACGTAGTAGACTTTGGCGGTATACCATTAGAAAAAATACCAAAATCATATTTTTTAGATTATAATCAGATTGACTTATTATCTTTAGTGCTTGAGTTGTGTGACGCTATTAGTCATGATCTTTTTGTATCTTTATTGCCGGTTATTGACCCTTTGACGGAAATTGGCGATGAGGTCGAGAAAAAGGGCGCGATTATGAACTCAGCATTTGCTAGAAATAATTACTGGCTTAAAAAAGCCTCTGAGTTTAGTCCAGAAGATCCTTTATACCAAGAATACATATCCAATATTATTCACGGTGTTATTAGATTAGACGCAATTGATAAATCTAGACCACCAAGACAGGGGGCTATAAAAGATTATATAGATAATCTTGGTAAACAAGGGGTTTATGTTCAAAATAGAGATCTTGGATTTGAATTATCTAATGTTACCACTGATAAATTTGTTACTGGCGCTCAAGAAGTAGATATGTATTACTTCTCTACGCATAGAGATAGAGACGCTTTAGAATACAGGAAAAAAATTGCAGGAGTGCCTAATTATCATAATGCAGTTTCTTCTCAACAATGGACATTAGAAGCGTCTTTAAAGCAACAGGTACTTCCTTTCTATGGTTTTTTAGGCAAAAAAGCATTATCTATCCCCAGAGGTTTTGGCTCTTTCCAGCAAATAATGTTAGACACAAGCGCTTTAGACGCTCACGGTGTCGGTAATTATTATATCGCAACCGAAATGGAGCTAAGAGCTGCCGCCGTGTCATATCAAAACTGGGTTAAATTCTTGCTTCAATATAACGACGTTTATATTGAAGAGGTTAGTGAAAATAAAACACTTTTAAACGAATTAGCTAAAGTTACCACAGAAGAAGTAGACGGATTAAATGACCTTGGAGACGAAGAAGGTGGAATTAGTTTACGAAAATTAAAAAATAGAGATTTTGCAGTTACAGTTCCGAGATGCGTATTCAACTCAGAGAGGGACTTTATGGGGCCTGATGGTTATCCGGCAAGCCCTTGTAATCCGCCTTATGGATACCCATTATATTACAAAAGAGCTGAAAAGATTGGAATTCCACAAGCTGGGGCGGCTCAAGTTGCAAATAGTCTTACCAGAGTTATTACTGAGCTTGACAGATTAGAAGAATTTGCAGCAACTGATGGTTCTAGCCAATTGACGGTTCGTAGAAAAAAAATAGATGAGTATATAGAATCTTTGAATAATAGAGTTCAAAACGTTACTGGTAATCCTCCACCAACAACCTCTCATGGTAGTCGAACATCTATGTTTTCTACTGATCCTGAAGAACAAGGCAGTTATCATAACCCTGAAGAAAATGGAGAACTTCAAGAATCCAGATCCGCTGTTCAAAAATGCCTGACGGAAGAATTAAGAAAGCTTGAAAAAACTATTAAAACATATAAAGAAAATGGAAAGAATATTAGTCAAATAGAAAATGTCTTAGAATCTAAACAAGTTTTAATTAAGAATTTAAATAAATTATCTAGGAGAAGCGAAAAAAACGCTCAAAAAATTCATGCCTTTTTGAAGCAAGTTGCTGAAGAAAATCTAGGTAAAAAGTTTTTAGTAAAAATACCTAAGCATACCAATCCTCACTATAGCGAAAAAATTAAATTAGCTGCGAACTATGCGTCTATTGATGGCGGTGAAGCCAATTCAATGAACCAGCAAATTGGAGAATATCAAAATAACCCATTCGGTTTTAGACCTAGACCTATTTCTACTAATGTAAATGGTAATGGTATATTAACATCTCCAGATTTTATTCAGGCTTTAGAAATGGTTAGAAACAGCTATAGAGTTATTCATAGCTGGGATTATGAAAGATTTTTATACAAAGAGGCCGGAGACCTATCCTATGATTACGGCGCCCTAAAGGGTAATTATAATCCTATGGAAGAAAAATGGGCTTTTAATTATCGACCGGAGACACAAGGGGGATACTTCAACTTTGCGCTCTATTCTAGAAATTTATCTTTATCTGAAATGGAAAGAAATTCAGAGTCTATCATAGGTACAAAAAATACACCTCTAGGTGTTGAACAACACTTAATACCAAAAGACTTAGTTAATTTTGTTTCTGACAACGGGAGAATATCTTGTTATGTTAGATATGATAACAGTCAATACTTAGATTTTACTGGTGTAGATAAAAATTCATTTACTCAAGAGGTAGCAGCTAATAATTCCACTTATGTTGCAGATATTTTGGAAGATTTAGATAATGTTAATCCAGATTTACCATCAACAAAAGATAGGATAAACGATAGAATTAGTGGTAAAGATAGTCGCCCAAAATCTATTGCATTTGTAAAATGTTCTGTAGATGAAGAGCTTTACATGCCACCAAAAAGTAAACCAACCAGCAATCTAGTTTTAGGTAGAAAATTTAACTTTGAATTAAATTTTGATAATTTTGAAGTTATAGAAACAACAGACGCTAGTGGTTGCCCTAAATTTACATGTGTTAGACCATATGCTCAACCCATATTTACATTGCCGACAGGTCATACTACCACGGCTTTGGCGGCTGGGACGGAATACATTAACCCTCAAGCCTTATCTCAATATAATTTAGATATGGCTACAAAAACTTTTTCTTCACAGGAGGTTTTATTAACATATGGAAGACCAGAAAGAAAAATTGGAGGTGGTGGCTCAGATGGAACTGTTGTAAAAACATTAGAACACGTTAGAAGGTTCCATAAAAGCGACAACCCCTATTATGACTCATTTTTAATAGATACGGAAGAAAAGAATTTAGATAACGACCATGTGTACGCTTTGGTTACTGTTCCCGGTCGCGTTAAACCTACGGAAGATCAAAGATATATTGATACTCACAAGTTTAGCATTAATCCTACTAAACTTAAACATATATTAACACAGGATGTAGTAAGAGGTGCCGTTGGATTTGAAAAACCTTCGCCAATAATTAACCGTAAAGTTCCAATAGATTGCAAACATTTTAATTATAGTCAGGTGGAAGGTGCAATTAAGGCAAACAAGGCTAACTTGTGGGCAGCAAGCCTAGCCGTTCCAGAAATAGCTCTTGCTTATGGTCAAGACTCGCCAGTATATCCAACGATATTTGCTATACCTTTGATGTCTACCGAGAGGTGCTATGGACCTTGGCTATCAGCTTCAAACATTACAAACTTACCTAACGACAGAGATAGATATACAGATATTGGAGGTAAAGTTGAATTTGTTAAGGATGAGAATTTAGCACCTTGGAACTATGCTGGCTATCAATTAATGAATGAGGCTGGTATGCTTAAAGCAGAGTTTTCAAACAGTCTTATGCTGTTCTCTGAACGGGGAGGTTTTGTTTTTCCATCTGTACCTTCTGGAATATCTTTAGGGAAAAGTTTAGGCGATGCTGGACCACTTGTTACATCAATGTCTATTAATGTTTCTGAAGCTGGTGTAAGTACTACGGTAAAAATGGACTTATACACCGCGCGCTTTGGAAAACTACAAAAACAGAGAGAGCAAGCGATAGATCAAATCGCGAGAGAGAGACAAAAACTTTTAGATAGTAATAATAAGATGATTAGACAGGGGGTTATGAACATGTCTAAATCTTTAAATGTAGGAGGTGCCATCAAGTCTGCCGGAGGAGATATAATCAGGTTGGCAGAAAGCTTTACAGATTTAGAGCGTGGTCGCCCGTCGTTAGATTCTGTAGTATTTAGTGTCAATCAGCAGACGCAAGAATTTGAAAGTATAGAGGATGGTACAAATGTCACAGTGGAGAAACAATACACTCAAGCGTCGGTTCAAAGCTCTGATCAGACGCAAGAAAGTATGTCGTCTGTAGATGATCTAAACGAGGCTAGAATTGCAAATATTAATTCAGCTGGCGGTAATCTTACTGACATCTTTATGCCTTATTCATCTAGTTACCATAGGTATATGCCTTATACATCATACATGGATTATGATTCTAGAATGAGAGCCGCTGGAAGAAAAATTAAATAGGAAGGAAAATTATGAACAATTTATATAGCAACGGAAAATCAACTTTTAATGGATACTCTGTATCTACATCTAATGAAGATTCTCATTTAATCGCAACTGATAGTCCTTTAATGAATAAAATGGGTCTGTTTGCTTTTACGACGGGAACCCTATACGACTGGTTGCATACAACTAAAGATGGTAATATAATACCTTTTGACCATGCTTCGCTGTGGCAAAAAGCTTTTGATGAAGTAGAGGATGGCGAAGAAAAACTTTCAGATATGAAATCTAGGATGCAGGCTCTTACTGCAAAATACCCAAATTTTAGGTTATTTTCTCATGCTTATACATCTCTTCCGGGCGTGACCCCTCCAGAAAAATCACCTCCACAACTGTTTTTTAGTCTTCAAAACTACGTTGGTTTTACAAGGGGAGACGAAGAAGCAGGATGCGGAACTGTTAAGTATATTTACAGAGACGGTAGATGGGCTGTGTTAGAAGGCGAGTGCAGAGAGGGTTGCATCTCTAAATCCCCAGAGGGTCTGGAACCCTCTGAAGAAAGACTACTGGACAGTGGAGAGGAGGTGACGAGAGTAGTTATATGCGAAGAAAACCCCAATTTCAATAACGACACCGAAGTAAAACAGGACACTTTTAATGGTTATTTTACCGCTTGGCGTAACGAGGGGAGAACCGGGCGGTATATTCAGTATAACGTAATAGATCAATCAGATGATCAGTCTCTATGGAGATTTGACGAAGGTGAAGAAAAATATGTATTTTCAGATCTAGAGATTGACTTTTTTCATTCCGCTTTGCAACTACAACAAGACGGAAATATAGATCTTGTCGGGGCAGATCGCGGAATAAGATTTAACAGGGGTTCACTTTATATTGATGGTAGAACAACAATAGTAGATGGCAAAAAAGTTGTAATAAACGATAATCCCAACATCTCTGAAATGGATTACTCTCTTGAGCCTTTTGTTCAGGCGTGGGTAGACACTCAAGATGAGTTTGAATCTTACAGATTTATTCAGTCTCTTATAGAAATGAATAACTATGTAAATCTATTAGTTGCCTACAAGGAATCTAAAGGAATAAAATATGAAACTTGGTCTAAAGTAGAGAAGGCTAGATTTAGATTCATTGAAGATATTAGATCCAGTAAAGACGGCTGTTTTACATGGAAAAGTAATATAGGATTTGTAATCGACTCTGACATATTATATAACTGTATTCATTATGAAACAGTGACTTTTAAATTATATTTATACCACCCTCGCAATAAAAAAGATTCTTCGAGAAAAATAGCGCAAAAAGAATCCATTCTGATTGCACCAAAGAAAACTGCTTTAGGGCTGGAGTATGTAGAAAAAGACGAGAAAGGACATGTACCAAAAACTGCCAATCCAGATCCGAAGAATGAAACTGCTGCTCAATTGGACACACATTTTGTGCCACTTACCAACTCTTTTGAGTCTGGAACAACGCAGGTCTTTGGGAGAATGGTTGAAGACTTAGCCGCCGCTCAACAGCCAACACTAGAGCAAATGTTAAACGAGGATGATGAGGTGTTATTACATCCAGAAACCGGGCTTGGTGTGCAAACAGGAAAGGCTATTGTTATAACTATGCAAAACGCAAATCCAAAGCAATGGATGCCCGACTATCAACTGCCAAAAACATGTAGAGGTGATAATAAAGAGAAAGTTACTTTAGAGGTCCATAATCCAACTTCGACCTCCTTCAAGGCTGGAGACAATGTTATGCTTCAGAAGATTGATGGTGTTTGGATACCTAGCTTTTTACCGCTTGGGGAGGCTGCATCTACAGTCCTTTCTCCGGCTGATCCAAAGTGGAGTTTTACGTATTTAATTACAAATAGTACGTATTTCTTTAGAAATCATTGGTGGTATTTTGATAATAATCTTTACGGCCCAAGGACAGGAGATTCAAACTGGAGAAATCATGTAAAAAATACACCGGGAAGTTATGAAAAATCTTTTTATAGATGGTACTACAGAGACGAGGAAACTGGGACTATCTATAAAAATTCCTACAATCCTGAAATTATTGACATTACGGACAATAAAGAGAGGTACTCTGAGGAATTTGACAAGCAAGCTCAGGTTGTAAACGGATATTTTCAAGTAACCTCTTGGGATTTTATGGGTGAAAATATTGGAGGAACCAGAAGAAAAGGTTCTCATCAAGGTTACAGTGGTAAAGATAATCCCGTTTTAGCAGACCCAGAATTACCTCATAGTGATTGGGGTTGGGCTGAAATAACAGACGGCAACAAAGATCAAATATTTAATTCTGAATATGGAAATGCTCTATCCACCACTCAGTTTTCTTATGACACTGAGGGTAATCCATTTGAGGGAGATGGTATCGGTGGAGCCTTTAACTCTTATCCGTTTTTTGGTTGTGTTTTCCCGGAAGGTTACAGAGGACAATCTCATTATCAAGTCTTGATGGATTCAGAAAAAGATTTTTTCTTACAGCCTAAGAATATGGGTAAAGTAGATGGATTATATGACAACAGTAGGGCGGCATTTTTCTGGCCTACGGTAACTCCACCATTTTTAAATGTTAATAATGTCAAAAATGCTGGATTTGATCAAAATGGTAGACCTATAACCCATCAAGAAGTTGGTATGTTTCCCCAAGGAGAAGATGGGTCTTTAAAACACTTGCCAGCAGACATAGCATTAAATGCTGGTCCAAGCGGTAAATATGGAAGTCCCATAACCGACATAGGTCTTATTGGATCTTTAAATTACTATATTGATAAATCTTTTAGGCTTCGCGTTGCCGATTATTTTAGTGTAGACAAGGAAACCGGACAGCCAAATAGATATGCTTGGATGCATAAAAAACCTCAGAATAAAGATGATGTCGCTATGACATCTGGAAATGTTGGCGATTTTGATTATAGCTGGGAAGATTACGCATTTGATATACAACCTGCCAACCCTTTAAAAATAGAGTTTAGACCTTTGAATTTGGAGGTTTATGCTACATTTGAAGGCTGGCAAAGCGACGGTCAACCTAACTATACTTACGGGGCGGTTAATCTTGATCGCGGGGCATTTTCAGAAAAAGGATATCAACTTTTACAATCTTATTACGATCCTAGCAAGCAAAATAAACCCCCACTTATTTCTCCTGTCGCTATATTTAGGAATAAAGAGCAGCTAACTAATCCGCCGGTCAGAGGTGCTGCACAAGATCCAGAAAAAAAAAGACTAACACCTCTATATCAAGATCGGAAACCAAACGACCCGGTTAATCAACAAGGCTTGCGTTATAACGTTGATTTACAATATGAAGAATGGGATTTTTTGCCTGAAGATCTCACCCATGCTCCTCAGAGTTACTGGGATGATGGATGGATGCAGAATATTCTAAGACCAGCCGGGGGAATTGGTATTATTGCAGCTGTTGCGACTGTTGCCACTAGAGATACTTTGCAATTCGTTGTAGATAATGCTCTGGGTCTTGACTCTTATCTTGAACCGGGAGGCTTGTTGGCAAACGCGCAATACGCTAGATCGTTTAGAGACGGAGATTACTCTACTCTTAATACTACTAATTTATTTGCAAGAGTATATCAGCAGTGGCCTAGAGAGCTAACTATCTATGATCCTAGATTTTTTGCTATTCATCACTTTAACCCCGGCGTTGAAAAATCTGACCTAAATAAACATCCTGTTGATTTTGATTGGTATTTAAATGGTATAAAAGTGAAAGAAGAAGATCTGTTAAGTGAAGATTTTGAAAATACACCTTTAATTTATCCTAGCGGTAAGTTTATGGTAGATAAAAAAGAATTTTCTGTAGATTTTAGAGTACCGACTGATTACGATAATAAACCTATAGGTAGTGCTTATGTTGGATATTCTGTATTTTCTGATTCAGTTGATTCAGAACTAAAAAATAAAGGCGCACTTAACTCTTTAGTACAAATAAGAAAAAATAAAAATCACTGGAGAGTTAATCCTCAGAGAAGGGGTAAACTGTTACCGTATTCATATAAACTTCATACCATAGGTATTAGTGATAAAAAGGTGGATTTTATTGATCACGAAGATATGCCGGAGGGTAAAGTTGTAAAAATCAGCCCTACGGCTGTCTCTATTGTTGTTGTGGATAGGGGTTCTGGATATAAAAGTAAGGATGTATTTGAAGTTGAGGGCGGTGAAGGTGGAGGTGTAATACTTGTTCCAACAATTGATGACACAGGTCAAATTTCGGGTTTTGACATCAAGGATCAGGGTACTGGTTTTAGACCGCAAGACTTCTTGTCTTCTGACACTATGCTTGAATACGTTGGAGGAGGCAGCGCTCCTGCTGGACCATTAAAGATTGTACCAAAGGAGTTGCAAAGTGAAGGAACTGGATTAAAAGCCTATGTTCTATGCGGCCAGCTTATCGAGACAAAAGTTGTTACAGATGAAAAACCAAAAGAAGCCTTGTCTACTACTGGCCCGATAAAACTTACCGCATCTCCCCCTCTTTTCAACCGTTTCCAACTACAGCCACAGTTGACAGAGCAAAAAAATCAGTCATTTACTATCAATGAAAAGAGTCAAAATGATGAGTATGATATTTTCTTGTTTTTTCACAATGATATATCCCATACGAGGATACACGAATACACACATAGTCTTGGTCCTCAACAGATAGAGCAAATGGCAAGACTGGAAATACGTACAAATTCGGGGGCGGGTAGCGATACAGCTAATAACTTAGGAACACTTCAAGATCAGGGCGGCGTAAATTTTGGGTTTAAACCCGGAGAAGGTGCAGATCAGTTTGCTGGAAATGATAATATTATAAATAGTAATAATCCAGACGGTCTTGGTGGAATGTTTGGCGGGGGAGACATACTAGGCGGTGGAGGTCTAGGTGGAGGATTCGCGTTTTAATTAATTCATAGATTTTGTGTATAATATAACAGATATTTTCTTAACAGGAGACTAAAAATGGCAGCAATAACTTTTCATGTAAACGAAAATGGCTTTACTGGGCCTACTGACACCACTTTAATTGGTCACACGAGCGGCTCTGGTTTGGGCTTTTTTGGTCAAAACTTTGGATTATCCGTACCGGTTGGTCAGTTTCAAGAGAGTACCTACGTTAGTAATGCGAATGGTACTGCCTCTGGAGTTAAAGCTAGTAATACTAAATATATTAGCGTGAGCGGAACTTCTCACAATGGAAATACAGAAATTGATAATGAGACTATGCCCAACTACTACGCACCTTTAAATATTAGATTTACACACGATGATCCCGTTAAGGTTCAGAATTGTAAGTTACGTATATTTGACCGTACTGATATCGAAAATCAAGCCAGTGGAGTTACAACAAAGGTGTATGAGATTAGACACCCAAATGGAACTGCCGGTGATACAACAGATACTGGACCGTTAGATTTTAGAGGTAGAAGCACTCATGATTGGTATGAATTTGACCCAGAAGAAAACATGACAGACATGGTTTTCACACCTTCTCCGGGAATTAGCGGTTTGAATACAAGTAGTGAACCTAGTCTACCATCGGTCGGAGCTGGAGGTATGTATAACTGGCTGACTGACGCTGGTGCAGCACACCAATCGACTCGACATGACTGGTATGTTTCCATAAGCGCTTCTCCAGATAGTATTGGAAGCAAGACTCAATATGGATTATATTTTACTCTAGAATATCTCTAAGGAGAAATTATGCCTTTATTTAAGAAGTGTCAGTGTAATGGTTGCGACCCAGCGTCCTGTAGTTGCAGATGTCACGGATTTATTAGAAGGAATAGAATTATTCGTAAACTAGCCGCTCTTGCGGGTACACTTGTTGGAATCTATTTTCTAGGTGCTGCCCAAGGGTGGTGGGAAAGATTCTTGTTCTAAAAAATAGGGGGCGCAATGCCCCCTGCCGATTTAAGACCATACAGCTTTTACGTTAACTACGGCTCGTTACGTTTACCCAAGCTGTAGAAGGGTGGTTAAAGGCCGCTTAGGGCGGCCAGTCCGCTGATTTACAACCATACAACTTTTACGTTATCTACAGCGCGATACGTTTTGCCAAGCTGTAAAAGCTTAGTTATCGTTACGGGATGCGTAAAGAGCAATATTTTTAGCTGCATTTGACGCTTCATCCATAACATTATCACAATGAGGACAGTCAAAAACGCCCGTCTCATGAAATTTCTTATTCTGTGCAGGCGTAACAGTTTTTCCGCATGAAGAACATGTTTTAGATGTTCCTCTTGACGGAACCTCTAGGCAAGGAACACCCATTTGTCTACAAAGCTTAGGTACAATCCTTTGAATATTTTGCTGATAATAATTACCCATTTTAGATCCAAAGTTAGCCCCGTCAATAGCTAATCCTTTACCATTTGCTTTACACCTTTTAACAAGTGGTAGAAAAACATTAGCAATATATTTGTCCATTTTTCTTGGAATCATCTTTACAACCTGAATCCTTTTGGGTCTTCTGTGTTTAGATTTGATATTTGCTCTATCTTTATTGCCAATCTCTTTATTTAATTGCTTTACTTTATCAATTAATCTTTGAGCATATGCCCCTCGTTTCCACTTAAAAGATTTTTTCTCGTTTAAATCATAAAACGTTAGCCAATTATCTGCATTTACATTGCAGTCAACGCCATACCACTTTGTTGGATCTTCTGGAATAAATTTTGAACAATCTTTTTCTTCCGCTATAATAATTACATTATTTTTCGCGTTTTTCTTTTCTGTTAGAGTAAAATTGCCACCCTCACCTTTTTTACCGTTGTAGTTTAAATTACTGGTGGTAAATTCGTATGGAAAAGTAGTTCTAAACGGCTTGCCTTTTTCGTCAACATCTCTCGTTAACACCGAGATTGTTTTATTAGAAGTGTTGATTTTAAATCCATCCTTAGTGTGGAAAGTTTCACTTCTAAGCTGTGGCGGCCTGCTCATATTCATTATGGCATCACACAACTTATGTTTATTAAACTTGTCGCCCCTAATTCTAGATTTAAGCATTTTTATATAATAGGCAAGAAGATTAGATCTCCAAGCATTGTTTGTGCTTGGTAGAACAGACTCTAACATATCTTTGATAGATGTGTCAGTTATTTTTTTACAAGTAACCGTATCCGACTCTTTAAGACCCTTTTCACCCTTTGCGTCTACCCATTGATTTTTAGGAGTTCCATCTTTTTTAAGTTCTCCATCTCTATTGTAGACTCCGAATTTAAAGTCGTAACTATTACCGTCAAAACCTAGATAATAACTATCTTCAACGTCATCGTTTTGTATAACGATTTGATGCGGAGTGATATTAACGTTTTCTGGCCCGTATTTAGATATGATATCTTTAAGATAATTAAACACACTATAAGTGGTAATTCTTAAATCATCTCTATAGGTTTCTAGGAAACTTTCTAAATCAAAAGCTTCTTTAGATACCATAAACTTTGATCCACGCACTTCGGTAGAATCTACAACAGTAAAATTAGACATGTTTGCTCCTAATGTCTAGTGATTATCAAAAACTTGGGGGTCCACCATGAACCCCCTAGAATTTTGATTTATTCTTGAATGACTTTTACGGTAACTACAAATCGTTACGTTTATAGGCAAGCCATTGAACCTTAGTTAAGGCCGCTTAGGGCGGCCAGTCCGCTGATTTAACCTCGTACAGCTTTTACGCTATCTACAGCGCGATACGTTTTTTGCCAAGCTGTAAAGGCGGGGTTGCCGATTTATGTTCTTGTGGTTTTTACGTTAACTACGGCTCGTTACATTTAGCCAAACCACAAAAGCGTCGTTACTCGTTTTGCTCTGTCTTTGGGTTCCACTTGACCCACCCGCGATCAGGCAACCAGTTTCCGTCTGGGTCTTTACGTTTCGGGAATAGCGTTCCACCCTTTTTGTTTACGCCAAATGATAATCTCGCGCCACAGTCTGCACAGCGTAGTTCATAATATTCATTGTCATCTACAGTTCTAACAACAAATCTTACATTGTCACTACCGCATTTACCACACGACGATTCCTCAAAGACTTCTTGAAACCTTGCGATTTCCGCAAAGATACCTTTTTGATCATCTCCTGACAACTCAACACTAAGACGACCGTTACGTGTTTGATAATTTACTTTCATGCATTTCTCCAATCTTCTTGATAACCAGTAATTGAACTAGGAATTAAATCTTTATTTTGCTGATACTCATTGAGTTTCTCAATCGCATC
>Ga0255752_10000804_pt1 | contig 37978 bp, 26 predicted proteins | sample 011ome_25_FD_179952 | JGI IMG/M metagenome (GOLD analysis project Ga0255752, IMG submission 179952) | Coastal salt marsh microbial communities from the Groves Creek Marsh, Skidaway Island, Georgia - 011512CT metaG (version 2) | ecosystem: Environmental > Aquatic > Marine > Intertidal zone >... | reverse complement strand
TGGGTTTATCACTCGCAGACGCGTGAGCGGCCAGTATCGCGAGAAGCATCAACAGATAGGTGGTGAGTTTAGCTACGGTGTGCACAAACATAAGTTTCTCTTTTCTTGTTCTTGGTTCTTATTCTTGTTTCTGATCACGAGACTCACTGAACAAGGTTAGTGGTGCCTCTGTTTGATCATCTTTCGTTTTCGCTTGTTCCACAAGCGTGCTCGTTCTTTGTCCTTCAAGGCGTTTCAGCAGGGGTCTTGGGCACAAGACGAACCCGTCCCCAGGGCGTGCCGTAATGAATTCGCCCGTCCTCATCGATGGCAGTCCCCGAATACATGACGTTATAGCGCTGACCGCCAATAACGTAATGAAAGTCAGAATTACCCGTGTCCCAATCCAAGGCCTCGAGCGTAAATTCGTTGTTACGGGCTCCAATGAAATACACCCGATTGGAACCCATGCCCACAATAGGAACGCTACTGGGCGAACTAATCACGTTGTTGGTCCAGGCGTATTCAAGACGACGCTGCTCGGGACTCCACTCGAACTTTTGCAGACCGTAGGGCTGATGCTCCGGGTTACTGCCCAGATAACCGACCAAGAGACCGCGTGCTCGCTCTGGCAAATACCAAGGGATGTTGCGTGGTGTGTTATTCACCACCATGGCACCGTAGCCTGAAACGACCACCGATTGCTCCGACTGAATCTCGGTTAGCGAGGCATCACCCAAGGTAACGGGTAACTGCCCAGCAATACGTCGATCGGGTGTGTTAGGAAGCTGCTCCCAATCCGCGGGAATCTCATTTCGCCAAAAAAGCAACATGTTCATCTGCGGCTCACCGTCGGTGATAACGACGAACTGATCCTCCTCACCAAACCCCATAAGCGAAGGTGTGGCGCCGGTGCCATGGCCCCAACCATTGAGATACTCAGCCGTCCACGCGCCATCGGCGCTCGACGTGCTCAGCCCTTCTCCAGTCCACACCACTTTATGCATGTGTTGCTGAGAAGCGATATAGATTCCACCCTCTTCATCAATGGCAAAACCGTTGCGTATCCACCCGTAGCCAGTAGGTTTCGTGGCTTTATCTTCCGCACCCTCGCTGTGTTTCAGGCGTATTGTGTGGTGTTCCAATAAATCGCGACTCATCGCAACGACGTACCCATGCTCCGTCGCAGCAATTAACCAACCGTCATACGTCATACTCAAACCCATGACAGGCCCGGTGATGTCTTCCGGGAATTGAAACTCACCTTGTTTGCTGATGTTCGAGCGCGAGTCACTGGAGTCTTCATCGGCGTAGGCTGTGATAAGGCCCGTTTTACTGCCAATGTAATACCGATGATCTCGATCAAGAACGGTGTATAGATTCGCAAGATCGCGTAATTTGCTCGCCTCACGAAACGCATGAACCAGCGCAAAAAAGCCCGAGTTGTTGTCGTCAAACTTCTCGATCGATGCATCAGCGCGAGTCTCGTCGTAATACTCGGTGCCGGGGAAGCGATACTCATCAATCAGTTCATAGGTGTCGTAGTCGACTTTAACTATCCGATCGATGCCATTTCCCCAGAAGACTCTTCGACCATCCGGATAAACACCCGAGACCACTTGACCGAAGTGCGCGGGTCCCGTGTGTAGATACTGGATTTCCTCGGGGCTTAACCGTCTGCTGGGGCCGCTTGGGCCGGCCAGTGACACCGCATCTTGCTGGGCGGGATCGTTATGTGCCATCGCATTGTGGCTATCCGCCAGAAATGGATTAGGTGAGGGCAGGTTGCCCGCAACCGCCACCTCTGCAGACAGCAGTAAGAACATTGATAAAAGGCAGCGACTCAACAGCATCGAGATGACTATCCAAGACCGGTCAGCTTGATGCTCGCGAAAAATCAAACCGCTGTAAAACAGCGATGGATTATGACTTCATTTGGGCGCTTCGATACTTCTCGTTTAGCCTGTTGGGTTTTGCGGGAAAGCCGGCACATCGGGCGATAGCTCGACCCAGTCCTGTTTGGTACTTGACCAGCAATGAAACATGGCTACAAAGCCATCGGTATCATCCATCGTACCTGTCTTCAGGTAGGCCATGTCCGGCTGACTGGCAATTGCCGAGTAAATAGGCGAGCCGCAGGTGCCACAGAAGTAACGACTGACCGTGTTGCCGGTATCCGTTTCGCTGTCTTCGTAGAGCGCCATATCTCCCGTGAATTCGATATCAGTCTTTTGAAAGGCCGCGAGGGTTGAAAAGGCCGATCCCGCCTGCTTTTGGCAGTTCTTGCAATGACAGACGCCTGTCATCATTGGCTCAGCCTTGGTTTCGTAGCGTATCTGTCCGCATAAACATCCGCCGGTGTTTCTCATCTCTATTCCTTCTTATTCGATTCCCAGAAAAACGCTCTAAGGGTGGCTCTTTAGAGCCTTTCAAGCAAGCGCCTGAGTAGCTCTGGATGGAGCAAAAAAACTCGCAAATTCTTAGATTGGGTCTACGTTTCAATTTGAGGCCACTTGATGACCTCCATACTTTTTAATTGGGGAGAATAAAAATGAAGCGCACCACTAAAGTTTTTATCGTCTTATCGATGATTCTCAGTTCAACCTCGGCACTGGCAGAACGATTGGAAGTCTTTCGTTGGCAAGCGCTGGATGGAAAAGCGGCACAACTAGCAAACAGTCTTATTGAGGCAGCCAAACTACATGAGAAGAGCGGTGCGAGTGTAGGTATTTTTCAAATGGACGTTGGCGGCTCGGGTAACACAACCTTTGACTATGTACTTCGCTGGGACAGTAGCGAAGCATGGGCAAAGACCAAGGCTTATAACAGCGGCGAAGAGTTCACGGCTTTCTTCGCAAAGGCAGGTGCGGACCCCTCGGGGAAATTAATGATGTCGCTGGAAGGATTGAACTGGGATGCGTCAGTGACCGCGGCAAGCTTTGCAGACGATGGTCCTTTTCGCGTTTTCATTTGGACGCCAACTCAAGGAAGAATGGGCGACGTTTACCAGACATTCATGGAAGCAAAAGCAATCCACGAAAAGCTGGGAGCAAGGGTAAACATCTATAACGAAGGTATTGGCGGCTCGGGCAACATTCACTACGTGATGAGCTGGAAAGACTGGTCGACGATGGCTAAGTCAGGTGACGCAATCGCTGCAAGTCCGGAATTCCGAGCACTTCAGGGCTCTGCCGCCGGGCAAGCCACCCCCGTCGGGTCTATTCAAGGCTTCCCGCTGTACTACACGAAATGATGGCCAGGTAAGCGCTCAAAAAAGCCCGCTCTAGCGGGCTTTTTTATAACCCGGTGCTAAAACAAACCCACAATCTGTCCGTCAACCACATCAATACTCTGACTCGCAGGTACCTTAGGCAGTCCTGGCATGGTCATGACGTCGCCACAAATAACCACGACAAAACCCGCCCCAACGGATAGGCGCACCTCACGAATGTCCATCGCGTGGCCCGACGGCGCACCCTTCAATGCAGGGTCGGTCGAGAATGAGTACTGGGTTTTAGCAATACAAATCGGCAGATGACTGTAGCCCTCATCAGCCAGTTCCTTAAGTCGCGTTCTGACCTTGGCGTTGGCGGTCACCTCAGATGCGCCGTAGATCTTGGTTGCCACAGCCTCGACCTTTTCGAACAAGGTAGCTGAATCTGGATAGACAAATGACTGATGGGGGGTATTGGCAGGTGTCTCATCTGCATCGCATAAAGAGACGACCATCTCAGCAAGTTCTGTCGCACCCGCACCGCCATTTGCCCAGTGACTCGACAACGCCACCTGAATGCCGCGGACTCGGCAGTGTTCGACAATGAGATCAATCTCAGCCTGAGTGTCTGCAATGAACTGGTTAATCGAGACCACCGCAGGGACGCCGTAGTGATCACGGATATTCGTGATGTGACGATCGAGGTTAGTCAGACCCTTCTCGAGGGCCTCAAGGTTCTCCTCTGACAGGTTCTCTCGAGCGACACCGCCGTGGAACTTCAGTGCGCGGATTGTGGCCACGAGCACCGCTGCCGACGGGCGAATACCAGCCGAGCGGCACTTGATATCAATAAACTTCTCCGCACCAAGATCGGCGCCAAAGCCCGCTTCGGTAACCACATAGTCAGCCAGTCGAAGGCCTGCTGTTGTAGCAATGACACTGTTACAACCGTGCGCAATGTTGGCAAACGGCCCGCCATGAACAAAGGCAGGAGTGCCCTCAAGGGTTTGCACAAGGTTGGGCGCCAACGCATCCTTCAATACCGCCGTTAAGGCACCTTCGGCTTTGAGGTCAGCCGCCGTCACCGGCTGACGATCGCGGGTGTAAGCAACGACGATGCGACCCAAACGTGCTTTTAGGTCATCAAGATCGGTTGCCAGACAGAAAATCGCCATGATTTCGGAAGCGACGACGATGTCAAAACCGTCCTGTCGCGGATAGCCATTGCCGGGGCCACCCAGTGCAACCGTGATATCTCGCAGCGCGCGATCATTCATATCCAGAACACGCTTCCAGGTGATGCGACGCACGTCGATATCGAGTTCATTGCCGTGATGAACGTGGTTATCAAGAAGTGCTGCCAAGAGATTGTTGGCGACACCAATGGCGTGCAAATCGCCATTGAAGTGCAGGTTAATGTCCTCCATGGGAATGACCTGCGCGTAACCGCCACCCGCAGCACCGCCTTTCATACCAAAGACCGGACCTAACGAGGGCTCACGAAGGCAAATAACCGCGTCCTTGCCAATTTTCTTCAATGCATCACCGAGACCAACGGTCGTGGTGGTCTTACCTTCACCCGCCGGTGTTGGGCTAATGGCGGTAACCAAGATCATGCGCGCACTGTCCCGAACGGGTTGTTGCAGTAACCAGTCCAAATTCACCTTGCCTTTAATGCGGCCAAAGGGCTCGAGCGCTTCCTCTGTAATACTGAGTTGATCCGCAATCTGAGAGATTGGGCGCGGCGTCGCAGCCTGTGCGATTTCGATATCTGATGCCATGGTGTGTGTCCCCGAGTGAGGCGTTTGAGTTTGTTTTATCTGGCCTCCACTTCGCCGCCAAACTAAAGACAAAAACGAGCCTGAGCAAGAGTGTTACATCAAAAATTTAAGTGAAAAGTTGGCCTCAAAGCGCGAGTAATCTCTGCCGTGTTTCAGCTTCATCTAAAACACCTCTCAGTTGCCTGCGATTGTGCTACCGTCAGGTGCGTCCGCTAACAAAAAATTCAAAGCAAATGACGGAACGAGCAGCAACACAATGGCAGAACTGGTCGAGGTCACTACCCGCCTCACCAGCTCCTGTGCTGACCCCAACATCTGTTCAGGAGCTATCGGCCTTGATGCGATCCCACAGCCGTGGCGTCAGACCCGTGGGGTCCGGTCACAGCTGGATGCCGCTGGTGCCGACGAAGCACGCCATCGTTAAGCTCGACCACTTTTCGAGTGTGGGTGAGATCGATCCTCTGACACATCAGGCGTGGTTAGGCGCCGGCGCCAAACTGCATGATCTCTCACCCCAACTCTCAGAGCGCGGCTACGCCTTCAGGAATCTGGGCGATATCGACGTGCAAACGTTAGCTGGCGCCACAAGCACAGGTACGCACGGCACAGGCAAAGAGCTACAAGGGCTCGCGGCTGAGATCCAGGCACTGAAACTCGTGACAGGTTCGGGTGAACTGTTAGAAATAAGCGCGCATGAGAACTCCGAGTGGTTAGATGGCGCCCGCGTTGCACTCGGCGCACTGGGTGTTATCACCGAGATTAAAATGCAGCTTGTAGAGCGCTTTAAGCTGCATCGACAGGTATGGCCTGCCTCAAACAAGCACACCCTGGAAAACGCGGAGCGCTACTGGGACGAGAACCGCAACTTCGAGTTCTTTTATATCCCCTTTTCCGATACCAGCTTATTGCTCACGCACAACGTCAGCACGGAGCCATCAACGCCCGCCAATCATGACACCAGCACATCAGCCATGATGCAGCTAAAGAGCCTTAGGGATTCCCTCAAATGGTTCACACCGCTTAGGCGGTGGCTTCTTAAACGCGCTATCGCTAATGAGCCAACGGAGAATGTCATTGGCGAGAGCTGGGATTTGCTGGCCAGCGAACGGAACGTTCGTTTCAACGAAATGGAATATCACCTGCCGGTGGAGCGAGGACTCGAAGCACTCGAGGAAGTGAGGCACTACATTGAAACCAAGCGTCCCGATGTGTTCTTCCCCTTCGAAGCGCGGCAGACCAAGAGCGATAGCGCGTGGCTATCGCCATTCAATGGCGGCAACAGAATTTCGGTAGCCGTTCACTGTTATCACAGGGATGCCTACGACTTCCTGTTCACCGATGTCGAGCCCATCTTTCAGAAGTACGGCGGCAGACCTCACTGGGGTAAGCTCAACAGCATGACGGCAGCGCAGGCACGCGCGTGGTATCCGGACTTCGAAAACTTTGCTGCGTTGCGCCGTGAGTTAGACCCGGATGGCCGTCTACTGAACGGCTACCTCTCGGACCTATTTGAGGTCTGACATGAACCCACTGTCCGCCAGCTACTTTCAACAACTGCAACAGGCGCTTGCTAACGCAGGGCTCGCAGAACCGGTACTGGTCATCGACCGTGATCGGCTGGACACCAATATCGCTGCGTTAAAAGCCATGCTACCTGAGGGTATGGCCTACCGTATTGTTGCCAAGTCCCTGCCCTGTGCTGAACTACTGGAATACATTGCAGCCCACACTGAGACCCATCGGCTCATGAGCTTCAATACCAACATGGTCATGCAACTCCTTGCGCTGATGCCGGAAGCCAATCAGTTGCTCGGCAAGCCGATTCCCGTGCAAGCACTGAGGCGAACACTCGATGAGGCCAGTACCCAAACGCGCAGCCAGCTACAGCATCAGGTTCAATGGCTGATCGATACGCCAGCGCGGTTGGTCGAGTACGCCGAGCTCGCCAAGTCGGCGGATATCCAGTTACAGATCAACCTCGAGATCGACGTTGGCCTTCACCGCGGCGGGATGGCGCCCGGAGCTGATCTCGAAGCGTCACTGAAAACCATTCATCAGAGTAACAACCTGGCCCTTGCCGGCCTGATGGGCTACGAGCCGCACCTGACAAAGCTCCCCAATATTGCTGGCTGGCCCAAACGCGCCAAGCAGGGCGCAGCCGATCAGTTTCAACAGGCTTTAAAGCACACCGCGGCGATTTTTGGTCAAGAACACGTTACGAATATGGTAAGAAATATGGCAGGTAGCCCGACGTTTGGGCTCTACTCCGATACGTTGCTGGCCAACGAGATTGCCGCCGGATCGGCGCTCGTCAAGCCCAGCGATTTCGATTTACCCATACTCAAGGCATTTTTACCGGCGAGCTTCATCGCCACACCAGCCATCAAGGTAAGCAAAGGCGTTCGTTTGCCCGGCCTTGAATACGCCAATCGAGCACTCGGCAAACCGCAGTCGGGAAAGACCGTATTTCTGCACGGTGGCTACTGGAAAGCGGACCCGGTCTACCCCGGCGGACTTAAAAACAGCAGTCTCTTTGGTCGCTCAAGTAACCAGGAAATGTTGGTCGCCCCCAAAAACGCATCGATCAAAGTCGATGATTTCGTGTTCTTGCGGCCAACACAGAGCGAGGCCGTCTTCCTGCAGTTCCCGAAGATCGCCGTTTTCTCAGGCGGTCAGATCGAAGACCTATGGGCACCGTTACCCGTCACCGCCTAAGCATTGACTGACCGGCTTACAGAACGGTTGTCGGAATCTCCATAAACACCGATGCACCCGGTCCAAGCGGCAAATCCAACACAACCCAGGCAATGGTCATCGCAAGACCCGACACCAATAGGCCAATCGAATACGGCAACATGGTGGCTGCTAGGCTCCCCAGACCAAAGTTACTCTGCCAGCGCTGGCAGAAAATAAGGATGAGTGGGAAGTACACCATAAGCGGTGTAATGATGTTGGTGGCGCCATCGCCGACACGATAAGCCGCGGTTGCCATCTCGGGTGTAATACCGAGGAGCATCAACATCGGCACCATCACCGGTGCAATCAAAGCCCACTTGGCACTGGCAGAACCCACAAACAGATTCAGTAGCGACGAAACCAGAATGATGGACGTTAGCAGTGCCCACGCTGGCATATTGGTCGAGCTCAGAAAATCGGCGCCGTGCACAGCCAAAATGAGACCTAGGTTGGACCACGAAAACATGGCCACAAAGTGCGCCGCGGCAAACGCCAGCACCAGATAGTAAGCCAGGTCTTCCATCGCCCCTGTCATCATTTTCACCAGATCGCGGTGGTCATTGATGGTGCCTGCGCCTTTTCCGTAGGCCCAACCCGAGAGCAGAAAGAGAATAAAGAATGCGGCCACCAGGCTTTTATAAAACGGTGCCATTTGCGCCTCGGCAGAAGCCGCCTCATCAATCAAGGGCGTTCCGGGACCAATGGTAAACAATGTCCATAAGCCGATCACAAAGAGTACGGCCCAACCCGCATAGCGGAGTCCTTTTCGCTCATCATCTGTGAGCTCACGATCACTTTCATCATCAGCGCTCGCTGCCGCGGCGAGGCTTGGGTCAAAGGTACCCAAACGGGGCTCAATGATCTTATCGGTGACGTACCAGATGACCGGTAGGAACACGAAGGTCATTCCTGCGATAAAGAACCAGTTACCGGCAATGTTTGCTGTGAAGTCACCAAAGACCGTCTCAACACTCGCCTCGGTGATACCAAACAGTAAGGCGTCGAGCTGACCCGGGAGTAGATTCGCCGAGAAACCGCCGGACACACCCGCAAAGGCGGCCGCAATCCCAGCAATAGGGTGTCGACCTGCGGCGTGAAAGATAATTCCCGCCAGCGGAATGAGAACCACGTAGGCGGCATCAGCGGCGAGATTACCCAGCATGCCAACCAGCACAACCGTCGGGGTTAAAAGCGCGTTGGGCACGTCGCGAACGCCGGCTCGCATGGCCGTACCAAACAGACCCACACGCTCGGCAACACCAGCACCTAACATCACCACCAGCACATAACCCAGGGGATGGAAGTGCGTGAAGGTCTTGGGCATATCCACCCAGAGCTTGGCAATGTTCTCTGCGGACAGGAGGCTCGTGGCGGAGATGATTTGATTGGTCCCTGTTGCGGGATCAATTTTTGTAGGGTGTGCGGCCGAAACGCCGGTCATTGCGGCCAACACCGAGATGGCAACCAGACCGAGAATCAGCCAGAAAAATAAAAAGACGGGATCTGGCAGTTTGTTGCCACTACGCTCAATCCAACCCAAAAATCCACCCATGCCCTGCTGGGCATCGCTCGTCGACGTATTCATGGTGTGCTCCCCAGCCGCTGAATCGAGTGACTCAACGCGCCATGTGTTATTTGATCTCCACGGGCAGTGTACCTGCGTCGCTTTGCATTACCAGTCGCGCCATCCACACACTAATGTGAGTCGCATTTATCGACCGCTCTTATCGACGGCCTTTATTGACGGCTCTTATTGATAGCTTTTATTCATAGCCCTCTGCCAACTTCGTGACATATCCCGCCTCCTCCAACCAGCGCGCAACAGCCATCGTCGTTCTATCCGCATATTCAGGGCCAATAATCTGAAGCCCAAAAGGTAGGCCATCACTGTGCCTGCCGACGGGCACTGCTGTGGATGGCAGCCCACAGAGGGTGGCTACCCCGGCCCAGACCACATTGTCTGAATAGGGCCGAGCTTCTCCGTTGACCCATATTTTGCGTGCGCCATACGACGTCTCCTGATCATGTGGCATGGCAGTAGTGGGTGTAACGGGACAAATGAGGACATCGTAATCGTCAAAGAAAGAACGCCATTGATCTACTAGGTGCGCACGGATTTCATTCCATACTAACCACTCCCGATGCGCCAAGAGAGCGCCGCGAGCCTGCAGCGTATTGGGCGACTTATCTTCAGGTTCACTGGCGCCCGCGATCTGCTGCATGAGGTTTATTTCGCGTGGACCAAATCCCGACGCAATAATGGGCGATAGATGCATCAGGTACGTCTCATGATGCTCAGCCAAACTAAAACTGGGCCTCGCTTCTTCCACGCAGGCACCCATGACTTCAAGCGAGCGCGCAGCTTGCTCGATACCTAAAAGGATTTCTCTATCTACAGGACAATAATCATCACCTAGCCACAGTCCAACTCTGACCTGCTTCGGTGAATCTACTCGTGAGGTGGGCAATTCAAGCCGCAGACCTGAGCTGCGTTGTTCATCGAGACCCACTGTGAGATCAAACGCCAATTCAAGGTCATCAACGGAACGCGCCAATGGTCCCATTACAGTTAAGGCGCCGGTTGTTCTTGCACCATGCCTTGGGGGCACATGCCCTCGCTGCGGAATAATGTCGAAGGTGGGCTTGTGACCAAACAAACCACAAAAATGCGAAGGCGTTCTGATGGACCCACCGATATCGCTGCCGAACTCGAGCGGTGTCATACCCGAAGCCAGCGCCGCTGCCGCGCCGCCAGAGGATCCTCCGGGTGTATGGGCAAGGTTATGCGGGTTATTCGTCGTGCCGTGAATATCGTTATAGGTCTGCAGATCCGCGCAGTGAAGTGGCGTATTCGTCTTACCAAGAATGACAGCGCCAGCCGCTCGCAATCGCTGAACCACAACCGCATCCCTATCGGAGACTCGCCCTTTGAAAGGAAGATGCCCGACCTCACAAGTCAAACCGGTCACCTCATAGGCATCTTTGATGGTCATCGGTAATCCATGAAGAGCACCCAAAGGCTCTCCGCGTCGCACCTTCTCATCCGCCTGTCGAGCCTCGTCGAGTGCAGCCTCAAATCGCTCTGCAATCACTGCATTGATCGCTGGGTTGTGCTTCTCAATTCGGTCTATGTAGAACTGTGTTACTTCAACGGATGAGAGCTCTCCCATCCACATACGCATAGCAAGTTCTCTAGCGCTGGTATTCAGCATGTTGTCTTGCTCCTTGCCATTGTTTTTATTGGACGCTCGGGGCCATGCGTTTTACCTTAACCCAACCGGTCGTGACTGAATACTTCCGACGGGGGCATGAGGTCTTCATATGAAAACAATAATTAAGCTTGTGGTTCGCGTTTTGATCATCGCTGTCGTTGTTGCAGCACTTTACGCGGCTAACCTTTTCCTAAAACCCATCAGTAAGATGAAGGCGTCGCTCGCACAATCATCGATCGCCGCGCCCATCAGCGCGGATGGAGAGGCTTTTCGCGACTTAAACCGCAACGGCGAGCTGGACCCCTACGAGGACTATCGCGTCGCAACGACCGATCGGGTAGAGGATCTCCTGAATCAAATGACCCTCGAGGAAAAAGTCGGTCAAATGTTTCACCCGCCCGTGCTGATTGAGCCAGACCCCCTATTCCGAGTGTTTCTTGAAGCGATGAATGCGGGCACAGCCATCGAGGAACTCATCACACGGAAATCAGTGACGCACTTTAATTTCTATGGCGGTGCCAGCCCAGAGAACATCGCCAAGCGACTCAACGAATTGCAGCGAATTGCGGAAAGGACGCGTCTCGGCATTCCACTCTCTATCAGTAGCGACCCGGTTCACGAAGTCCCGAGGGGCGGCGGGATCGCTTCGTTTACATTGGGCGGCGTCTCGAAATGGCCATCGCAGCTCGGCTTTGCTGCCGGCCGCGACGCGAGCATGCTTGAGGCCTTTGGCAAAATCGCTGCTGCTGAATACCGCGCTATGGGCTTCACCACAGCGCTGCACCCCATGAGCGACATGGCAACCGAGCCACGATGGGCAAGAAACTTTGGCACCTTTGGCTCAAATGCAGCGCTGTCAGCTGAAATGACCGTCGCCTATATGAAGGGTTTTCAGGGAGAGCGCCTGAGCAATCAGAGCGTCATGACCATGGTTAAACATTTCCCGGGCGGCGGACCCCAGTTGGATGGTCTAGACCCACACCTCAAATCGGGCGAGAGTCAGGTATACCCGGGTAACAACTTTGACTATCACCTCGCCCCCTTTATCGCCGCCATTGAGAACGACATGCGTGTCGTTATGCCCTATTACGGCATTCCCACCGGACAAACCGATGAGGACGTAGCCATGGCATTCAATCGTTACATTTTGACCGACCTCCTCCGCGATGAGCTCGGCTTTGAGGGTGTCATCTGTACGGACTGGGGGGTTATTACGGGTCGCATATGGGGCGTTGAGCCACTTACCGTGGAAGAACGTTATCTAAAGTCGATCGAGGCTGGGGTCGATCAATACGGCGGGGAGAGCGAGCCCGAATACATCGTGGATTTGGTGAATCAAGGCGTCATCAGCGAAGCTCGCATCGACGAGTCAGTTCGCAGAATTTTGAAAAACAAATTCGACCTAGGGCTTTTCGAGTCGCCGTTCGTCGATGAAACCGCAGTCGAAGACGCAGTGAATCTGCCCCAGTACGTCTCACTCGGCATGACAGCCCAGCGAAACGCTGTGGTCTTGCTCGATAACAGTAGTAGCGCGCTACCGTTAGCCGCAGAGACACGGATCTTCGTCGATGGCCTAGCGCCCAGTGTCGCAGCCAACTACGGAACGGTAGTCGATACGCCCGAGCAGGCCGACGCCGTATTGCTATTCCTCAACACCGTCTTTAATGGCAACCAACCAGCCGGTACCGACAGCACCTTCGATCAGATGATGGCCACACGCTTTCCCGACACCAATCTTGCGTTTAGCGATGAGATTCTTGCCAAAGCCGCGTCCTACAGCGACGTCAGTCAGCTGGTGACCTTGGTTGACCTCAACCGGCCCGCGGTCCTGACCGAACTTAAGGGCATGAGTGGCGCGTTGGTGGGAACTTTTGGGGTATCCGATGAAGCCATGCTGGATATCCTGTTCGGCAGACACAATCCAGTGGGCAAGCTACCGTTTGAACTGCCGTCGTCGATGGCTGAAGTAGAGTCCCAGCTGGAAGACGTACCCGATGATACGGCCAACCCGCTGTTCCCTTATGGCTGGGGTTTGAGCTACGAGGAATAGGCTAACCAATTTCTAAAGCGACATCGTCCTCAGCTACCGAGTCCCCCTCCGCAATGTGCAACGCGATAACCGTTCCCGACTGAGGTGCCTCGTAAGGCACCTCCATCTTCATAACCTCAAGAATAAATAAGGTCTGCCCTTCCTCGACCGTGTCGCCCTCTGCAACCAGAAGCTTCCAGACTGAACCACCCGTTTCCAGCTCGATCTTTGTCATCAATGTATCTCCCAGTCTCAAGGTCTAATGGCGAAGGCCGATGGGCCTAGTAAATCCGGTAATAGAGGCTGGACACGCGCCAACCACTTACAGAGTTCGGGTCGTGTCTCACGCGGGTCGATCAGATCATGAACGGATAACGCCTCTGCACGCGGAAACGGTGACTGTTTAGCGGCCAACATCTCTTCGAGTTCCCGACGCTTGGCATCAGGGTCCGGCGCCGCCTCGATTTCGCGACGAAAGGCAACGGCAACGCCGCCCTCGACCGGCAGAGGTCCGCTCTCAGCCGATGGCCAGGCCAGTACGTAAGCCTCGGGACCATAGTGCGCTGCCTGCGCAACGCCAAAGGAGCGCCGAACCATCACCGCCGCCCACGGCACCGTGGTCATGGCCGCTGTCAGCACCGCAGAGGTTCCATGGCGAATGGTCGCTTCGCGCTCCGCCTGACTCCCAATCATGAATCCCGGCTCATCGACCAAGGTCACAATGGGAAAACTAAAGGTCTCGCACAATTCCATGAACCGTCGCGCTTTGTGGGCTCCGTCTGCCGTCATCGAGCCGGCAAGGAATTTACAGTCGTTTCCCCACACCCCGACCGTTTGTCCGTTGAGGCGTGCAAGACCGGTTATTTGGGAGCGGCCATAGCCTTTGCCCATTTCAAAAAAACTGCCCTCATCAAATACCGCCTTGATCACCTTGCGCATCTCAAACGCTACGCGTCGATCGCGCGGCACGACTTCAAGTAGCGACTCCTCGCAGCGGTCAACCGGGTCCTCGCACTCAATAACCGGAGCCAACTGATTCACGTTATCAGGCATGTAGGAAAGGAAACGCTTTATCTCCTCGATGCAGGCACTCTCATCGTCCGCACCGTTGTCCACCGTGCCGTTCTTGGTGTGCACCTTCCAACCGCCCAGTTCATCTTTGGTCTTTTTCTCACCCATAGCCCGCTCGACCACGGCAGGGCCCGCCGTAATGATTTGTGCGGTTCTTTTCGACATGACCGAGAAGTGTGATGCCACGAGCCGACCGGCAGGCAGTCCAGCGACGGCACCCATGGCGGCTGTCGCCACCGGCACGGTCGCCATTGCTTGTGCGACGGAGCGAAAACGCGAAGGCGCATTCACCGGTCCTGGGAGATTGGGCCCCTTGCCGCCGGTACCACCCACACTGCCGCCCGAGCCCTCGTGCAATCGAATCAGTGGTACTTTGTACTGAACTGCGAGGTCTTCGGCATAAACGCTTTTCCGAAGCCCCGCCGGCGAGGGCGAACCGCCGCGCATGGTGAAGTCCTCACCACCGACAATGACACGCCGGCCATTCACCTTACCGAAACCCAAAATGAAATTAGCCGGATCGTAGCTAACGAGTTCGCCCGCCTCGTTGTAAACAGGGGTGCCCGCGACCGGTCCCAGCTCCTCGAATGAACCGGGGTCCAGTAACTGATCGACCCGTTCGCGAATGGTCAGTCGGTTCTGACTGTGCTGCTTGGCAACCGCTTCGGGTCCGCCCTGAGCGAGCGCGAGCGCTCGGCGCTTTTTGATCTCGTCAACTTCCGGTTTCCAAGTCATGAGTTACTCACTTCCTATAAACAACCCGGAGACCATAACGTGTACTGCTAGGAAATTTCGAGTCCTTTTAAATCGCCGGCGGCGCGCCATTTAGCCATGAGGTTAAAGAACTCTATGGGGCCACCACCGTAAAAGGTGTTTTGAGACTCAAACTCAACGTGGCCCTCGTTGTTGTAATAACCGGGCGTGCAGGACTTCTGAAACTCTTCGGTCTGCCTCGCCACACGCTTAATGGTGTTGATCCAGGCGCTCTCCGCCTTTTCAGAAGCATCCACGCGTTTAGCACCACGCTTCTTTAACTCACCTAAAATGTAGGCAGTTTGCATGGCGTTCTCATCGAGCGCGAAGGTATAGGTTGCGGTGAAGCCCGACTGTTGAGGACCAAAGAAAAAGGCGTTAGGAAAACCTCTTGTGTGGAGACCGTGGAAGGTCGCCATGCCATCGGCCCACTTCTCGGAAATGGTCAGGCCATCGACACCGGTAATGGAATAGCCAGCCCGACGCGAGTAGTCGGTGCCCACCTCGAAGCCTGTAGCGAACACAATGCAATCGACCTCATATTCTTGACCGTTAGCAACCACTCCTTTTTCCGTGAACGCCTCGACACCTTGGCCGTCCGTATCCACAAGCGTCACATTAGGGTTGTTAAAGGCCTGCAGATACTCGTCATGGAAACAGGGTCGCTTGCAGAACTGTCGGTAATAAGGCTTTAGCGATTCGGCAGTCTCCGAGTTATCAACCACAGCGTCGGCGCGCGCTCGGACCTTTTCCATTTTGGCGAAATCTGCCATCTCCATTTTTTCCTGAAGACCCATTTCGACCATAGCTTTATCGGTAAGATACTGCTTGATACCGCGTTCTTTACGCGCACTGGAAAACGCCCAACCCAGACTCCACAACAACAGACGCCAGCCGCTGGGTCGGTATTGACGCAGCTCACCAAAAATATCCCGAAATGCTTCGGTCCAACCATCGCGCACCAGATCTTCTTTCACGGGCATCCCGGCGAGAAGCGATTCGAAGTTGGTTCGGCGCTTGTGATGCCAGCCCGGGGACTGAGACTTGACCCACTCAGCGTCAACATTTGTGTTGTTGCGCACATCAATCGACGAAGGTGTCCGCTGGAAGACATACAGTTCTTTCGCGCCTGCGGCTAAATGCGGTACGCATTGGACTGCTGTTGCGCCCGTACCGATGACAGCCACACGCTTGTCCGCGAGCTTATCGAGGCCGCCAAAAGGACCGCCGCCGGTATAGTCATAATCCCATCGACTGGTATGAAACGTGTGCCCTGTGTAGCTATCGATGCCGGGTATACCGGGCAGCTTAGGACGATTCAACGGCCCATTTGAGTGAATAACAAAGGTCGCTTTGATAACGTCGCCGCGGTTGGTTCGCGCGACCCACAGCCCTTCCTCTTCCGACCAGTCCGTACTCAGGATCTGCGTTTGCATGAGCGCAATGTCGTGAAGCTTGTATTGCTCGGCGATGACCTGACAGTACTCGAGCGTTTCCGTGGCATTGGTGTAGCGCTGCTTGGGAACGAAGCCTGTCTCCTCGAGGAGCGGGAAATAGACCAGTGACTCGATATCGCAAGAGGCGCCAGGATAACGATTCCAGTACCAGGTGCCGCCAAAGCCGCCGCCTTTTTCGACGATCAGTAAGTCGTTAATGCCTGTGTCTCTTAAACGCGCGGCCGCGAGCATACCCCCGAAACCACCGCCGATAATGAGCACCTCAACCTGCGTCTGAATAGCATCACGTTCGAAGCCGGGTTCAACGTACGGATCATCAATGTAGTGCGAGAAGTCGCCTGAGACCTCGATGTACTGATCATTGCCGTCGGCTCGGATGCGCTTATCGCGCTCCTCCCGATACTTCTCTCGCAACTGATCGGGGTCAAAACTTACGTTTCCAGATACGGCGGCTGTCATCAAGCGTCCCTTATTCGCAGTCTTTTATTCTTCTGTGAACTCACCTTTACTTTAGCAGAATCTGATTAAAAGCTAGTGATCAGTACGATTGCTATGTCCGCACATTTCTGTTTTAACTAAGGTGTGTAAAAAGGATAACAGCGCCATGAACGATCTAACCCAAGGGCAACACAAGGAGCTCACGGCCGAGCAGCAATGGGAGCAGTTCTCCGAACTGAAAACGGCCGACGACTACATTGACAGTCTCAGAGGCCGCAACCTTGATGTGTATCTGCTTGGCGAGCGAATCGAGGAGCCGGTAGATCATCCAATCGTCAGACCCTCCATCAACGCGATGGCGGAGTCTTACATTCTTGCGGACGAGGACCCCGACCTGGCCACCGCCTGGTCATCCATCTCAGAGCAGCAAATTAACCGCTTCCTCCACGTCCCCGAATCGGCTGAGGACCTGGTACAAAAAAATAAGATGCAGCGGCGCATGGGCCAGCTTACCGGTACCTGCTTTCAGCGCTGCGCTGGGCTCGATACCTTGAGCGTATTGTTCTCGATTACCTACGACATCGATAAGAAGCACGGTACACCCTACCACCAGCGCTACGTTAACTTCCTGAAGAAAGCGCAAGCCAACAACTTGATTGTCGGCGCCGGCATGACTGATCCAAAGGGTGATCGCAGTAAACGCCCGAGTGACCAAGCAGATCCGGACCTCTTTATGCACGTCACTCGACGAACTGAAGCAGGCCTCTATGTCAAAGGCGCCAAGGCGCACATGACAGGAGGTCTCAACTCGCACTGGATTTGCGTCATGCCCACCATGAACATGCTTGAGGGCGACAAGGACTACGCCGTCATTGGCATGATCCCAGCAACAGCGGCAGGCCTAACCTACGTCTATGGTCGCCAGTCTTGTGACACGCGTGCACTCGAAGCGGGCGACATCGACAAAGGGAATGCCAAGTACGGCGGTCAAGAGACGCTCGTTATTTTCGACGATGTCTTCATACCGTGGGAGCACGTATTAATGGATGGCGAGTACGAGTTTGCGCAGGAGCTTGTCTCTCGATTTACCGCCTACCACCGCGCGAGTTATGTCTGTAAGACCGGCCTGGGCGATGTCATGATCGGTGCCGCATCCAGTGTCGCGGAAATGAACGGTGCAGAGACTGCTAGCCATGTGCGCGACAAGCTGGTCGAAATGACCCATCTCAATGAAACCATTTACTCGTCGGGTATTGCCTCATCCTATGAGGCCACTCAGCACGAGAGTGGTGCGTTCATCAATGACCCCATTCTCGCCAATATCTGCAAGCACAACGTCACGCGCTTCCCCTATGAGATATCTCGACTAGCACAGGATCTGGCAGGCGGACTGATGGTGACACTGCCATCACAGGCAGACTTTGAGCATGAGACGATTGGTCCTCAGCTGGATAAATACCTACAAGGCAAGACATCGGTGACGACCGAGGATCGAACACGCATGCTGCGTCTCATTGAGAACATGACACTGGGTCGTAACGCGGTGGGTTACCTCACCGAATCCATGCACGGCGCGGGATCGCCGCAAGCGCAGCGTATTCAGGTACTCCGAGAGACCGATTTTGGAAAAAAACAGTCGCTAGCAAGACGTCTCGCAGGCATTATCGCCACTGACCGCGATTAGCATTCACAAAAGGCTCTGAGACGAGGGCTAACCTGAACCTCAGGTTGCCTCGTCGCTACCACGTTATGTCCCGACTTTTATCGCTCGCTCGCTCGCCCTATTTTATTGGGGCTGCAGCCATCTTTTTTGCTTCGTGCATGAATGCGATGATTAAGGGGCTGTCCGTGTACGAGAGCGTCGTGGTCATTACGGCCTGGCGATACACCCTAGGCGCCGCATTGGTCATCCTGCTCTGGTTTATCTTCCGACCTCCCTTACCCGGCTGGTCCGCTGTTCCGTTTCACGTGTTCAGAGGCTTTTTTCAAATCTCGGCGGCAAGCTTATTTTTTTGGTCAGTCACCCAAATACCACTGGCCACGGCCGCGGCACTAGGACTCACCGGTACACTGATGATTGGCCCGCTCGCATGGCTACTCATGCGCGAGCCACTCAAACGTGATGTCATTGGCGGTACCTTGGTGGGCTTCGCCGGCGCCCTGTTTATCGTCAACACAGAAACCCAGCTGCTCTCGGGGCAAATTGATGGCCCAGTGCTGGGCTATCTCGCACCCATACTGGCCTCGCTCTGCCACGCCCTGTCTGTTGTCCTACTGCGGTTTCGATCGCAGAGCGAGGACCCGATCGTTGTAGCCTTCTTTGCCAATACCTTGCCTGCGCTTTATGTGCTGCCCGTGTTCTTTTTGATGGATACCCAACCCACGGTTGAACTCTTGGGTGGCTATGTACTGTGTGCCTTTTTTGGTGTGAGCTTCTGGTCTCTCACGACCATTGCCTACGCACGTGCTCCCGCAGCCAAACTCGCGCCTATGACTTACACCCAGCTGATATGGGCGGCCCTCATCGGTTTTTTCTTGTTTGGTGAACTGCCAGGCGCCTCAATGTGGTTAGGCGCGGCAATAATTGTCGCCGCTTGTTTTTATGTCATGCGATCGAATAACAAGGTGAGCTGATGGCATTTTGGTCTCCCCAGCCGTCGGTGAAAGACGAACGCAAATTTGAGCTTGTTGCATCAGAACAAGCTTGTGTGGGACCCGCAGGCTATGAGTTCATTATGGGGGGTGTTGCCCAAGCGGCTGCGATTGAGGCCGCCGAGATCGTCTCTGGTAAGCCGCTACTTTGGTCAACGATTCAGTTCGTGAACGCTGGACTGCTGAATCAGTCGATCGATATTGAGGTTGAATTACTGGGTGGTGGGAGGAGCATTAGCCAGGTGCTGGTGACACTGACCGCAGACGGTACGGTTCTTCAAACCATGTCTGGCGCACTCGGCGGTCGCCAGGGAACGGAGCGCCAGTTTGTGAGCATGCCCCAGGTGGCACCGCCAGAGGACTGCCCGGTCAAAACCGATCTTGACCACAACAATGATCAGGATCTGATCGCGCAGTTTGAACGGCGAATGGCCATAGCAGCGCCTGATGAAGGTTTGGGGGCCATGTGGATTCGCTCCAAAGACTCGCACCGCATCTCGGCAGGACTGTTAGCTATCACCTCCGACTTTATGCTCGGTTTACATCCTGAAAGCTTCCGAGGTACCAGTCTCGACAACACCTTCAGGGTTTTCTCGACGCATGCCACAGAATGGATTCTTTGCGTGACTCAGATGTCAGGCTTTCGAGACGGTGCGGCGATGGGCGTTACCCATCAATTCACCCAGGATGGCCAGTTACTGTCGGTTTCCAGTCAAACGGGGTTGCTTCCGAGATCCGATGATCGCCGTTAGCTATTGGCTGGATGCGGGTCAGTCTTCAGCCCTGAGCGTAGCCAGATTCTGCTCGTGCTTTTTCCGGTCCACCGAGTACAAGGACAAGCTCGCAATCATCAGCATCCATAGACTGAAGATGACAGGTACATACAGCCAGCCAAAGCTACTCAGCACCGATTCTGGCACCTGATCAGGCGTCGCGCCCGGGGGAAACTGACTGACCGTCAGTAGTACGCCAGCCACCGCTGCACCAATGCCTTGCGTGACTTTTCGAATAAAGGTAACCGAGGCAAAGAAAACGCCCTCATTGCGCCGCTTCGTTTTGATTTCCGCCTCCTCAACCAGATCGGCAATCATGGATGAAGATAAGATCTGATAGGTAATGATGAGCGCCACATCAATGACCGTAATGCTCAGTACCAACGGGAATAACGAGGGGTCTGAGTTGTCTGGCATGAAGCCAAGCAACCGCAGAAGGATGGGGGCAGGTGCCACGGTAAAGGCCATTAAGCCAACGGTAATGGCGCCTCGTTTTTTACCGAACTTTCTAGAAACTACCGGCGCAATAAAAAACGCAAGCACCGCTGATATGACAACACTCAGGGAGATGAGGCCAATCTGCTCGGTGGTGAACTCCCAGAAAAAGGTCGAGAAATAAAAGCTGAGGGTTGTGGAAACACCGGCTGCCACCGCGCCAAACAACGCCGCCAGAAACAGGGCCAGAAAGGAACGACTGGCCAAGGTCTCGAACACCTCCCGATAAATCAAGCCAATAGTCATCTGTCTTGGCGGCGGGGGCGCCTTTAGGTCGGGGATCATCTTATGCGTCCCCATGCTCGACACCATCATGGCCACAAAAATAACCATCGCCGCTATGGCACCTACCTGCCCGTGCCCCTCCACATTGAACATCCCGTTACCGATGGTTGCCGTGGGTACTAAAACAAAAATAGTTGCAAAGGCACCCATCAGCGTCCCACCGGTCCAACCGAAAAAGTAGCGATAGCTCAACATATTGGTTCGCTCATCGTAGTCATCGGACATTTCAGCGACGAGCGAGGAGCTTGGAATCTCGTAGACGGTGACCAGGGTTCTCACCAACACAGCGATCGTGACGATGTAAGGAAACAGCGCATCCCCTTGAAGCCCCGAGGGCGGATTCCAGACAAAGTAATACGCGATGGCAGCCGGAAATGCGGCGGCATACATAAACGGATGGCGCCTTCCCCAACGCGAGCGTGTGTTATCCGATAAGTAGCCAATGAGCGGGTCGCTGAGCGCATCGACAATGAGCGCGATCATTAAGGCCAGACTGACGAGGTAAGCACTAACCCCCATGACCTGGCTGTAAAAGATGAGAAAGAAATAATCGAAGCCGTTGCTTTTCACCCCAAACGCAACAGAGCCGAAGCCATAGGCGACCTTTCGTCCAAGACTGACTTGACCGTGATCGCTCATTGCGACTCCTTAGCGTTTGTTATTTTTGGCGCTTTCGACTCGAGATTACCCTTTCAAGTACTTTTAAAGAAGGTTTAAGTTGCCGCTTACTACAGGAGTCCGGCTATTATCTACACGATAAAAATCAAGGTATGACCCATGAAGCACGCACTCTTTTCTCTGACCCTTCTACTGACGCTTAATACGCAGGCCGCAAGCTTGTCACTCAATGATGTTCTCACTGACCTACCGGCCTTAGATGACTCGCTTCCAACACCCAAAGAGGTCACGGGTGTCGATGTGGGAGAGCGTCACTGGTATCACTATGAAATCGTGGCTTACCTCGATGCACTTGCAGAGGCATCACCACGAATGACAGCACTTGGGGAGCACGCCCGCACGTACGGCGGCCGTCCGCTGGTCAGCTACGCGATATCAACGCCTGAGAATATTGCCAGACTCGATGAGATTAGAGCGGCTCGTGCCTCCATTATCGATCCCGACACCAATGTCGTACTCGCGGACCAACCCGCGGTGCTACACATGATGTATAGCATTCACGGAAACGAGCCCAGCGGTGCCAACTCAACGCCGCTTGTTGCCTACTACCTCAATGCTGCGAAAGACAAGGCGCTACTAAACCAGCTCGACGACGTGGTTATTATTTTTAACCCCATGCTGAATCCTGATGGCCTGGATCGATTTGCCTACTGGACGAATGGGCACCGCGGAATGAATCCCAGCCACGACGCAAACGACCGTGAGCATACCGAAGCGGTACCCAACGGAAGGACCAACTACTACTGGTTCGACCTAAACCGCGACTGGCTGCCGCATCAGCACCCAGAGAGTCGCGGGCGGTTGGCTTTATTCCATGAGTGGAAACCCAATGTTCAGCTCGACTTCCACGAGCAGGGTAGCAACAGCAATTTCTTTTTTATGCCCGGCAAACCTGAGCGTACCAACCCGCTAACGCCGCAAATCAATCAAACGCTGACCGCCAAAATTGGCGAGTTCCACGCGGAGGTATTTGACGGTGAGGGTATTCGCTACTTTACCGAGGAGGGGTATGACGACTTCTTCATGGGTAAAGGGTCAACCTACCCCGACCTCTTTGGCACAGTGGGTATTCTCTTCGAGCAGCCCTCGTCACGAGGCGCTGTGCAAGACACGGTGAATGGCGAGCTCACGTTCCCGTTCAGCATCTCTAATCAGTTCCGCGCATCCCTGTCCTCGATTAAAGCGACTGCAGCACTGAAGGATGAACTCCTTAGCTACCAGCGAGGCTTCTATGAAAATCAGCCGAAGCGTCGTGGACACTACCTTGCAAGCGCCACCGGCGATCCAACCCGGCTCAATGAATTTGTCCGCATCCTGGAGGGACATCAGATAGAGGTTGAAGGATTGGCGGCGGACGTGACGGTGAACGGCAAGACATTCCGAGCCGGTGAGGCAATTGCGATTCCACTCGACCAACCTCAAGCAACCTACCTTGAAACTCTGTGGCGCGAGCAACTGGAATTTGAAGAGAACGTCTTCTACGACGTATCAACCTGGACACTGCCATGGGCCTTTAATCTCACTCACACGCGCGATGCGGTTCGCAATGTGAAGACGGCCCCGCTGGATACCAGCGTCGGTTCAGGCTCGGCCGCTAGCGAACTTGCCGCGTCACCGATCGGTTATCTGATTGACTGGCGAGACTCAAAAGCCCCCGCACTCCTCTACGATCTGCTTGAAACCGGCGCCAACGTGCGGGTAGCACAGGCACCGTTTACCGCAGTCACCACCGACGCTGGCCGCCAGCGTTTCGGTTACGGCACGCTCTTCGTTGCGCCACCCATTAAAGGAGACATCCCCAGCGATGCCGTAGCGCTATTGCGAGAAGCAAAAGCGATGGGCGCGCGCATATTCGCTGCAGCCAGTAGCTACACTCCTGAGGGCATTGATCTTGGTAGTCGAGGCTTCTCCGTGCTGTCGCTACCAAAGGTGTTACTAATTACGGGCCCCAATACCTCGGCGTACAGCAACGGTGAGGTGTGGCACCTACTCGACACACGCGTCGATATGCCAGTCACTATGGTGGATAGTCACCGATTAGGGCGAGTGGATCTATCGAATTACAGCCACGTGATTATGACGAGCCCCCTTCGCTCATCAGGCGCCGTGAAACAAATGGAAAGCTTCGTTAGACAAGGTGGCATTTTATGGGCTCAAGGTGCCTCGACCGTAGCCTGGGCTGCTGATAACGATCTCGCCGATGTCACCTGGCGAAAAACAGCTCAGCAAACTCAAGCCGACGAGCTCAAAGCTGCCGCCAAAAAAGGCGCTAGCGCTCAAGAGCAGGCGAGCAAGCTGCCCGAGAGACGGTCGTTTGCTTCGGCGTCGGACGAGTACGCATTCAAACTGGTACGCGGTGCGATATTGGCTGGGAACCTCGATGTGTCGCATCCACTGGGTTATGGCTATGACTCGGAGGAGATCGCTGTCTTCAGAACAACGAACCGTTTCATGAACCCCTCTGACAACGCCTACTCGTCACCCGTCGTTTATACGGACAGTCCCCTACTCTCTGGGTATATGTCGGACGAGAACCGAGAGCTGGTGGCAAATTCAGCGGGCTTGGTGGTCAACGAGTTGGGGGCAGGTGCTGTTGTACTGAGCTTGGACAGTCCGACGTTCCGAGCCTTTTGGTGGGGTTCGCAGCGCCTGCTAGTGAACGGCATATTTTTCGGTGATCTATTAGAGGAGCCTCGCTGAGCGGGGCTTCACAATCTCACCGACCACTCATCTTTAAAAACGCTCACTTCGCCGCTTAAACCCAGCAGTTGTGCAAAAGTAACCTAGGGTTTACCCGGGCGATTCGGTACTCTGCGCGCCATTAATTTGCGGCCATCAGATGCCGTAGCCATGGGTCTTAGGGGGATCGCGCGTTGAGTGAAAAGATAAAGGTACAAAAGCCATTAGTCGTACTTCACGGTGATGAAATGGCGCAGGTCGCCTTTACCGAAATTCTGGCGCGTTTTGTGTCCTTACCCCTCGATATCGAGCTTGTGGAGATTGACCTCTCGGCACCCAAACGCTTCACGACTAATGGCCAGGTTATTCACCAGGCCATTAACGCGCTGAAAGCCCATGGCGTGGGAATCAAGAACGCGGGCATGACAGTTAATCGCGCTCAGCTGGATGACTTGCTCGCGAAACACCCAGAGATTGACGAATCTGCGCTCGACCCTTTGGCAACTAAATCGCCGAACGGTGCCATCCGAAAAGGCATTAGCGGCAACATCACACGCGAGGACATCGAATTTCGCAACCTTAAGAGCGTGCGTCCCGACTGGATCGATCGCGATATCGAAGTTGATACCATGGATACTGGAGGCCTGGACTTCAGTTATAGCGAACTGTCGAACGCGACCGGTGTGGCAAAAGTTATGTTTGTGGGCTCGAGTGGCGACCCAGTTGAGTTACACCGTCGTTCGCTTAATAAGGGTGACCCCTGGATGCTGGCGACCAACTGCCTGGACGAGGTCAAGGCGTGGGCACATCGCTTTTTCAAACGCGCTATCGCAGAAAACCGTGACATCTACCTAGGACTGAAAGATACGGTGGTTTCGGGATATGACGGCGTTATGCGCGCGGCCATCGAAGAAATCTATGAGCAGGAATACAAAGAGAAGGTCGCAGCGGCTGGACTGAGCTATCACTACGAGTTGATCGACGCGCAGGCAGCTCGCATCGTTTCTAACCCACCTGAGCGCGCACTCTGGGGTGTGCCCGACAACGTCAGTGGTATGAAGCTTTTCAAGCTCGTGCAGCAGCTCAAGCGATACGGCTTGCCTGAGCGCAAGGCTCACGTCTCCATTTCCCGCATGAGCGCCGGTGGTGGCGACCAATACGGTAGCTACAACACACCCGCACCCGAGCAAGGTGTTATCAAGGTCATCGTTGACGGCGAGGAGAAGCATGCACGCCATGTAGAGGCAGGCGACCCCATCCTCTTTATGTCGAACGATCGGGAGGCCATCAAGGACTGGGTGAGCCAAGTCTTCCAAGACGCAGCACTTAACAAGAAGGAAGTCTACTTCGGCTTAAAGCGGGAGTTCGTCAACTATGACGAGGTCTACAGCTCGATCATTCTCGAGATCAGAAAAGAGCTCGCGGCACTGGATACACCGCCACCCTCATTCATGATCATGCGACCGTCTCGTCAGCTAAGCAAAATGATTTGCGATCCGCCTCGGTGGGGCCTGTATCCGGCCCAAAACCTAGATGGGGATATCTTCTCCGATATATCCGCGGCCTTGGGCGGGAGTCTGGCAACAGCGAGCTCGGTGATCACCAGTAAAGATGGAACCAAACTGTTCGAGGCACCTCATGGCACAGCTCACGATTTGTATCTGCGCTATCTCGAGACCGAAGGTAAAGAGGCCAACTTCAATTCGTCAGCCCTGATTTTTGCTGTTGCAAGCGCCCTAGAGGAGCTCGCTACGAGAGAGGATAATGCCGCGCTCGGTCACTACGCCGCGCGCCTCAAAGCAGCGCTCATCGAGACAGTCGCACAAGGCACAATCACCGGAGATCTAAAAGGCAAAACCACATCGCCCGAGACCGAGCGTATTGTTGATATGCACGGCTTCCTCGATGCCATTGCGGAAAACTTAACCGCTTAAGTACTTGGCTAAGCGGTTAACGGACTTAGCGGCTTACCGCTGAGCCTTTTCAATAGCAAATAAATGAGCAGTCCAAACGGGCCGGTCATGAGCGTGAAGAATAGGCAGGGGAGAATCAGAAAGTGATTTATCTCTCGATCCTGACTGTCTCTGACGATCCATGCGCCAATGAAGAGATCGAACGCCAAATAGTGAATCCACCCTGCGAGCAAAAGGGCGTCGACACTGAACAACGCCTTGACCTCTGCTAGCGAGCCGAAGCCGCCATCTGCTGGCGCCTCACCTCGAAAAGAAAACATGAGATAGGCGTAGGTCACACCCAAAATAACCGGAATGATAACGCTTGGTAGCAGTTCTCGAGCGGCGGTCGACTTGGGCACAAATACGAGCCCCAACCATCCCAACATTGCGAGCCCACTGCAGAGACTGAATATCGTTTCTAGCGTCATTGTTATTGTTCCTTTGTATTGCGTAGTAGCCATCCGTCGTTGACCAAGCCACACTAACAGATCACTCAGTATTGGATACACCACGCATGAGCATCTCCAGCCAGCAAACACCCATTCATACCGGCATTGGACGCAAGCCAGAGGCTGCTGAGGTCATGGCGGGCGTAGATCTCAGCGGTAAAACCGCCTTAGTCACTGGCGGCTACTCCGGTATCGGGGTTGAAACGGTTCGCGCCTTGACGAACGCGGGTGCAACCGTCCTCGTTCCTTCGCGCGACGTTGATCGCGCGGTAAAGACGCTAGAAGGAATTATCCCCGCAGACCAGATCGGCTTTATGGACCTATCTGATTTGCCAACGGTGGAGCGGTATGGCGAGGATTTATCGAGCGCTTACCCTATCATCGATCTAGCCATCTTCAACGCGGGCGTCATGGCCTGTCCCCTAGATCGAACGAAGCAGGGGCTCGAGTGGCAGTTAGGCGTCAATCACGTGGGTCATTTTGCTCTGTTGCAACAGATCATAAATCCTTTGCGTGCAGCCAATGGTGCACGTCTGATCACCCTGTCGTCCATCGCTCATCGCATGGGCGCCGTCGACTTCTCAGACATGAATTATGACGAGCGCCCCTACGATAAGTGGCAGGCCTACGGTCAGGCAAAATCGGCCCAGTCATTGATGGCTGTCGAGCTCGACCGGCGGGAACAAGGTAACGGCTTACGCAGCTTTGCGGTTCATCCAGGGGGCATCTTCACCCCGCTGCAACGCCATTTGGGCAACGCAGAAATGGCCGAGTTTGGATGGACAGACGTCGATGGGAACCCATCCGCCGTGGCAGCAAAGCTTTTCAAGTCTCCTTCGCAAGGCTGTGCCACGTCGCTGTGGGCTGCCACCGCGATGTGCCTTAACGGTATGGGTGGCGTCTACTGTGAGGACTGCAATATCTCCCGCCTAGTGCCGGACGACAGCAATGATTTTACCGGCGTTAGACAGTGGGCGATCGCGTCGGAGATTGCAGAGCGCTTGTGGGATGAGACCGAAAAGATGCTGACCGGTCTCTGATCCGGCGAAGTGGAAATCAACCCAGCTTTTTTGTCATCAACAATCCAGCTTGCTGAATTCTAGGCAAAAAAAACGGGAGCCGAAGCTCCCGTTCTCTAGACTGTTCCGTATCGCTTAGAAGCGGTATTGGAACGTACCTTGGATGTATCTACCAATCAGGTCGTAAGGACCGATGGCTGAGAAAGAGTTCATGCCGTAAGGCACGTCTTCATCAGTGATATTACGAACCGCGATTGATGCCTCCATCTGCTCGCTCATTGAGTAACGAACGAATAGTGTGTGCATGAAGTACTCGTCAATTTCTGGAATGTCGTACGTACGAGGAGGCGCAGTATTGCTCTTCTTTGCGCCACTCAGGTAGTTGGTACGCCAGTTGAACGTCCAGTCATCGAGCATATACATTAGGTTCACGTTACCACGCAGCGATGAGTTACCAATCAAACCTTTGGTATCACCCGCGTCATCACCCGTCACGGATACACGGCTGTCATTCAGATCGAAGAAGTTCGCGCGAAGGCGGAACTGACCAGGAATGGTGTCGGCAAAGTCGAAGCTGTAATCGATCTCTGACTGGAAGCCCTTCAAAATTCGGTAACCCGCGTTAACGAAACCGACTTGGAAGCCGTTCACCTGGAAGGTTGATGGATCACGTGTGAACTGACCACAGGCTGGTGCATTCAAGTTACCACCGTCATAACAACCATTCATGATGGATGTCAGACCTAGGGTCTCAATCGCGTCATCGAGGAACACGTCGATCATATCGACAGAAAAGGTCAGACCTTCAACGAACTTAGGCTCAACCACAACACCGATCGACTCCGACTGTGATGTCTCGTTGATCAGGTTTTGGTTACCACCCGTAAGTCCCTGCTGCGACGCGTTAACAATGATGGACTGGAAGCTGTTTGGATCATAACCAGTAAATCCAAGCGCTTGTGCTTCCTCAGCACACACCTGTGCGCGTCGGCCATCAACTTCGCCCGAGTTCACAAAGCGAGCATCACACGGATCGCTAGCGAACGTGAATGTCTCACTTACTGGTAGGAATGCCTCAGCAATCGCTGGTGAACGCACCGACTCAGTGTCGTTTGCGCGGAATGTGACGTTACCGAAACGTGGCACATCCAAGGCCAAACGCACACCGATGTTGAACACTTCGCCTGTGCCTGCTGATGAGTGATCAACCGTTCGGAAAGCACCTTCCACGTCGAATGCAGATATCACTGGCAGGAAGTCTTCTGCCAGCAGAGGTAAACGCGTCTCGATGTAGAATTCTTCTGTATCGAAACTGCCGTTCAAGGGAGCTAGCGCCGCTGCACGACCGAGGCCATTGGCGAGGAAGTAGTCTGGCTGATAATCACCAACCTCCTCTCGGCTCTCATAACCAACCGCCATCTGCCAATCACCACCAGGTAGCTCCATGAGATCAGTGGCCATGTTGGCTGTGATCACCCGCTGCGTAATCTTCGCGTCCTCGTAGCCTTGCAGTGTGACGTAGTCGATTACCGCTGGATCAGTGACGTAGCCGAAAATGTTCAGAGGAACGCACTCGGAGTTACCACTAGCACAGACGATGTCACCATTGCCATCGACAGTCAGGTCTAGCGCTTCGCGGTAGTTCTCTTCATTCAGCTGCGTACTGTTGCTCTTGCTGCGGCTCTCGCCACGGTTCCAAGAAACATCCCAGCGAATGTCACGCCCGGCAAACTCAAACTCGCCTTCGAGACCGAGCACCAAACGAAGCATGTCAGTTGTACCATCCGTTCGGCCACTCTGAGCGAGGTCATCCATCGCCTTGTGGAAACCAAAAGACGTTGCATCGGGGCCCAGATTATCGAGCAGCACTTGACGGTCATCAGGGTGTAAGAAGGGATAATCTATTGGGAGAATCAACGTCGAGGAGTCGCCACCAAACAGACCGCTCTGGTAGAAGGGCTGTTGGTTTGGATCAGCTGCCGAACCGTTGTAGAAGTTCAATTCAGCATTGGCTCGAAGATTATCCGAAATCTCATAGTTTACGAACATGTTAACCATGTGACGCTCGATAGGCGCTCGGATTGAGTCGTAGTCCTGAAGCAATAGGCCATCACCGCCAACGAAGTTGATGATGTTGGCCGTTGGTTCACCAATATTGATCGTAGTCAACCGACCGTCAGGGCCGAATTGGACAGGGTTACCGTTGGCATCGCGAATCACGTTCAAGCCAAACGCATACAGTGGTGTACCACCCAGTGCACCTGCGGCAGGACTTGGAATACCTGTTCGCGTTACGATTGGAATCGAACGTCCGGGCCCATAAAAATAACGTGTCCCCGTAGACGGATCATCGGGATCGTATGTTGTACTTTCAAAGTCGTAGTAATAATTGCGGAGAAATTCACGGTCGTTAGCGAGTACTGCATCCGTTTTATTGTACTCGTAACCAACCGCAATATTACCGCGGCCATCAGCAAAGTTTGCGCCTGCTGTTACGCCGACACGGTGTTCCCATGCATCACTCTCCGCTTCAGCAACACCTGAAGAGATGTCGATCTCGAAACCCTCGAAATCCTTCTTCATGATGACGTTGATGGTTCCTGCGATCGCGTCTGAACCGTAGATCGGTGCACCGTTCGCAGAAATCACATCTATACGCTCGATCAACGATGTTGGAAGTGTATTCAAGTCAACCTGTGAACCCGCTGATGCACCAAATGCTGTTGGCGCATTGCCAGACACCGAACGACGACCGTTAATCAGCGTCAGCGTGCGTTGACTGCCGAGACCGTAGAGGTCTGCGAAGGTTTGACCGACATTACGCCCGCTCGACTCAGCCAGGCTGGTGCCCGATGGTGTGATGAGTGGCAGTGAATTAATGGCATCAGCGGTGTTTACAAAACCACCCTGAGCAATGTACTCCGCATCAACAACAATATTCGGTGTTGTCTGCTCGAAGCTTGATTTTTGAAGTCGCGTACCGGTAACGACGATCTCTTCGAGTTCGTCAGTCGCCGATTCGTCAGCTTCGTCTTGGGCCAAGGTAACTCCGGAGGACACAAGCGCAACGGCTGTGGCCAACGAGAGAAGTCTACGCTTACCCGCGTATCGTGACGTAAACATATCAGTGTGCTCCTGAATGACGTTTTTATAAGTATTAAAAGGGTCAGACCCCTGCGTGAAATGTAAAGGAAAGAGAGCCACTACGCCAATAATTGGTCAAAAAACTGACACTCAACGGGGAAAAATACCTCTCTGATATGCAATTTTTCGGGTTAAAACTGTTTAAAAGCGTAATTTTTAGCGCAAATTCCGTGCTGGCTTAGCTTTATTATGTTCTGCCTTAATTCGGAAAAACGACCCTCCATCCATGCGTATCCAATTCATCACGACCGGCGGCACCATCGACAAAATCTACTTTGACGCACTCAGCCAGTTCGAGGTTGGCGACTCACAGGTCAAGGCAATGCTGACCGACGCACTGGTTGACTTCAGCTACGAGGTCACAGCCATCATGAAGAAAGATAGCTTGGACATCACAAATGAAGATAGAGCAACTATCCGCACTCACATTGAGGCGAGCGAGCACAGCCACTTCATCGTCACCCATGGCACCGATACGATGCCTGAGACCGCAGCGGCGTTGCGGGGTATTGAAAATAAAACGGTGGTGCTAACAGGTGCACTGACCCCCGCGCGTTTTCGAACGACTGATGCCGTCTTCAATATTGGAATGGCGGTTGGCGCCCTTCAAACCGCGGCGCCCGGCATCTACATCGCCATGAGTGGTCAAGTTTTTGAAGCGGGACAGGTTCGGAAAAATCGTGAGGCCAACCGATTTGAGGCCACGCTCGATTAACACAGGGGCTTGTCGCTCAACCCTCAGGTGGCCTCGCTGTCAGCCGCTTACGAGCACTCTGCCAGTTTACGTGTGCAATTAGGCCTCGCGCCTACGACCTCGACGCCCGCCCGACGGCGCACCAGTTGCAGGTAGATCCGGCCAGGCAGGACCCAGCGCTTCTGACATGGACTTGGAATCCAGTGCTCGCGGTGGTGTCGAATTCAGTGCATCGACCATGGCAGCGAGGTGCTCAGGGGTTGTGCCACAACACCCACCAATAACCGTTGCACCTGCGTCACGAGCATACAGTGCGTACTGAGCCATCAGTTCAGGGCTGCCATGAAAATGAATTTCACCGTCGATGTACTGAGGAATCCCGCAGTTTCCCTTTGCAATAATCGGCAGGCCAGCCTTCGCGCTCATCAACTCGACTGTTGAGTCCATGAGCTCTGCAGGACCAATACCGCAATTTGACCCCATCAGATCCAAGCCTATCTCCCGGGCGAACGCTGCATATTCCGTGGGAGTCACACCCATCATGGAACGCCGCGCAGTATCAAATGTGAGCGTTGCAGCGACAGGCAGACCAGTGGTCTTTGCTGCTTCCGCGGCCGCCGCAACCTCTTCCTTTGCAGACATGGTCTCAATCCAGAGAACGTCAACTCCGCCCTCGGCTAAGGCATGAGCCTGATCACTAAAGCAGCTGACCGCCTGTTCATAGGTAAGGTCGCCCATGGGCTCAAAGAGCTCGCCCGTCGGTCCCATCGAACCAGCAACAATCCCCTCATGACCCGAAGAATCCGCGAACTGGAGCACAGCCTCCTTCGCAAGGTCTGCCGCCGCCTTGTTAATCTCACGAACGCGATCCTGGCTTTTATGTAACTTGAGCCTCGGTGCATTCGCACCAAAGCTATTGGTCAATATGAGGTCCGCTCCGGCTTTCAAAAATTCGCCGTGCAACCAAAGCACCTCCTCAGGGCGCTCGACACACCACAATTCGGGCGGATATCCCGCCTCGAGTCCGCGACCAAAAAAGTTGGAGCCCGTCGCGCCATCGGCGACGCACCAGCCTTTCTTTTTAATGAGATCGGCGATGGGATTGGGCATTGTGTTGCTTCCTGAGGTTCCAACATTGGGGAGGGTCAGGAGTTTAGCTCAAATACATGAGAGAGTCGTTATGAGAACAACAAACTGAACGGGAGCCGCCTCCAAAGCGAGTGATGAGCGGGATTCAGGTCCCTGCAATAAGAAAACAATCAAGCACGCCAGTATCGACAGTAATGCAATCAGTACAAACAGTGAGGCCACTGGTAAAAAAAAGGGACTGCCAAGCAGTCCCTATTCTTCAAACTCGATAGGTCAATAGCGGGCTCAGTCGTCATCCAACGCACGATCAATGTTCATGACCAGCAACTTCGCATGAGCCCGAGACACACGGTCACCGCGACGTTTGCTGGAGAGGGAGTCACGTAGCTCTGACAGCGTTAGAACCGCGAGCGCCTGTGCCGTGCTGTGATACTTAGCCGCACCCTTCTCGCTCGCTATCATTGCGAGCCGATCGACATACTCTGCCTGTAGATTGCGCCTGAAGCTGTTGACGCTGCCCTTTGCGTCCGCCCCAAACACTGCATCGGTGAGGTCTTGGAAGACTTCCACCAACGGATACTCATTGCCGTAGAGTTCGGTATCGGTGATTCGCTTGAGCACGGTTGGATGGAGCAAATGATCAAGGACCCGCTGCTGGGACGATAAAACAGCGCGATGAACCTTAGGGTCCTCAGTGCTTCCCCCATGTTCAAAGCCACGACGCTCAGGTGCTGCCTGACGCCAGAGAGCGCCATCGATATCAAAGGCATCAGGACCAAACAGTTGGTCCGCGAGGGTGGCCATGGCCTCTTTCTGCCGATCGCGTTCGACCGGAATAAAGGGCTCTGTCGCACCGTCTTGACCAACAACCGCTCGGTCAACATAGACGCCGCCCACCCAACGCGAAATCACACCGGCATTGAGACCCCAGAAGCGAACCAACAAAGCGACGCCATCGACCACATCTTCGTAGGAGTCTCCCGCGTCAGGGGTCCAATCAGCGGTCTTATTGAGCGCGTCATGCATGATCTGCATCTGATTTGATGCATAGGCAATGGAGTCTGAGCTGTTGTCGTAAATGTTGACCCTAGGATCTATGCCAGTTCCGGGGCGACGCATATCATCGGCGTCGTTCCCGAATGCCAGTGCAGGTTCTGACGAGCGCGCAGCGATAGCCTCGAGTCTTGCCGCTTCAGCGTCCGCATCATCCAAACCGGGTGAATACGCATACTCGATATACCAGTCGTCATAGGGACCGGGGGCAATCGTATAAAACAGTGTTTGGTCTTCACGGTTTGGCGCGTAGTTAACGGCAGGATAGTCCATCACCGAGCCCGAGATGATTCCCGACTCAAGTACCGCAGGGTCCTCGAGCTCCTCAGGTGACAGCAACTGAGTCGCCTTCATGTTGTGGTTCATCCCAAGGGTATGACCGAGCTCGTGAAGGATGAGGTAGTACATACGATCGCGCTTGAGTTGCTCCTCAATCGGCGCGTCGCCCCCGGTCATCTGAAGTGCAATCTCTGCCATCAAACCGCCTTCGGCGATCGTTCGGCCCACCGAGCAGAGCCGCGCATCGTGGCCGTCGATCATCATGGGCTCTGCGGCCTCTCCCTGAATCAGCTCACGCGTCAATTTGGAGCGGTTTAAGAAGGAGTACTCGAGCATGATGTCTGCGCCGATCAGCTGGCCGGTGCGAGGGTTGGAAAAACTTGGACCGTAACCACCAAACGGTGGTCGGGGCGATGACGTCCAGCGAAGCACGTTGTAACGAATGTCACCCGCATCCCAGTCTGCATCGTCTGGTTGTACTTTGACCGCCATGGCGTTGCTGAAGCCGGCATGTTCGAATGCTTTGTTCCACTCAAGCGCCGCGCCACGAATCAGGTCGCGCCACTCCACAGGTGTCGTATTTTCGATCCACCAGGTAATGGGTTCAACAGGATCTGAGATGTCGGCTGATGGGTCTTTCTTAACCAGATGCCAACGCTCCAGCAGATCGCGGTAAGGTGCTGAATCGGTCGAAGTAAGGTCAGTCACCTGCACGTTAAACGACCCGAGTCGTGCATCGGCAAATCGTGGCTGGTAATCGTTTTCGGGAACCGCAATCAAGGTATGCAGCACCGTGATCGACACATTACGTGCATCAGTCACTGCATCGCTGCCACCGTTCTTCGGCTTGGGATTATTGAAGACGTACTCGACTTCCACAGCCGTATTTTCGGGATAATTTTTCAGCGCAAGGATCTGGCTCTTATCAGAGTCCATCTTACCTACACGGAATCGATCACCATCGTCGTCACCGCCACGTCCGCGAACCACGTTGGCGAAAGTTTCAGAGAGAAATAGCGAGTCTGCATCGATCAGAATATCGCCGGACTCCTCGTCTTCAGCCGCAACGGGCAAGACCGCGAGTACCGCTCGGGAAATATTCTTGTCAGACGCTCGGGAAATCGCGTTGTCAGGGTCGAAATAGTAAGCCGTGTTCTGGCGTACAAACTCGACTTTGTCGAACCGACGCTCAATGGTGAAGATAAATTGGTCACCATACGATCCTGTGAACGCACCGGCATCAACCACACCATTCATGGTGTGCTTGAAATAGATAAATTCCTTGTTGATCTGATCGCCTGCGATCAGCATTTTGGTCGCACCTGTCTTGGGGTCTCTGAACAACGTGAACAGACCGTCGAACCGATCGGTATCTTCTGTCAGGTCGGCGATGGTTTTGGGTTTTTCTTCTTTTTCCTTCGCTTCGTCATCGTCTGAGGACTCCGAGGCTTCTTCGGCCGCGGTGGCGGTCTCTTTGGCCTCAGGCGCGGCAGGCGCATCCTCGGCGAAAATAGGTGTAGAGAGTGTGAATGTCAGAGGAAGCACCAGCAGCAGCTTCCAAAGATCGATACGCTTCATGTTCTTTCCTTCTTTTTGAGTAACGTGAACGTTTGTGTGAGTTCCGCAAACGACGGCCCTGCAAGCGTTCATCGAGGCCACCGAAGATACTCCCAGCCGCCGCCCGAAATCAAAGAAAACTGCTCAAATGCGTCACAGGCTAATCGCCTAAATCAGCACAAGAGCAGTACACTGCGGTCCTGATTCATGGAGAAGCCACTGATGCGAAGTCTTTATCCGCCCCTAGATCCGTACCGAACAGGTTTGCTGTCGGTGGGGGATGGTCATTCAATCTACTATGAAGAAAGTGGAAATCCCGAGGGTAAACCCTGTGTCTTTGTTCACGGTGGGCCCGGCGGAGGATCTTCACCGGCGGCGCGACAGTTCTTTGACCCTGAGCGATATCGCATTGTTCTCTTTGACCAGCGAGGCTGCGGTCACTCAACCCCCCATGCCTCGCTGGAGGCCAATACGACCTGGCATCTCATTGCGGACATGGAACAGCTGCGCGAAGAACTGGGTATCGACCGATGGTTGGTCTTTGGCGGATCCTGGGGCAGCACGCTCAGTCTTGCCTATGCGCAAAAACACCCCGAGCGAGTAACCGAGCTGGTACTCAGAGGTATCTTTCTGCTCCGCCCCGCTGAGATACGCTGGTTTTACCAAGAGGGTGCCAGCTCCATGTATCCGGACACCTGGCAAAACTACCTGGCGCCTATACCCGAAGATGAGCGTTCCGACCTCGTCAGTGCCTTTCACAAGCGCCTGATTAGCGATGATGAAACCGTGCGTCTTGAAGCAGCCCGCGCGTGGTCCGTGTGGGAAGCCTCAACCAGCTTTCTGCATCAGAACGCCGACTTCATGGTAAAACTGGATGAGCCAGAGGCGGCGCTGGCGATGGCGCGAATCGAATGTCACTACTTCGTGCATGGTGGTTTTTTTGAATCCACCAATCAGTTACTCGAAAACATCGACGCTATTCGCCACATACCGACGGAGATTGTTCAGGGGCGGTACGACGTCGTTTGCCCACCCACAACCGCCTGGGAACTTCATCGGGCCTGGCCCGAGGCAAATTTCAATATGATCAACAACGCGGGTCACTCAGCCTTTGATCCAGCCAATGCCAGCGCGCTAGTCGCGGCAACCGATCGGTTTTCCGGCGCCTAAGGGTTTGGTTTGATTGCTCTCACAGCCACAAAACTCTTGATGAACTGATCAATGGCCTCACTACCGCCCCAGTCATCTTCATAGAGACCGGCGATTAAGAAACCGGCATCGAGCTGACCACCCAGCTGGTCCTCAAGCGAGTGCACAAATTCGATGGGAGCGTCTGATCCAAACCAGCCTTCGCGCTCCTCATCGCTGAGCTTCAAGTCAGAGTGCGGCATGGAAAACTTCAACTGAAACGTGCCCTGCTTCTCGAGATCGGGATCGAACAGTCCGTTAATCGGCTTCACGAAACCACTGACGATAGATCCACCGGGGCGCAAGACACGGTAGGCCTCCTGCCATACGGGCCGGATATCTTCGGCAAAGCAATTTGAGCATGGGTGAAAAATAAAATCGAAGACGCTGTCTTCAAAACACGACAAATCGGCCATATCACCCTGAATAGTTTCAAGCGAGAGCCCGTCGCGATGAGCAACTAATCGATCCTGTGACAGCTGCTTCTCGGAGGCATCAAAAACGGTCACATTGGCACCGGCTGCAGCCAGGATGGGACCCTGCTGCCCACCGCCTGACGCGAGACAAAGGACACGGCAACCTGTGAGCGGTGGAAACCAGTTGTTGGGCACGGGAAGCGACGGAGTAAGGACCAACTGCCAATCGCCGTCACTTGCTTTGGCAATATCCTCGCTACTGACGGGCACCGTCCAGCGATTACCCGACTCGACCAACCGATCCCATGCACGCTGATTGAAATCAAAAACACTCATCTGCCGAATCCAAACACCCTCACACCAAAGGCGCTCTATCGGTAACGTAAGTTGCCGCGACTCAGTTCGCTGACACGACGCACGCCCATCAAGCGCATATCCCGCTCTATTTCTGCCTCGAGGTTGCCCAGTGCGCGCTCTACCCCGAGCTGACCGGCCGCGGCCAGCGCATAAAGATAGAGGCGACCGCCAGAAACCGCTTTTGCGCCAACCGACAAAGCCTTCAAAACATGGGTTCCCCGCTGAATGCCACCCTCACAGATGACATCAATTTGGTCACCCACGGCGTCGCAAATTTCGGCTAACTGATCGAAGGGTGCGCGTGAGCCATCCAGCTGTCGCCCCCCGTGATTCGACACCATGATTCCAGTGCAACCGATGTCCACAGCTCGCTTGGCATCTTCAACGGACATGATGCCCTTCAATGCGAACTGCCCATTCCATTGTGAGCAAAGCTTCTCTGCATCCTTCCATGACATCGTGGGATCCAGCATGCTCGAGAAATATTCACCCACTGAGACAGCCACGTTGGTGCCCTGCTCTACGTGACTCGAGAGGTGCGGCATA
>Ga0255752_10000803_pt1 | contig 38019 bp, 23 predicted proteins | sample 011ome_25_FD_179952 | JGI IMG/M metagenome (GOLD analysis project Ga0255752, IMG submission 179952) | Coastal salt marsh microbial communities from the Groves Creek Marsh, Skidaway Island, Georgia - 011512CT metaG (version 2) | ecosystem: Environmental > Aquatic > Marine > Intertidal zone >... | reverse complement strand
TTCGCATCATTCATTACGGAGATAGCCAGCTCGAAGGAGATCGAATTACCATGCAGTTGAGAAATTCATTGCAGAAGCAATATGGTGGGCGAGGCTTTGGCTATGTAGCGATGGAACCATTGGTTGACCCTGCATCATTGGATTTTATTGAATCCCAAGGATTACTGCGTAAAACGGCTTTTGGTAGAAGGGATACGGCCATCAAGGATATGGCCTACGGACACCTTGCATCGTTCACCATGTTAGAGGCGAACGAAGGCAGTTCGGGTTATTCCGGTTATGTAACCTTCTCCAAGCGGAATTGGGGCTATTCTTTGGCGCGAGACTTCAGCAAAGTAAAGATGAGCGTAGGCACCACAGCGATGACGATTGTTCAAATTTGGGTGGCTGATACCATTTATTCGACACAGTCGTTGCCGGAAAATACAGAAGGGACTGTAGACATAGAGGTCCCCGATGCTGAATCTTTTACTTTGGCGATGCAGTCGGATGTAAGTCCGCGTATTTATGGTTTAAGTTTTGAAAGTGCCACGGGCGTGCATGTGGATAACGTGGCCATGAGAGGGGCCTCGGGTATGGTTTTTTCAAAATTGGACCCGGACCAATTTCAACGTCAACTCCAGCGCGAGGATTACCAGCTTATCATCTTACAATATGGAGGAAATGCCGTTCCATATTTGAAGGATGAGGGGCATGCTCGCAGATTTGCAAGGTCAGCAGCGCGCCAGATTGACCATATCAAGCGACTTTATCCTGGAGCTGCCATCATCTATATTGGACCCTCTGATATGGCGCGTAAAAATGGATTAAAAATGGAAAGTTACCCATTGATTAAACCATTCAAAGCAGCTTTGCGGGCAGAAGTGCTTTCTCGTGGTGCCGCGTATTGGGATCTTTATGATGTCATGGGGGGCGAAGGCTCGATGGTGCGTTGGGTAGACCAAGAGCCTGCTTTTGCAGTAAAAGATTACATCCACTTCACACCCAAAGGAGCGCAATGGGTAGGGAACGCACTGGCAGCTCAGCTTAATGCTGCGCAGCAAACGTACATGCTCGAAATTGAACGCCAGGCCCTTGAGACGAAGCGAAAAAAAGATTCTGTAGACACGTGGGCGGCTAGTTTAGTCGTTGATGTTGACTCAAATGCAATAGATACCATTCAACCATGAGAACACTTATCGCCTTAGCAATTTTATTGATCAGCGGACTCAGTGCACATGCGCAGGATGAAATGGGCGCCATTGCTTTGAAATATCCTTTTTTAGATACGAGCGCTAATCATCTGGAGTTTCATGGCAACCGCAAAGGGATGGATGCGCTTTATGAGCGTTTGGACCGAGTGCTTTTTGAGCAAGACGGAAAAATCAATATCGTTCATATGGGCGGGTCTCATGTTCAAGGGGGGACATTGAGTCATACGCTGCGTTCACAGCTGGGCCAACTTGCTCCGGAACTGAACGTTGAACGCGGTTTCTTTTTCCCACATCGCCTCGCAAATACCAATATGCCCGGGAATATTTATGTGAAGAAAATTGGAACCTGGGAAGGTTGTCGCAACAGTATACCGCGGAACAATTGCCCTTGGGGATTTAGCGGTATTGATGCCATTACTCGAGATGTTAAAGCGGGATTTGAACTCCAAAGTTTTAGAGCGGCGGGCAAAGCTTATGGATTCACGGAGTTGCGAATTTTTGAGCATTATTCAAGCAATACCATGGTTCCTATTGGTAACCCAGCTCCAGATTCCATTTATGTAGATACCCTGGCGGGTGTGCGTCGCTGGTTTTTTAACCGTGTTGTCGATAGTATCGCCGTCTCCTTTGAGGGAGTAGAGGGTAAAGAGCCGCAGTACACCCTTCAAGGAGTTCAGATGGTTCGTGAGGAATCGGGTTTGATTTACCATGCCTTAGGCGTAAATGGTGCAGCGACAAAGAGCTTTTTACGCAGTGAGAACTTCGTGGAACAGGGCAAATATGTGGGGGCAGACCTGGTGATTTTTGGCCTTGGAATCAATGATGCATACAAGCCGGATAGTGAATGGCATCCTGAAGAATACAAACAGCGCTATGATACATTGGTAACTTGGTTTAAAGCGATTAATCCAGATTGCCAATTCATCTTTATGACCAATAACGATAGCTATTACAAGCGTCGAACACCAAACGAACACGCTTTGGACGTACAAGAAGTGATGCAGCAGCTCAGTAAAGAGCACAATGCAGCCTATTGGGATTTATTCGAGGTGATGGGTGGATTGAATAGTATAGCACTATGGGAGGATAACCGTTTGGCCAAGTCGGATAAAATTCACTTCACCAATTCGGGATATCGCCTAAACGCAACCCTATTGTTCTGGGCCATTTGGGAAGATTATGAACGCCATTTAAAGTCTTTAGCACCGTGATATTCCAACAGTGGGACATAGCGCAGTGGTTTACGTATAGCGTGGACGAGCCGTTGCTTTTCACTCAGAAGTACTTCTGGATCTTCTTTGCATTGGTCATGGGTGGATACAGCATCGTTCATAAGCATACCGCTCGCCGGAACACCTACCTCTTCTTGGTTTCGTTGTTCTTTTATTACAAAACCAGTGGGTTTTACTTTATCATTCTCTTGTTCTCGACCCTTGCAGATTTTCTAATCGGCGGTGCCATATACCGAAACAAGGTCAAATGGCAGCGTCAAAGTCTTGTGGCCCTGAGTGTTGTTGTGAATCTTTTCGTCCTAGGTTATTTCAAGTATGCCTATTTCGTGGCCGATTTTATCCATGACCTCACGGGTATACAGCTTGAGGTGATGAACCATTTTGCGCTATGGACCAATAACGCTATAGGTACCAACTTCGTTTTTGAGAAGATTCTACTTCCAGTCGGGATTTCATTCTTCACCTTTCAAACGATCTCCTACAGCGTTGATATTTATCGCGGGCACATCAAGCCGGTTAAAAGCATCCTTGACTTTGGCTTCTACGTCAGCTTTTTTCCGCAGTTAGTAGCGGGTCCCATCGTTCGGGCATCGGAGTTTATTCCACAGCTGTATGAGCCCTATAAGCTTTCAAGAGAGCGTGCAGGTTTAGCCGTCTTTTGGATTCTAAATGGATTGTTGAAGAAGCTTTTTTTAGCGGATTACCTCGCGGTCCAATTTATAGATCGCGTATTCGATAATCCTCAGCTCTATAGTGGTTTTGAAACGATGAGTGCCCTCTTTGGTTATTCCATGCAGGTCTACGCAGATTTTTCGGGATATACCGATGTAGCCATCGGAATTGCAATGCTCATGGGCTTCACCCTACCTAAAAACTTTAACAGCCCATACAAGGCAACGAGTGTCGCCGATTTCTGGCGCCGCTGGCACCTTTCTCTTTCGACTTGGCTTCGCGACTACCTCTATATTCCTTTGGGTGGAAATAGAACGGGCTCGATTGCTTCTTATACCATCGTCTTTCTGTTTTTCTTGATGATTGCGCTCATCGTAGGTGATGGCTATCTAACGCTTGCTCTCGGTGGATTATTCACGTTGGGCTTTGTCCTAATGCGCATTAGCCCCAAAACTGAACGCTGGGTAAACACAAACATCAACCTGATGCTAACGATGGTGTTGGGAGGATTGTGGCATGGATCCTCTTGGAACTTTGTTACTTGGGGTACACTCAATGGGGTAGGTTTAGTGGTCTATAAAAACTGGAAGAAAATCTCTCCTTGGTCGGATCGATCGAAATGGTGGAACAAGGCTATAGGTCTAATACTTACCCTGAGCTTTATCACCTTTACCCGTGCGTGGTTCCGTTCACCAACTTGGGATGGAGCCATCGAAATTTTGTCCAAGATTCCAGAAGATTTTGGATGGTCAACAATGGGCGCGGTCGTATCGAGTAATTGGAAGTTTTACCTTGTCTTACTAGGGGGATACCTCATCCATTGGATACCAGGAAAATACAAGGAGCGACTTCGCCAAAGCGTCTCACAATCCTCTGTATACATGCTGTTCTTGCTTTGTGTATTAAGCATAATGGTAATTTATCAAATCCTTAGTGCTGAGGTACAGCCCTTTATTTACTTTGCGTTCTAAGTGTCCTTGCTTATCTTAACGCAAACACATCACGAACATCATGAAACGCTTTATCTACACCATAGGGATTCTCGTCCTGTTCATTGCATTCCTTTCTGTCAAGAAGTGGATGGGAAATGAAGACGTGAGTGTGGTTGAGCATGTAGTACTATTCGAAGCTGGGACAGATGTAAGCTTAAGAGGGCTTCATGCTACCCAAGATTCAGTGGTTGTGGTCGGCGGAAGTGATGGCGTTTTTGGATTCAGCCTCGATGCCGGAATACATTGGAACTTTCAAAAAATCCCAGGCGCCGGAAAAAGCCAATTCCGGAGTGTTTGGGCACATGATGATTCTAAATTCGTGGCAGTAAGTGCAGGTGCACCCTCTTACATCTACATCACCGAAGATCGCGGCCAGCATTGGACACGGGTGTTTAAGGATACCGCACAAAGCACTTTTTTAGATGGAATCGTCTTCGTGAACGACAGCATTGGTTTTATCTACGGGGATCCCATAGACGGTAGATTTAAACTATTACGTACCGCGGATGGCGGAATGTCCTGGAATGAAATAGAAGGCCCCGAGGCTATTGATGGCGAAGTAAGCTTTGCCGCCAGTGGATCGGCAATAGCAGTAGGTAACAATTTCATGTCCATTGTAACTGGCGGAACCGTGAGTAGGTTACACCTTACTATGGACCTGCGGGACGGAACAGGCTGGGAGGCCTCACACATTGAAATGGCCCAAGGTCTGCCTTCTCAGGGTGCTTTTGCGCATTACTGGGATCGAGAGAAACTCTATATCGTTGGCGGCGATTACATGGTCGATGAAGATACCAATGGAACGGTGCTTGTTGCTGACCTAGCTACCGGTGAGGACGATACAGAAACCATGGAAAAGTTAGCCAGTTTGCCGTATACCTCAGACGTGAGCGGCGATGGTGAACAGGTATACTTTACAGGAACTGCAGGTATGCACTACCTGGATAGCACACTGCATGTAATGGATACAACGGCAATGCATGCGCTCGCCTTTAGCGGGAAATATGTATTTAGTTCAGGTCCCAAAGGGAGGGTAGGTCGTGTTTTTACCGGAACAAAGGCTGAGTTGAACGCTTTGAAAGCGCAGTTGAAAAACAGTAAATAATAGATGGAGGGAATACCAAATACAGGATTTAAAGGACTTGTCCAAAATTGGAAAAGTGATTTAATTGCGGCAGTAAGCGTCGCCTTAATTGCTTTGCCGTTGTCCTTAGGTATCGCTCTGGCCGCCGGTGCACCTGCAATGGCGGGAATCTTCTCCGCGGTCGTTGGGGGAGTTGTTACAACTTTTTATCGCGGTGGACATATTTCAGTAAATGGCCCTGCGAAGGGGGTCATTGGTGTTATTCTCTTAGGTATTGTATTGCTTGACGATGGCAGTGGACAGGCTTTCAACTATGTTCTCGCAGCGATCGTCGTTTCAGGTGCTTTACAGACGTTACTTGGAATTTTCAAGCTTGGAAGAATTGCGGATATCTTTCACGGTTCTGTCATTCAAGGATTGCTTGCTGCCATTGGGATTATCATTTTCGCGAAACAAATCCACGTTGCCTTAGGTACGCATTCTGACGGTTCAAACATTGTAGAAAACCTTGTAGATGCAGTACGCATGCTGCCTGAAGCCAACCCATTTGTGGTATTGATTTCGTTGGCGGGTTTATTAATGATCCTATACAATTCCAAGATCACGAATAGGTTCTTTCACTTTTTGCCCGTTCCTATGTGGGTGATCGTGTTATCGATTCCCTTTGTCTATCTATTCAATTTCTTCGAACAACATGAAATTTCGCTGCTTGGTAAAAATTTCACTGTAGGTCCAGAATTGTTGCTTGATATTCCGGACTCCATTACTGAATCCATCATGCACCCAAACTTCGGGAAGATCGGAACATTGGAATTTTGGTCGATTGTTTTCTCCTTACTTATCATTACGAGTATTGAGCATTTGGCAATTGCTAAGGCCGTGGATAAGATCGACCCCTATAAACGAAAAACAGATTTAAATAAGGATCTAACGGGAATCGGTTTGAGTACTATGATTTCTGGTTTCTTGGGAGGTCTGCCAATTATATCTGTGATCATTCGCAGCACCGTCAATATTCATAATGGTGCAAAAACCAAATGGTCCAACATGTATCAGGGCCTGTTGCTATTGTTATTCATTGTGGTCCTAAGTCCCGTAATGCGCCAAGTACCGCTCTGTGCATTTGCCATCCTCTTGGTCCACACAGGCTTTAAACTGGCCTCACCAGCTGTTTTCAAGCAAGTCTATAATCAGGGAATTGAACAATTGGTCTTTTTCTTGGCAACCATGATCATGACCCTATATTCCAACCTTTTGGTTGGGTTATTGGGCGGCTCACTTCTTGTTCTAGTAACGCACATCCTACTGGCTCGTATTCCGGTGCCACAATTCTTCAAATTGGTGTATTCTTCGCGAACGCGCCTCATCTCCCTTCCTGATGGAAGTTTCATATTGAAGGTACGGGGCATTGCCAATTTCCTGGGAATTATCAAGGTCGACAAATTGGTCGCTAACATTCCAGCAGACGCAAACATCAACATTGACCTTTCTGAAACTCGACTTGTGGACATGAGCTACATGGATTACATCGTTGAGTTTTTGAACAAACAACGTGAGTCTGGCGGCAAGGTCTTTATTTCCGGTTTAGACCGCCACATTTCCTCATCCACTTACAACAAAGCGCTGAAATTCATCGTGACGGGTGAAAGTGTAAAACTGAACCACCGTCAAAAGCGACTTCGCAACTTGGCCACCGAGCGGGGCTACAGCTACTCTCGCGAAGTGAATTGGAATACGAGTTATTTGAAGCAATTCCATTTCTTTGAAGTGCGACCAATTGAACGCAAATACAATTGTCTTGTAGGTGGCTACCCAGAACTAGATGTCTCATGGGAGATAGCAGATGTGATCTTCAATGAGGGCCAGGCCTTTACAGCAGAGACCATTAATAGTACGGTTATGGTACTTAAGTTAAACCGTTCGTTACCCATTTTTACCATGGAGAAAGAACGCGCGTATGAAAAACTATTCGATCGCGTGATTGCATTAACTGGGTACAGAGATTTAGAGTTCCAGCTGTTCTCAAAATTCTCGAAAAAGCTCATGATTATGGGGAATAACGAAGATGAGCTTCAGTCATTCTTTACTCCGGAGGTGGTCCAATTCTTCGAGGAACACCAAATCTCTCACATTGAAAGTAATGGCGAATCGCTTCTTATTTTCAATAAGCTTAAACTTGCTCGAACCGATGAAACCATCGAGTTCATTGATTATGGTTTGGAATTAACCCATTTGTTGAACGCTACGGCAAAAGCATAAAGAGCGTTGATCAGGTGTTATTCTACTTTTTCATGGTTAATTTTGCCCCCGAAACGATGCGCACGTACGATTTGATTGTGTGCTCATCATACTGAAAACAAGGCATAGATGAGTATGTTAGGATTGAAATTGCCTACAGATCCACGCTGGGCAAATATTGCAGAGAAGAACATTGAGGAAATCCTTACGGACCACGCTTATTGCGAACAAAAAGCCGCTTCCACTGCCATCAGTCTCATCATTGGATATCCCGAAAAATCTGAATTGGTTGATAAAATGACGGCACTGGCGCGTGAGGAGATGGGGCATTTTCAGATGGTACACAACAGAATCATGCAACGGGGATTAACACTCGGTCGTGAACGGAGGGATGAATATGTGCATGAACTGCAATCGTATTTTCCTAAAGATGGACATAGAGATAAGCGCTTAGCACAAAAGTTACTCATTTGCGCCTTGATTGAAGCACGCTCTTGTGAGCGCTTTAAGGTGTTGAGTGAAAATATAGAAGACCAAGAATTAGCCTCTTTTTATAGTACTTTAATGGTCTCAGAGGCCAATCATTACACCATGTTTATAACCCTCGCTCGTAAGTACTACGGTCGAGATAAAGTGGATCAAATGTGGGAAGGCTTACTTCAGTTTGAAGCTGAGGTCATAGCAAAATTGGGTACGAGTGAACGTATCCACGGATAAGAACCTATTAACACAGAAATAATGAATTCGGAATTAAAGTCAACAGCACTGGAAGCTGTGCACATTGAATTGGGCGCAAAGATGGTGCCTTTTGCAGGTTACAATATGCCTGTACAATACAGTGGGTTGAAGCTAGAGCATCAAGCAGTGCGTGAACGTGCTGGGATGTTTGATGTGAGTCACATGGGAGAGTTTTTTGTAACGGGCCCAGATGCGCTACACTTTTTACAAAAAGTCACCACCAACGACGTAAGTAAATTACTTCCGGGTAAAATTCAATACAGCTGTATGCCAAATGAAAACGGCGGTATTGTTGATGATCTTTTAGTCTATTGTTTCTCGAACGAACACTTCTTGTTGGTTGTGAATGCATCGAACATGGACAAAGATTGGAACCACTTGATGAAGTATACCGAGGGGTTCGATGTCGAATTGCGCAATGAAAGTAGTGCCTATTCGCTTTTGGCTGTACAAGGTCCAAAGGCAACGGAGATCCTACAGACACTTACGGGTGAAAACCTAAGTGAGATCAAATACTATCACTTCGTTATTGGAGAGATCGCTGGCATTTCTGATGTGATCATTTCTGCCACCGGATACACGGGAGCCGGAGGTTTTGAATTGTACGTATTCAATGAAGATGCGAAAAAGCTTTGGGAAGCCGTGCTTACTGCTGGCGAGGCGCACGATTTATTGCCTGCTGGACTTGGGGCACGTGATACCTTACGTCTAGAAATGGGCATGTGTTTATACGGGAACGATATCGATGATACCACCAGTCCTTTAGAGGCAGGCTTAGGTTGGATCACTAAATTCACGAAAGATTTCATCTCTTCCGAGACATTCGCTGCTCAAAAGCAAGCTGGTGTTGCGCAAAAGCTTGTAGGCTTCGAAATGATTGATCGTGGAATTCCAAGACACGGCTATGAAATCGCAGACCTCGACGGGAATGTAATCGGCCGCGTAACCTCGGGAACCAATAGTCCGACTACCGGTAAAAATATCGGGATGGGATACGTTCCTGTGAATCTGGCCGCGGAAGGCAGCGAGTTCGCTGTTGTAATCCGAGAAAAGCTCATTAAAGCACAGGTGGTTAAACTTCCCTTTGTGCAGAAATAAGCAATTGAAGAGCGCCCATGGGGCGCTTTTTTTTTGAGCAAAAAAAAAGTAGCGCTGCTTTCCCCCAGCGCTACCTTAACCCAAATACAAACAGAGTGAACGGAAAGACGTTTATGCGTTGATTGCCTCCAATTCAGCTAGGATTGCTTGTCCCGCTGGGTGGTGGCTGTAGCGTTCTAGATATTCATCAACAGCGTAAGTATATTCCTTACATCTGTTGTAATTCAAACATTTCAATTCTCGAACCACACCCGCTTCTGCATCCAAGTAAACCTCAATGACACTTTCAGGATTATTGATTGTGTACAAGGGTTGATTGGCGGTAGCAATTGTGTGTAATTCAGTCATGTGTTTAAATTTTAGTTAAGGATTAATAAAAATCCATTAATATTACATTGAAAGCAAAAATAGTGTGTTTTTATTGAATCGGAAACAATATTCATGAATTTATTATGCTTTTTGAGTAATGCAGATGAATCACCGCAATACTACCGAAATGACGTATTTTTGCGCAGAATCTATTCAGACCTATGAAAATCGATAAACTGGACAAGCAAATTCTAGAATACCTTGTTAAGGATGCTAGAAAGCCTTTTACTGAAATTGCCAAGGATTTATTGGTAAGCCCAGGAACCATACATGTTCGTGTAAAGAAAATGGAACAATTGGGCGTTATTAAGAGCACTTCTATCAGCGTAGATTACGAGAAGTTAGGATTTGGCTTCATTGCCTATGTAGGGCTCTATACAAAGCGTTCTTTGTCTTCTCCGGACATCATTGAACTCTTAAGAGCAGTTCCAGAAGTAACGGTTGCCCATCTTGCTACAGGGAAGTATGGTATTTTCTGTAAGATTCGTTGCCGCGATGCATCACATGCTAAGGATGTTATTTTCCGAATCAATGACATTGAAGGTGTTGAGAATACTGAGAGCATGATCAGTTTGGAAGAAAGTATTAATTCCAATGCTGGACTCTTGCAGTTGATAATCGACGATAAGTAATTTCTTGATAAAACTTTAAATGAAAACCCCCGCGAGGCGCAGCCTCGCGGGGGTTCTTTTTGGTTTGATTTGCGCGCTTCGCGCGCTACTTAATAGTAGGCAGGTCTACGCACGCCAGTGTAATGTTTAGCGAGACGTATTACTTGTCGGCTGTAGCCGTATTCATTATCGTACCACACATAGAGGATGGCGGTCATTCCGTCCTCAGTTACTTGGGTGGCATGTACGTCGAAGATGCTGGGCGCAGCATTTCCTACGATATCGCTTGATACCAATTCATTTGAGGTATTGTAGTGTATTTGCTCTACTAAAGGTCCGTTCAAGGCAGCGCCTTTTATGGTAGCGAGCAAGTGATCAAGACTGGTGGGTTTTTCAAGTTGAAGATTGAGAATCGCAAGTGAACCGTTTGGAACGGGCACACGTATGGCGTTCGAGGTCAACTTGGATCCAAGTCCAGGAATACATTTATCTACTGCCTGACCCGCACCGGTCTCCGTGATTACCATGTTCATTGCAGCAGCACGGCCTCGTCTGTATTTGCTGTGCATGTTGTCTACAAGGTTTTGATCATTGGTGTAGGCATGAATGGTCTCTAGGTGTCCCTTAGTGATGCCATAGGTGTCGTTCATGACTTTCAAGACTGGGGAGATGGCATTGGTCGTGCAGCTCGCCGCTGATATGATTCGTTCCGTTTTGCCTACAGAATTTTGGTTTACACCATGTACAACGTTTGGAATACCTTTTCCTGGAGCGGTCAATAGGACTTTATCAATGCCTTTGCCTTCGAGGTGTTTGCTTAGGGCAATATCATCGCGAAAAGCACCGGAATTATCAATCAATAATGCATTGTTGATTCCGTAGCTTGTGTAATCAGCTTTAGTTGGGTCTGGAGTGGGAATGAAGTATACGGGACGACCATTGACAATAAGCGCCATGTTTTCTTCATCAACAAGAACAGTCCCGGGGAAGTCCCCATGCACTGAATCGATCTTCAGTAATGAGGCGCGTTTATGTAGACTAGCTGCATTGATGCTACGGACGGCTACAGCGCGCAAGCGCAATTGGTTTCCACTGCCTTCTTGAACGATAAGCTCGCGGGCGAGCAATCGACCAATTCGTCCGAATCCGAACAAAACAACATCTCTAGGTTCTAGGGTAGAGGGACGGAATAAATCACTGAGATTGTTGATGATAAATGCATCTGCGGTGTCCTCACTTAGACGCCATTCATGTGTGAGCTTGCCAATGTCTATTTTGGCATTTTCGATGGCAGTGAGTTTCAATGCTTGCAGCATTTCTAGTGTGTTGTCCACACTAATGGCCTTTCCAACGAAATCGTTTGCGTATTGATGAAGCTCCAAGATTTGGCTCGAGCTCTTATCGCGCAATTGGTTTCTGAAAAGGACAATTTCAACTCCTCGGTTGTAGAATAATTCATGGACACATGCACTGATGTCCACTGCGAGACGTTCGTTATGAATTCGAACGCCTACTTTTTGAGAGTACTCGTTTTGAGCAATCATATGTGAAAGAATAATTGGTGGTTCTATAGGGCAAAGTTACTGCCCAACCTGTGCACGACATAGAATAAAAAGTGTTTTTATAGTATTGTATATGAGGGTTTTATGGAGTTTTCAAAGTGTGTATTTTGGACACTTAGAAGAAAGTTTTTGCCTAAAAAAAGAGCGCGGGCCCAAGGGCCCGCGCTCGGAAATTACCATTCAAACGCGTAGTAATTTGCTTTTCCATTGGGTTCGAACCCTTGTATGAGGACGCCATCGCCGGGATTGAATTGCCGTGCGAGGTTTTCAAATTTTTCCACTTCGTCGATGTAGATATTGTTGAGTTTGATGATGATGAAGTCTTCTGGGATTCCGGCTTTTTCGAATCGGCCACCAACGACTTTGGTCACCCGCACACCATAACGCAAGCCCATTTTACGTTTTTCTGCAGCACTGAGATCTTCCAACTCAGCACCAAAGCTGCGCAGTAACTCTTCTTCTTTGGTCAACATTTCTGTGGTGCCCAATTTGTTTTTCAGCAACAACTCAAACTTCTTGTTTTGACCGTCGCGATTCACAACAATTTCTAGGCGTTCTCCAGGGCGATGTTGTCCTAAGGCTTCGGTCAAATCTGCACCACTTTTTACAGCCTTGCCGGCCACATTAACAATGACATCACCCATTTTAATACCTGCATCGTCAGCAGAACCCCCTTTGATGACGTTCGCAACATAAACGCCGGAATTCATTTTAAGGTCCAATTCAGCGGCCAGGGCAGGTGTAACTTCGTTGTAGTTGATGCCCATAAATGCGCGTTGAACTCGACCAAAATCACGAAGGTCTTTGACGACTTTCATCATAAGATTTGCCGGTACAGCGAAGCTATATCCTTCAAAAGATCCGCTACGGCTAGAGATTGCCGTATTAATCCCCACTAGATCGCCTGCAGTATTTACTAAGGCGCCACCTGAATTTCCGGGGTTTACGGCAGCATCGGTTTGCAAGAAACTCTCAATTGCGCTTTGCTCGTCAATGATATTGATGTCCCGACCTTTGGCCGAAATAATCCCTGCAGTTACGGTACTGGTCAGGTTGAATGGATTTCCTACGGCTAGAACCCATTGACCTAATCGGACCTCATCTGAGTTGGCCACGTTTACGGTTGCTAAATCTGATGCATCAATTTTCAAGAGGGCTATGTCCGTAGTTGGATCTGTTCCGACCAATGTGGCCTTGTATTCATCATTGTTCGCAGTAGCTACTACTATTTCTTTGGCTCCTTCTATAACGTGGTTGTTCGTGACGATATAGCCATCGGATGTGAGAATCACGCCTGACCCAGAGCCCTGTACTTCGAAGCGTTGCGGTGTCGATGGACGGCCAAAGAACAAGTCGTTGAAAGGGTTGTAATAATTCTGCACACGTTCGGCGGTGGTTTTTACATGGACTACGGCTTCCACTGTTTTTTCGGCGGCCTCTACAAAATCGTTTGGCATTGCAGCTGCAGCTGCCGTAAAGTTTGTCCTTTGAATGGGGGTTTGTTCCGCGTGTTCTATTACTACCGTTTTGGAGCCTAACCCTAGCGCATAGGCACCACCCAATGCAATTGCGGCACCGCTAACTGCAGTGAATAGGAATGCGTAAATATTCTTGTTTAGCACTTTCATAGCAATGTGATTTTTAGTTGAAGGTTCTTTATGGTATCTTCAAATTGTACACCAAATCAACGCAGGAGTAGGAGCGAAACGCATAACTTTAACGGCTTTTAACACAGAATGGCCACAACCTTTTATAAATATCACGGCGCAGGCAACGATTTCATCCTTTTTGACAATAGGAATGGAGATGTGGTGCTTACGAACGAAAAAGTGGCAGCCCTTTGCCACCGCCATTTTGGCATTGGTGCCGACGGGTTAATGCTACTTGAAAAGCCAAATCGCGAGGGCGATCATTTTCACATGGTGTATTTCAACTCTGATGGGAATGAAAGTACAATGTGTGGCAATGGTGGCCGATGTATTTCGCTGTTTGCGCATCACCTCGGGATAGTTGAAGACCGTGCGTTATTTACTGCTATTGACGGTCCACATTGGGCTGAGATTCATGGCGAGAAGGTCCGATTAGGTATGGTTGATGCCAGTATCATAACGGAGCGCAATGGGGGCTATTTTATCGATACCGGATCCCCCCATCACATTGAATTACGTCAAGCAGGTCCTGATTTTCATTCGACGGCTCAATCCTTGCGCAATGCCTATGGTGAGGCCGGCTGTAATATCAACTTCGTACAGGCCTGTAATGATGAAATGTCTATTCGAACATATGAGCGCGGAGTAGAAGGGGAGACCTTAGCCTGCGGCACTGGAGCTACGGCTGCTGCCATTGTTGCTGTAGCGAAGGAATGGGTTTCCGAAGCTCCGGTGAAACTCTATGCCCAAGGCGGCGTCTTAGAAGTTGATTTTAAGGGTGAGGGTCCCTACACAGATGTTGTATTGACAGGCCCCGCTGTTAAAGTATTTGAAGGAACCATCAAACTTTAAACCTATGATACCAGTTGGAGAAATTGGCTTTTTGAGAGCACCTGAGCAATCGGATCTCAAATGGTTGATGCATCTTGAAAACGACATGACCTTGTGGTATGTGGCCACGACAAAAGAACCATTTTCGACCTTAACCATGCAAACGTATCTGGCCCGTCATCAGAGTATAGTGACGGACCAGCAGCTACGCCTCGTCTTAGAGGTAGATGGAGATCCTGTAGGTGCCGTAGATGCCTTTGATTACGACCCCACAGTAGGAAAAGCCGGTGTTGGAATCATTTTAGAAATGAAGCATCGCGGTAAAGGTTGGAGCAAATTAATGCTGGAGGCCTTCGAGAATTATTGTGCTAAGGTGCTAAATATCAAGAATTTGTATGCGCATGTGCCCTTGCATAATGAGCCGAGCCTAGCGTTATTTACCGGGTCCGATTATACCATCGTCGGTGATCTTAAAAATTGGATTTGGATGCACGGCAATCACGATGACGTGCGCTTATTTCAAAAACTTCTAGAATGAAAAAAGGGCTCGTAGTTCTCTTTGGGCTTTTGGTGCCTGCAGCGTTGATTTATGTCGTTTATACAGGGTATAATGTGGTCTTTGAACCAAATGTAAATCCTGAAAAAGTGCCTTATGCTTTATATGTTGATGAGGGAACTACCGCCGAAAAACTCTTTGCTACCCTGCTAGAGGACGAGGTTTTACTGGATCCTCAAGGATTTTTGCTATTGGCGAAAAACAAAGGGTTGGCTAAGGTGAAATCGGGACATTATGTCATTGAGGCCGGCATGAGTAATAATACCCTGATAAATTCCTTGAAGGCCGGCCTGCAGCAACCCATTCGTATTACTTTCAACAGCGCCAATGATCTAGAAGATTTAGCAGGGAAGCTTGGAAAGCAGTTGCTAGCGGACAGCGCAGATCTGTACAAAGCGCTGAAACAACCCATGGAGGGCTGGGAAGGTCCATTGGCCATGGGGGCATTCCTCCCCGATACATACGAAGTGTATTGGAATGCTTCCGCAAAATCAATTGCCATGAAGCTGTACCAAAACACCATCGCTTTTTGGACGCCGGCACGCATTAAACAGGCAGAGGCATTGAAGATGACCCCTGGTGAGGTTAGCACTTTGGCCAGTATCGTTATGAAAGAAAGCAGCAAGGCTAGTGATCGACCGCTGGTGGCCCGATTGTATCTCAATAGACTTCAGAAAGGCATGAAGCTCCAAGCCGACCCTACAGTCATCTATGCGTTGAATGACATCAATCCAGATGAACCGGTACGTCGGGTGCTCACCAAAGATTTAAAGTTGGACCATCCCTACAACACCTATATGATCAAGGGCTTGCCTCCTGGCCCCATCTGCGTGCCTGAAAAAGCAGCTTTATTGGCTGTTTTAGAGGCACCTAAGCATGATTATTTATTCATGTGTGCGAATCCAGATAACCTGGGCTATCATGCGTTTGCGCGCAATTACGCCGGTCATTTAATCAACCAACGTCGTTGGACGCAATATTTGGATTCTCGTAAAATCTACCGATAATGGGTACCATTATATCTGCAAAAGAGGCGAGGTCACTGCATGGAACAGCTGTGTTTTGTGATGTTGTGGCCGGACCTAATGCGGAAGCGATATACGCCGAGCGGCATGTTCAGGGCGCCACTTGGGTAAACTTGGAAACGCAGTTAAGTGCCCCTTATACGGATGCAAAAGATTTGGGTCGTCATCCATTGCCTCATCCGGAGGATTTTATCCGAACCCTAGAATCGCTTGGGATTTCTCAGAAGTCTAAAGTGGTATTATACGACAGGACCTCTGGAGTGATGGCAGCGGCCCGCATGTGGTGGATGTTACGCTCTTTAGGACACCAGGATGTTGCTGTGGTCGATGGAGGGTTAAAAGCCATGGTAGAGGCGGGTATTCCGACGGATTTCGGTGAACATTCAACGGAACGCGCGCACTATCACTCAGGACATCGTCCCACCTGGCAGTGGCCGCTCATTGAGATGGAAGCTATCGAATCAACTGTTTCAGAAGGGGCTGTATTGGTAGACGTGCGCGCTGCTAAACGCTATGCAGGGCTGGAAGAGCCAATTGATCCTATTGCGGGTCATATTCCTGGAGCAATTAATTTGCCTTTAACAGAGGTTCTTGAGAATGGCCATTTCTTAGCGCCACAAGCATTGAAAGAACATTTTGCTGGGCTAGCAAATAGGGAAGTCATCATGCATTGTGGATCCGGAGTGACGGCCTGCCATTCCATCTTGGCGATGGTGCATGCTGGGTATCCCGTGCCTACTTTGTACAATGGCTCTTGGAGTCAATGGTGTAGGAATGATTTTCCTCGGGTAGGGCAGTAGAACAAAACAGCCCGCCGGAGGCGGGCTGTCACTTATAACCTATGAAATCGGAAGGTCTACATTTCTGAAGACCAATTCTCCTTCGAAAGCATCGAGCAGTATTACATCGTCTGCTTGGACTTTACCCGCTATTATCTCCTTACTCAAGGCATTCAGTACTTCATTTTGAATAGCGCGTTTCACAGGGCGAGCTCCGTATTGTGGATCAAAGCCCACCGTGCCCAGGTGTGCAATGGCTTCTTTCGTCGCCTCAAGCGTAATGTTCTGCTCATGGAGGCGTTGTTTTACGGCATCCAGCTGCAAGCCCACAATTTGGGCCATCTCGCTTCGGTCCAGGGGACTAAAGACACTAATCTCATCAATCCGGTTCAAGAATTCTGGTCGCACCACCTTTTGCAATAAACCCACAAGCTCCGGTTTGAGTCTATGCATCAATGTTTCGTAGTCTTGGCCTTCATATTGCTCGATTGCTTCGTTAATGATGTGTGATCCAATGTTGCTGGTCATGACCACTAACGTGTTCTTAAAGTTCACTGTGCGGCCTTTATTATCCGTTAATCGACCATCATCCAATACTTGCAGAAGTATATTGAAGGTATCAGGGTGTGCTTTTTCAATTTCATCCAAAAGAACCACACTGTAAGGCATGCGACGAACCGCCTCAGTAAGTTGCCCCCCTTCATCGTAACCCACATATCCTGGAGGCGCACCGACTAATCGGCTAACACTGTGCTTCTCTTGGTATTCACTCATGTCAATGCGGGTCATCGCACTTTCGTCATTGAATAAATAGGAGGCAAGTGCCTTGGCCAATTCGGTTTTCCCAACCCCCGTAGTCCCTAAAAACAAGAAACTTCCTATGGGCTTGTTGGGATCACCCAAGCCAGCGCGTGATCGGCGTATGGCATCACTCACGGCAGCAATCGCTTCGTTTTGTCCTACAACGCGTTTGTGCAATTCTTCTTCCATGCGTAAAAGCTTCATTCGCTCGCTCTCAAGCATCTTCTGCACGGGAATTCCAGTCCAACGGCTTACCACTTCGGCAATGTCTTCAGCGGTTACCTCTTCTTTAATCATGCTGCGCTCACTGTTCTCCAGGGCTTGTTCTGCTGCGTCCAATTCTTTTTCGGCCTCCTGCATCAACCCATAACGTATCTCAGCAACACGTCCATAGTTTCCGGCACGTTCCTCGCGTTCCGCTTCCAACTTAAATTGCTCAAGGCGCTCTTTGATTTCTTGAATACGTTCAGCACTATTTTTCTCGCGCTCCCATATTGCGTTCAGGGCATCGCGCTGCTCATACAACTCACTAAGCTCAGACTTAATGACCGCCAATTTCTTCCGGTCTTCTTCTCGCTTTATCCCTTCTTGCTCAATCTCAAGCTGAAGGATTTTCCGATCTAGGATGTCCAATTCTTCTGGCTTCGAATTTATTTCCATTCGAATCTTCGATGCTGCCTCGTCCATGAGGTCGATTGCTTTATCCGGAAGGAATCGGTCACTGATGTAACGTGTACTTAGTTCTACGGCACTGATCACGGCTTCATCTTTGATACGGACCTTGTGATGGGTTTCATATTTTTCTTTAATGCCCCGGAGAATACTAATACTGCTCTCTTGGTCGGGTTCTTCGACCATCACTTTTTGGAAGCGTCGTTCAAGGGCTTTGTCCTTCTCAAAGTATTTCTGGAATTCGTCCAGGGTAGTGGCCCCTATAGCGCGCAGCTCTCCTCGTGCAAGAGCGGGCTTCAAGATGTTTGCAGCATCCATTGCGCCTTCGCTTTTTCCAGCGCCCACGAGCGTATGAATTTCATCAATGAAGAGCAGGATATTGCCGTCGCTATTGGTAACTTCTTTCACAACCGCTTTTAAGCGCTCTTCGAATTCACCTTTGTACTTCGCTCCAGCAATCAGAGCACCCATATCCAAGCTGTATACGGTCTTATCTTTTAAATTTTCCGGAGCGTCGCCACTTAAGATTCTTTGGGCCAAACCTTCGGCTATGGCTGTTTTTCCCACACCCGGTTCTCCGACGAGTATCGGGTTGTTTTTGGTGCGTCTTGAAAGGATTTGGAGCACCCTACGAATTTCATCTCCACGGCCAATAACAGGGTCTAGCTTCCCCTCTTCAGCCATTTTGTTGAGGTTCTTCGCGTATTTATCAAGACTATTATAGGTGTTCTCAGCGCCTGAGGTATTTGCATTGCGGCCTTTGCGCAAGCTTTCAATAGCCCCTTTCACAAGGGTTTGATTGAACCCGGCATCGTTTAGCATTTTTCCAGCTGAACCTTTGTCGAATAGTAAGGCCAGCAAGAGGTGTTCGGTTGCTACATAATCATCCTTCATTTGGTCCGCGAGCTGAATCGCTTTTTGAAGTACGAAGGCCGCTTCACGCCCCATATATGTTTCACCTGATGAAGTTTGGGTGGGCAATCCATTAACGGCGGCATCAATGGCAGTAGTTAATCGGTCCAATTGAATCTCTCCTTGCTGCGCCACGTAGGGTATGACACTTTGATCTTCTATTAAAAGGGCTTGAAGCAAGTGAAGTGATTCCACTTGGGGATGGTTATGGTCTGTGGCCAAAAATTGCGCTTTCGAAATAACGCTTTGGCTTTTAGTAGTGAACTTATCTATATTCATAGTAATAGGGTTGAGGTTCGCTAGACAGAATCAAATGACGTACCATTGGCCTTTAATAATCTCAAGGAAGACAGACTGTCTGAAGACCAGTGATTTAGCGGTAAAGTTGTCGTGAAACTGCTTTAATTGCTGTCAATATTTCAGCAAAAAAAAACACCCCCGCTTTCTCCGAAGAGAAGAGCGAGGGTGAAAAAAAAACTATTTATTGATTACTCTACAATTAATCGCTGTACGTCTGTACCGATCGGTGTAACGGTTTCGACTAAGTACATACCTGAAGCCCAGCTCTGTGTATCAAGCGTGAAGGTTTGAATGCCTTCGTTACCATGCACGGTTCTTGTTTCAATAAGCTGTCCTTGCGTGTTTCTCACAGTTATTGTGATATCTGCAGGGCTCTGGAAGCTAACCGGTAATTGCGCATAACCTGTTGTTGGGTTAGGATGGATGTTACCCACACCAATGTTGGTTTCCAATTCTTCTTGACCTACGACATAGATTTTGTCGGTTTCATCAGTTTTGTAGAAACAGAAGTCGTCAATTGCCCATCCAGCTTTGTTAATGGTTTCATCAGAACCAAATCTAAATCTAAAGATGGCGTTACGAGCGGTATCAACTTGGAGGTTGATTTTTGCTTGCTCCCAACCGTTACTCAAACCAGTCCATCCTGGTTTGTAGATATCTAGCGCAGTTACAAAGCTTGTGTTGAACCAAGTCGCGCCAAATAAATTGGTACCAACGGAATGCCAAGAAATACCACCATCGAAGGTTACATCCACAGTACCACCATCATGGTAGATTTCGGTAGAGAAGGCATGCATGAACTCGTAAGTATAGGTCTGTCCTGAATCCAATGTGAATACTGGCGTGTACAGGGCAGAAGAATCACGCTTCTTGTAGTTCGAATCTAGATCGGTCATCCACGCATTGTTGCCCGAGAATGCACCTACGAGAGGAGCAACAGCTGGTGTTCCTTCTTCCCAAGCAGTCAAGCCATCCTTAACAAAGGCATTTAGCGTTAACCAAGGTGCTAGTGAAGGATCTTCGAAGTCGTTACAGTAGCTACTATCTACAGACATAACAATCTTGTCAAGCACCGTGATATCTGCACAAATTTGATCATCTGATGGATCATTATCTGGCTTGCTATCCGGACGAGACGTACGAACACAGATATTGTGTACGCCGCTCGTTGGACTAATCCAATCCTGGTTGAATTCGTACCATGCTGATTTACGAGGAATCAATGGTGGGTTGAATACTACCATTTCTGGTGTCGTCCAAGTAGTACCACCGTTGGTCGAGAACTCAACTAAACAGCTGTCCAATACTTTCGCACCTGTATTCTTGATATTTACTTTCAAGTGGTTGTTTTGATCAGGAACGGGTAAGTACTCTATTGTTGTTACCTCTATTGGTGCGGCACTATTTTGTGGCGGGATGTAAACTTCAACTTTATCGAAGTTCCAGCCATCTTTATTACCTGATGAAGTTTTCAATCGTGCACGTAAAATCAGCGGTGCTTGAGAGAAGTTCCATCCAGCAAGTGGCCAAACAGAGGTTTGTGTACCGATATTACCTACCCAAGCATTACCAAGCGCGGCAGTACCAGTATTGTACCAGTTGGTACTAACAACGTTTTGTGGATCCCAGAATCCTAGATTATTCCAAGTACCACCACCTTGCCACTCGATGACGGCTTGGTCACCAGGGCCAAGGTCGATGTCGTGAACCAATTTGAGTTCTGCACCAGCAATGGTATCGAAGCCAATGAAGCGAGGGAAGTAAAGGAATTCCTCCACCTGACCCGGCATGTTCGCATTGGGACGAGAAGCATAACCGTTCTTGCTGTTTAATGCATTGATGGCATCTACCTCCCAAAGATTCAAATCTCCCGCGACGAAGAAACCAGAAGAATCACCACTGTTACAGGATTCAAAATCGTCTACGAAACCTTGTTGGATGTACAATTCTGGCCATCCCGCAGATCGAGTGTATGAAGAATCATTCCAGTTGCTGTTATCACCAGTTTTATCCGTCCAAGCATATACTTCGAACGTTCCTACAGGCCAAGCAACTGTGTTCGTATTATCAGTAGCGATAGCCGTAGATCCGGCAGCAACAGAGGAAGAATGGGTAAAGTTATACGTTGTGCTAACCCCCGCATTTACACCACACGTAGGAGTTACAGTGTAGTAAATTGGGATATTAGATTGAGCGTTTTTACCGAAGTTGCGCAGCTTGAATTCTGCTTTTAAACCGGCTGCACCACCTACAAGGTTGATACGAGCGGCAGGATTTTCTATGTTAATTACACCAACATCTGTCGCCGCTTTGTCGTAAATGACGATATCATCAAAAGCGATATCCGCTGCAGTACCGAAGCCTGATTTTTGAGCGATGAAGCGAAGTTTTACTAAATCACCTCCATTACTCAAATCAACCTCATAGAATGACCATCCGTCTTTCTCATCCGTAAGAGTAGTAGTATAAGGAGTCATCGGGTTCGACCACTCATTTTCACCATCTTTTATCCATTGTACACGAATAGCGCCGATATCACTTCCGTACATGTGGTGACGGAATTGAAGAACGGGTTTCGTCATACCTGTTAAGTCGAGACATTTCGAAACAAGGGTTGCTGAAGCAGGGCTCGTTCCATAATCACCTTCCGCGACTAGGTAATTGCCTTTACCACCAGCTCCTGTAATCGGTCCAGAACCAATTGTTGGTGTCCATTTGGTCCCCGCCATAAAGGCATAATCACCTGAATTACTAGCAGGAATAGGAGTCCATACATTCGTTGGGAATGATCCTGGGTTAGCAGCCGTATTGACACCTGGTGTCGTACCTGGGCCGTCAAAGTCTAATACGTATGGGAACGTGGTGTAAGGTTCTTCATGAACGATACGAATAGGACCAATGGAGTCATTTGTACTTGTGGAATCTCCTGGTTGCTCCGTATACACTCTAATATCGTAAATACCGTATCCACTCAAGTTTGGTCCCGTAGCAAAGGAGAAGAAAGTTGAATCTCCGGTTTCTAGAAGCTTATTAGTTATGTATTCCGTATGCGTTGTATTGGTCGTTGTTCCCGATGTATTGGTGTAATCTACATCCCATGTGACAGGAACACTATCCAATGTGGTACAACCATTATTTTGGATCCACAGATCAATCAATTCATTGTTGCTGTATGAACAGTAACCATTTTCAGGATTGAATACATCACGCAATGCTACATCGTAAGGTTCTGGTTCATAGACGCGAATGTTGTCGATGGCAACATCACCTTTCAAAGCGTTGCCACGGTTCACAGAGAAACGAAGACGAACATAATCTCCGGTAATATCATTCAATGCAACCGAGAAAGTCTTGTAAGGATCTGATGATTTCGTTTGTTGTTGGCCATCAATACGTGCAAGCCCAGTGTACGATGATGAATTAAAGCCAGTATCCGCAGTGATTGCAAGGAAATCGATGTGTGCACCGTACATGTGGTAGTCAAACTCAACCACGGCACAATTGTAACTTCTCAAATCTAAACAAGGAGTAATAAGGTGGGCTTTATCATTAATGGACCCTTGCTCGGCCTCTGTGTAGAGGTATTTACCGTTACCATTTGAAGAGGCATCACCATCTGGCCCCGTCAAGTTTGTCGATGTTGACCCGGTGCGAATAGACCATGCAAAACCGACGGTATTTTCGTTAGGGATAGCTTTCCAGTTTAAACCGTTTGGTGGGTTTTGATCCGGGAAGTTACCGCGGTGCGTCACCCCTGTTGCCCCTGTACCCGAACCGGCAACCCAATACTGGGTATCCTCAAAGTCCTCCTCGAGTGGGAGTAAGGTTGAATAAGGGAATGAAGTACCCGTTGTGGTTCCACAAATAGGCGGCAATGCGGCATCACGCCAGAACTTATAAGTTGTGTTTTGAGCTGTTTCAAGCGGATCCCGCACCACGTTAGGACACGCACAGTCGAAAATACGTACGTACCATTCGATGGTATCACTAACGCCGATATTATTGAAACTATAGGTGTATTGAGATGAATCGGGACAGTTTGATGAGAATGAAGAAGACATCAAAGAATCGGTCCATGCACCCCAACCTGAGCCGCTGTAGTCGTATCGGCGGAAATAAATGCGCATGCTATCTACGCCCACGTTATCTTTTCCTTTAACGCGAACATCTTGAGTTGGCATGTAACGTGCACCATTTGGCTTGGCTTGAACGCTCACGTTGATCCAATCCAATGTTGGTGGCTCCAATTCACAAGGTGCACCTTCTACCATCAAATTGTCCACAAACCAACCTGCCAAAGACGCTGGAGATGGCGTACCGGTTTTGTTGGTCATAACAAAACGGATTTTACACTGAGCGTATCCGTATTGCGAGTTGGTGTTGTCGTAATCTCCAAGGTAAGCGCTCAAATCAAAAGTTTCTCGTGCCCACCAAGTATTCGCTGGTGTTGTACCTGTATTTGAGTTCCCAATGGTAGGGCCTTGCCAGTAAGGCGATAAAAGGGCAGAAGGGTAGGAAAGTTCATTGAACCATCCTTGCGAACTAAACTGCGGGCTTTCCCCTTGGTAGTGTGTACCCGTTAGGTTGACCCAAGTTTGACCATTGTCCTTTGACATCTGGATGTACGCCTTCTGGATGTAACGAATCTTACAAATGTGATCAAACGTAAAACGCACATTTGTGTACGTGATCGTCGAAAATGCATCTGTTTCGAAGATGATCGAATCACTCGAATAAATCTGAGTGTGGAATGACATGGTACCTGTGGTTTTCAAGTAGGCCGTGTCGTTCCAAGATCTTGTGGCATTGGCGGAGTCGGTGTTGTAATTCGCCGCAATTGAATCAGCGCCTAATGTGCCATCGAAGTTTTCCGTGAACACAGTATCAATTGGGGGAGCAAATTGCGCAAAAGCAGCGGGTGCTGCTAAGGCAATTAAAAGTACAGCTAGTAAGCTTTTCTTCATTCTTAACGCGTTTTGTTAACGTAGTGTAACGAGTATTTACAAATATATAAAAATGGCGATGCGCCCGACTTTCAGCCGGAGAAAAGTGTGAGAAAATTGAGTTAACGAAAGGATAGAGTTTGTGAATTATTTGACGTTGAAATAAAACACGCGTTTCCCTTCCAAGAAAAGTTCCAATAAATCATTTCTTTTCACGGGACCAACTCCCGCCGGAGTGCCGGTGAAAATCAAATCTCCCGTTTTCAAAGTAAAGTATTTAGAGACGTGGCTAATAATCTCGTTAACAGGGAATAACATCATTGATGTGTTGCCCTTTTGAACGGTTTCTCCGTTGATGTTTAGGTGAAAATCAATGTTCTGAATGTCTTTACCGAGTGAATCGAGCGGGAAAAATTTGGAAACGGCTGCAGATCCGTCAAATGCCTTCGCTTTTTCCCAAGGCAACCCTTTCTCCTTGCAATCCGCTTGTACATCTCGAGCGGTAAAATCGATTCCTAGGCCAATTTCGCTGTAATATTTGTGCGCAAATCGGGATTCGATATGTTTTCCCAGTCGATTAATCTTGATGACCAGTTCAATCTCATGGTGCACCTCGTTAGTGTGCTCAGGTATAAAGAATGGATGCTTTTTGAGTAAGAGTGCCGTTTCAGGCTTCAAGAAAACAACGGGTTCATCAGGGATGGGATTATTGAGTTCTTCAGCATGCTTCGCATAATTCCGTCCAATGCAAATAATCTTCATGTTTAAGCGCCTTTATTGAATGATTTTAATCGAATTTTAGTCAGTACCTGTTTCGTGTATAAGGGAAAGTCGGCATTTTGAATCCAGCTGTAGTAACCTGGATTTTCCTCAAGAACACTTGCAACCGTTCTGCCGCGGTACTTACCAAAAGTAAATACCTCAATTCCCTGGTCATTGTAAGCGATGAATCCTGCAAAATCCGCAACTTTTTGCCGATTTGAGAAATCGGACAAGAAATTCATGTCATTTTGAAGCTCTTCGTATTTGTCCAATTGTGCTTTCAACACCTCGTAGGTAGCCAGTACATCCGCCTCCGCACTGTGAGCATCTTCAAGAGACTTTCCGCAGTAAAATTTGTACGCTGCGGTCAGTGTGCGCTGCTCCATCCTGTGAAATATGTTTTGGACGTCTACAGCTTTGCGTTTGCCCATGTCAAATTCTACTCCAGCACGCAAGAATTCTTCTGCCAGTAATGGTATGTCGAATTTGTTGCTGTTATACCCAGCGAGATCACTGTCATTGATTAGCGCATTGATGTTTTGTGCCAAATCTGAAAATGTTGGTTTTTCCGCAACATCTTTGTCGTAAATTCCGTGAACTGCAGATGCTCCAGGTGGTATTGGAATGGTCGGATTGACCCGCCAAGTATGAGTTTCTTCTTTGCCGTCAGGGTGAACTTTGTGGACACAAATCTCAACGATACGGTCATTAGTGACATTAATCCCCGTTGTTTCGAGGTCGAAAAAACAAATGGGTCGGCTGAGCTTTAAATCCATGGTTTTGGTACTTGTGTTAATGAAAAAGCCACCCTAATGGGCGGCTTTTAAAGTTAATTCAAAACTAGTTAATGTTCCTAGAATTCTCGGTTTAAATCCCAAGCTTCTAGATACTCTGCAACACGTTTTACAAACATGCCTCCTAAGGCACCATCTACAACGCGGTGGTCGTAGCTGTGGCTAAGGAACATTTTATGTCTGATTCCAATCATGTCGCCTTCAGGGGTTTCAATAACCGCAGGCTTTTTAACTATCGCGCCAGCCGCCATAATGGCCACTTGGGGTTGATTGATGATTGGAGTACCTAGCACATTGCCGAAGGTTCCTACGTTCGTCAAGGTATACGTACCGCCAGAAATCTCATCCGGTTTCAAAGCATTGTTTCGAGCACGGTTAGCCAAGTCATTCACTGCTTTGGTTAAGCCAAGTAATGAAAGTTGGTTCGCATTTTTTACAACGGGTACGATCAGGTTGCCTGAAGGAAGAGCCGCAGCCATTCCTACGTTTATGTGTGGATGCTTAATGATTTTTGTTCCATCGACACTAACATTAATCATCGGGAAATCTTGGATTGCCTTGACGATGGCTTCCATGATGATTGGTGTGAAGGTGATTTTCTCACCGTGTTTTTTCTGGAATTCGTTTTTCACCTTGTTTCTCCATTGTACCACTTTGGTCATATCCGCTTCGACGAAGCTGGTTACGTGAGGAGAGGTATGAACAGAATTGACCATGTGGTCGGCAATAAGCTTGCGCATTCTATCCATTTCAATGATTTCAGCACCAGGTGCCGGAGTAATAGCAGGAGCTGAAGGAGCAGGAGCGCTTGCAACAGGTGTTGATGCAGGGGGCGCTGCGACTGGAGCTGCAGCAGCTTGTGATTTGCGTCCTCCTTCAAGATAGGCTACAACATCATGTTTCGTAACTCGACCATCTTTACCTGAACCTGCAATCGCATCTAGCTCACTTTGGCTAAGGCCTTCTTCTTTGGCCATAGAACGAACCAGAGGAGAATAGAAACGTCCATTCGAGTTTTTGGAAATAGGCCCGCCATCCTTTGGAGCCGCTATTGGTGCGGCGGTCGCGGTGGCGGCCGCTATGTCTTTTTCAATGGTTTGAGCAGCTTGGGCTGCTGGGCTAGCCGCCGGTGCAGCCGCCGCTTGGGCTGGTGCAGTAGGAGCAGGAGCGTCGCCAGCTGCTTCGGTTTCGATGATCGCGATAGGTGCTCCCACCGCCGCAACATCATTTACTTGTGCTAGGATTTTAACAATAGTTCCGCTGACGGGAGAGGGGACTTCGCTGTCCACTTTGTCGGTCGCAACTTCTACGATGCTTTCTTCCGCATCGATGGTGTCGCCTTCATTTTTAAGCCAGTTGGTAATGGTGGCTTCGGCAACACTTTCTCCCATCTTGGGAAGGATCAATTCAAACTGAGCCATTGAATTCGTGTTTTTCTACTGCTCGAATTTACGGCAAAATCTCGCGATAACAGCGAACGATTATTTTTTGCTCAGCTTCCAAAGCTGCTTCCAGTCCCCGCTAATGGTCGCTTCTCTTGCATAGTTGATAACTAAAGCTTTTGCACTTTGTGAAACGTCTAAATTTTTGGGAATTCCAGTGCAGATATTGAAAATCGGAGGGGGTGTATTCGGAAGGTTAAAATTTTGTGCATCCTCAACGGAATACCCAACGAGTGTTTTCTTCCCGGTTAAGAGAGGGAGGATATTTTTCAATGTATTGGTCCATAGTTTATTACGTCCCATGGTGAAGCAGATTGGAGCGCTTAAGGGCAGCGTAATTGCCAAGAACACCGGAAGTAAAATACTCATGGTTCGTTTTTGACGTAGGTATACCGCATTTGCCGTTTGGAATACCGATCCACCGTAGGCTTCGCCTTGGGTTAAGCTACTGTTAGAGCCAACCAAGAAATTGCCTTGTCTCAGGAAGGTCTTAATGGCACATTTTTGACCAACTTCTGCCATGATGCACATGAGTTCCGCATTACTCATGATGGAACTGTCGACAACGCATTCATTGATTTGATGCAATTCGACGATGCTCTTGATTTGTTCTATAGTTCTTGAAGGATCCTCGTGATGTATGAAAAGTGATGGAGATATGTTTCGTTCCGCCAAGAGTTGTTCGAGGTCCAATTTCCTTTGTTTTCCTCCGACAAATAATACACGCGGTCGTCGCAACGGCTTCGCAAAGAATTCACGTTTCGTAAGCCATTCGAGCAGCGTGCGCCACGCTAGAACTGCGAATGTTCCGCCGGATGCTCCAAGGACGAGCAATGCACGCGAGAAACGCAGATCTTCGGGAAGCAGTCCATATCCAAAACCTAAAAGTAGGGTAGCAATGATCATACTTCGGACGACGCTCGAAGGACGGGCATGTTTTGAGTAGGTGCCGCTAAACCACAACCCTAGGATCCAAACGAGTACGTAACTACCCTGTACATAATAGGTGTAGGTGTCCGGGTAGGAGCCGCCATTAATGAATCGATGGTTGGATTCCCAATATTGTTTGATTTGCTCCAGGGTGAATGCTAAGGCTGCGGCATCGAAAAGGGGAGCGGCTGCGCTTCGGCCTAATCGGGCCAAGATGGCTAATCCCGCACGTAGGTAAATGCCTGTGTAAATAAGCAAGGTGTAGGCGAAGGCTGAACTGCCACTAAATTGTTTTCGGGCGAATATGACCATGGCCTGATAGAACATGCGTACATAATTCATGCTGCCTCTCTTGGTGCTTTCGCCCTTGTAGTGAATGATTTGACTCTCGGCGAGGTAATGGTTTTCCTTTCCAGTTTTGAGCAATTCGTAGCTCAAGTCAATGTCCTCTCCGTACATGAAATAGCGTGGATCGAAACCGCCAACTTTACGGAGCAGGTCTGTAGGGACCATCATAAAACAGCCTACGAGCACTTCGACTTTATGATTTTGGTCAGGGTCCAAGTGCCCTAAATGGTATCTTGAGAATACAGGCGACTTTGGGAATAGACGCGAGAGCCCTGAAATTTTAAAAAGGGCCGTCATTGGTGTTGGAAGGCCACGCTTGCTTTCCGGCAAAAATTGGCCAGAACCATCAATTCCCTTTATCCCCAAACCGCCTACCTCGGGGTGCGCTTTTAAATAATTCAAAGCCACCTCAAGCGTATCTTCTTGAAGAACGGTATCGGGGTTTAATATGAGGGTGTATTGTCCCTTGGCAAGCTCAAATCCTTGGTTGTTGGCTTTTCCAAAACCTACATTTTCAGAATTGTCAATCCATTGAACTTTTGGGAAATAGGATAAAACTTCATCTCGACCGGAATCTGTGCTGGCATTATCAATGACAATGGTTTCAAAGCTGAACGCAGTTTGGCTGCGGTAGATGCTGTCCAAACACTGGGTCAAAAACGCTTTGACGTTGTAGTTGATGATGACAATACTTAAATCCACTATTTCGGCAAGCTTTGTTCGTATGGAATTCGGTGTTGGATGCTTCTTCCGAGGGTTACTTCGTCTGCAAATTCTAGTTCGTCTCCAACGGCAATACCTCGTGCAATAGTCGTAAGATTCACGTCGAAATCCTTGACTTTACGGTACAAATAGAAATTTGTTGTATCTCCTTCCATGGTTGTGTTTAGTGCGAAAATGAGCTCTTTGATTTCACCTTCCTGTATGCGTTCTATAAGGGAAGATATGGTCAAGTCGCCCGGTCCAATTCCGTCCATCGGCGAGATTAAACCTCCCAAAACGTGGTATTTCCCTTGGAAACCACCCGTATTCTCAATGGCCATTACATCGCGTACATCTTCAACGATGCAAATGGTGGTTTCGTCTCTTTTGGGAGAAGCACAAATACTGCATTGGTCAGTATCGGAGATGGTATGGCAAGTTTTGCAAAACGTTGTATTGTCCCGTAGATCCATGAGTTTTTCCGCGAGCATGTGAGTTTGCTCTGCCGGGCGGCGCAATAAGTGCAATGCTAAACGCAAGGCAGTTTTCTTACCTATACCTGGCAACCTGCTGATTTCTTCAACAGCAGCCTCTATTTTTCGAGAAGAGAAATTCATGTGCTTTCAAAAGTAAGGGATTGCGCATATTTGTGAACATGAACTACACGCTCTTTTTAACCCTTTTATTGGCCTATGTGGCTGTATTAGTTGTCGTCGGCCGTATTACGGCACGTGGCGGCTCGAATGAAACCTTTTTTACGGCGGGTCGAAATGCCAATTGGCTCTTAGTCAGTTTTGGTATGATAGGGGCATCCTTGTCGGGAGTTACCTTCATAAGTGTACCTGGCTGGACGGCAAATTCGGGATGGACCTACATGCTCATGGTTTTTGGGTACTTGATAGGCTATGCCATCATCGCATTCGTACTATTACCGGTCTATTACAAGCACCGTGTCATTAGTATCTATTCTTATTTGGGCGATAAATTGGGCACCGAAAGCTATAAGACCGGCTCCGCTTTTTTCTTGATTTCCCGCATTATCGGTGCTTCGGCCCGATTGTACATCGTCACCATGATTGTCCAATTAACCATATGTGACGCTTTTAATGTTCCGTTCATTGTTACAGCTATGATTGTATTGGTAATGATTGCTGTTTACAGTGCCTCTGGTGGCATCGCGACCATCGTTATTACCGATACGTTGCAAACAACGCTAATGCTTTTGGCTACCGGGTTGGCGTTGTATTACGTAGGCAATGCGGTGGTAGAACAAGAGCAGGGTCTATGGGCCTACATAGCATCAAGCGACCAATTCTATTTAATTGAAGAGGGCACAGCTCGTGCTTGGTGGAAACAGGTTTTAGGCGGAATGTCTATTGCGGTCGCCATGACTGGACTAGATCAAGATATGATGCAGAAAAATCTCACAGTTCGCACCTTGAAGGGCGCACAAAAGAATATGATTTTATTAGGTATCACCCTCATTTTTGTGAATGCCTTGTTCTTAAGCTTGGGAATTTTCTTGACAGACTATGCAGCACAGAATGGAATCGCTGCCACTGGGGACCAGTTATTTGCTCAGGTTGCTACAAGCAGTGCCATGCCGCCGGTTTTAGGTGCAGTTTTCTTCCTAGGGCTTTTGGCAGCTGCGTTCTCGAGCGCTGATAGTGCCTTGGCATCTTTGACAACCGCCTTTTGTGTCGACTTCTTGGGACTTAAAGAACACGAAAGCACAGCAAAGCGCAATAAGGTTTATATAGGATTTATGGTCATTATCCTTCTGGTAATGATAGGCATCTACCAACTTCAGGAAGAAACCATTATTTCAACGCTTTTCACTGCTGCTGGATACACCTATGGTCCATTACTTGGCCTCTTTGCATTTGCTTTATTGACAAAGCGCAAAATCAAACATTGGGGTGTGTTGGCTGTGGCTATAATCTCCCCGTTCTTGGCTTATGGACTCAGTCTATGGTCGCCAACTGTGGGATATACTATCGGATTTGAGTTACTCCTTTATAACGGAGCGATGACTTTCGTGGGCGCCTGGCTCATTAGCCAAGCACCCTCAAAAGTTTAGTGTAGGATGGCAATGCGCTCCGTGCGCTTCGTGCCATTATTGGTGATTTCCAATAAGTAACTTCCTGCCGGTAAATGCTGGTAGTCCAAGGTTAATACTCCTTCTACACGTGCAAAACTACTCATGGAGATAGCTGCACCACTAAGGTCGTTGAGCTGAACCTCCACGGTACCTTGAACAGTGCCCAGATCAAGTTGAATCAAACCATTAGACGGGTTCGGGTAAAGGGTCCAATGGTCACCTTCCAAAGCTTCAATACCAATATTGTTGTAGGTCGTAGTCGTTTGGTCTGTCCCACAATCGGTTACTACGGTCAATGTAATGGTGTAGGAAGCACCGCCGGTAGCATAGGTATGCACAGGATTTTGTGTGGTATCCGTTGTACCGTCACCAAAGTCCCAAAGCCAAGAAGTTGGATTAGGGGTGCTTTGATCCGTGAACTGGTATGTAGTTCCAGAAGTAAGTGCAAGACCAAACTTCGCATCGAGCTTAGGACCCGGTATTAATAAGGCGCTATCTGCTACAAAGGTGTAAGCGTTATAGTAGTTGTATTCCAAATCGTAGTTGCTGCTTAGGTTCAAGGTCGTTTGATGCGGTCCCATACCCAAGAAGGTTGACGTTAACGACGATCCTTGACGGTTCAACGTGAAGTCTCCGCTCAACGTAGTATCTGATGTTGTGAGCTCAAATCCAAACGGTACATCTTCACAAATGGTTGCAGGCAATTGCAGTGAAGCAACTGATGGAGTACCCCCAAGATCGATGACGCGAATGTTGTCCAAATAGAGGTTGTTTCCGTAGCCACAAACACCCATGAATTGGAACTGAATAAAGTCCGAGGCGAGGTTGCCGAGTGCTACAGTATCCGTGCGCCAATCCGATTTTCCAGAAGGAACATAGGTAGAGTTGCTTGTACCAGCAGTGGCTAGGTCTGCGTTTCCTTTTAAATATAGTGTGTCGTAGCTCGAGCCACAGTCAGTACTCACCAACACGGCTAAGGTATCTGCATAGCTAGTAGAGTAGGGAGCGTAACTGATATCAAACATCAAGGTTGGATTACTGTAACCACTTACATCGAACTTGGGACTTTCGAGGTAATCCACGGCACCGGTACTGCTGTAGTTGAAATAGCCCATGTACATCGCTGTGGATTTAGCTCCTGTAGGACCTGTTACTTCCGCTGTCGCCCAGGTCGTACCGCCATCGGGGTTGATTATGGTGAAGTCTGTGTTAGATGCATTGGTCCAAGTTTCCACCAGAGGTAAACCGGGAAGTGGACTAACAGTTACATAGTTCGTCTGAACGATGGTATCAGAGCCGTAGCTGTTCGTGGCAATCAAGGTGATGCTATAACTTCCGTAGGAGCTAAAACTAACCGCTGGATTTTGACTGCTTGCGCTCGTTCCATTGATGAAACTATGGGTTGATGGGCTAATGCTCCAATTCCAAGATGTAGGTGTCTTTTTACTGTCGTCATTCAATATAATACCCGTATTCAAACACGGAGTAGTGGTGCTCGCAAAGAAATCGGCCTCAGGAACACCGATGTTATCGTAAACACTGACCTCATCTAGGGCAATATCGCCTTGGTAGCCGAACCCAGTTGTTCCTGTGAATCGGAGAATTACGGTATCGCCGGCATAGGCAACCAAATCTGCAGTAACCGCTACCCAGCTGTTTCCTTGACTTCCGATAATGGTATTTAACGTATTCCACGTTGTACCGTCAAAAATTTCAACCACCAATCGGCCGATGTTCGGTCCATTCATGTGGTATGAGAAAGCAAGTTCAGGAGCAATCGCATTGCTGAGATCGATACACGGGCTCAGTAGTACTGCATCTTGATTATCGCAATTCCCTGAAGACTCGAGGTACAAGTATCTGCCATTTCCGCTGACATCAGTACTTGGACCTGTACCTGCACTTTGCGTGGCGCCGCTCCACGTTCTCCAATCAATGTCGTCCTCTGATCCGTTGTTGAGGTTCACCCAGTTTCCGCTGAGGTTACAAGTGGTTCCCCCACAATTGGTCGCATTGCTACAATTATTGAAGCCATCGAAATCTTGTCCAAAAGGCAAGGCATAGAGGGTGGAGTTGAAGTAGGTGATGCTCTCCTGTACCGTATCATTCAATCCATTTTGATCGCCGCTGAGCTCCGCCCAGACACTAATGCTCTGGTTGCTGGTTCCGGACCATGCCAGCGGTGTGCTGAAGGTGAACGTCGTGTCGGCGTAGGGAGGGATACTCGCGAACAAGGTATCTCTAACCACAGTGCCGCCGAAATCATAGGCTACAGCTACTGTATCTAAGGTACTTGTTGATGGGTTTAAAATTTCAATGGTAACAGGAACAGATGCACTGTGGCAGCTGGTGACTAATGTTGGATTTAGTATGGCGGAAATGGCTGCATCACGAGGTAATGGACATGCATTTGTCCCTGCTGGAAGTTCGATGGCATAAGCACGTTTTCCATGCACCCCATCAAGATCAGCACTTGCGCTGATCCATGTTGCGGCTGTAGGTTGATAAGGAATGACCATGGAATTTGATGAAGAGGTCATTACGCTGTCCATGTATTTCGTTCCAAGAATATAGGCAGTATAGCCGTTCGCACCACTCACAGTGCCTGAGGTAATTTTAATACTATCAGGACAGGCCCAATCAATGGTAATGTTGTTGGGCTGGCCAAGGATGATGAACGGCCCTGCAGTGGAGGTATCAGAACCATTGATAACACGCATGAAGGCGTCGTTGGTTGCTACAAAAGGAGCGGTCCAATTCGCCACTCGATTTCCACTAACCGCATTGAGGTTGATGGAAGTCCATGTCGCCATAGAATCTGTACTATACGCCCAGCTCAATCCGGTTGTCGGGCCATTCCAGCGCACCGTAGTGGCACCCGGTTCTAATACTGCTCCTGCATGAGGGTAGTCCAAGCTGATGGTGCTCATCTCATAATCATAGACTACGTAGAACTTTTGCGGGCCTGAAGGAATGTTCGTACCGTAAACTTTGAGGGTGAAATCTCCAGTTGATGGGGCGGCCAAAGTAACCTGTTCCGCATTGTTTAGGGTGTCCGTGCTGCGAACAGGGAGGTTGTTTAAAGTCGTTCCGTTCGGAGCGGGATTTAAGACCCAAGGTTTGAATGTGCTGCTCTGACTCTCGTCAACTACCTCAAAATCAAGATTGTTTACGAGTGCTTTAGAGGCAAAAGTTGAACCTTCAGGATCTGTCCAGTACAACATGGCGCGGAAGTCTTTTGCACCGGCCGGAAGATTGATGCTGTAGGATAGCGTATCGTTCGTTGAGGCGGTTCCTATGAAGAAATTGGTATCCTTGATGGTGCGAATGGCACGGCGTGCATTGATGCGACCGTAGCCGAAAATATAATCGGGCCCATTATTACCGAGGTCGTCTGCAGTATTCATCCCGATGGCTTTCAACAATCCACCATCGGCCGTGTCGTTTTGAATCACATCATAGGCGTTGTGCAAGACGGCAAAGAATCCCGCTGCACCAGGTGCTGCCATAGAAGTTCCGGTCTTGTAGCCGTAGGTATGTGGGTCGATCGTACTGTAAACGTTTGTTCCAACCGATGCGATATCGGGTTTGATACGCCCGTCAGCCGCAGGTCCTCTGGAAGAAGAGGGGGCGATTACATCTTGGTAGGTAATGTTCGCTGTAGCCACAACATTCTTTCCTTGCTTGTGACCGCCGGTGATATTTCCCCATTGGGAACCGGCGCCATAGCCACAGTTTGATCCGTTGCTATTTCCTGCGCTGAAGACGTGCAATAGGGCTGGGTTTTGAATGATGTCTTTATCAACTTGGGCCGCAAAACTCGTATATCCTGCATTACAGCCGTTAGAGTAAGAAGAATTGGTCACGCGAATACCGTAGCTTGTGTAGTGCGCGTCAATATTCGATAAGTTGCCGGGGTAGCTGTAGTACACGTTGTACGCCCCTGGTGCCACACCTTCGCCGTCGGGATCAATGTTTCCAGCGCCCAAAATAGTTCCCGCTACGTGATCGCCATGGTCGCCAAGGCTCGTTCCTGCCAATGAAGTCAAACGTCCTGTGTAATCTGCGTGTGGGCCAATATCTCCATCATCGCCATGACCCACAACTACGCCCGTTCCGTCGTAGGGGTATTTTGCTTGTGCCCAGGAAGCGCGTGCTGCAGCACGTGCATTAAAGTTTTCTGGCGATCCCGGCTCTTCAATGGCTTGGATGAATCTGATTTGATCGTAAGCAGCGAGGCTCAATAGGTCATTGGGATCAACGACTAGGGTGTACCAATTATTTCCCAATGCCTGCGCTCTAAAGAACGCCATAGCTGTGGGGAGAGACTGACGCACTTCGAATTGAATGGCCACTTCATCGCCAACCCAGGCCCATTCGGGTATGTTCAATGATGCCAAAGGACCGTCGAGTTTCATGGCGGCACTAAAAGGCACAAAAGCACTAATGCCAGCATTTTTCAACTTACCTGCATTTATTCCTGCCGGCAACGCAACTTCGAACGCATTTTCTGGCAAATATTGCATGACTACGACGCCCAAATCCTCCAAGGCTTTTTTATCTTCGGCGAGCACTGGACCATCCCATAGCGCCACGCCGTAGGTAGTGCGCTGTGCTTTGATACCTATAAAAGTCTCTTCTTCAATACGATAGGTGCCGGATTTAAGTTTTAGGGCCATTTGGGCCTGCGCTTGAAAACCAACAATCGTGAGTAGGAGGGGTAAAAATCGAGTCATAGACAATGAAAAATTGGAACGTGAATATACTATCTAACCGCTGCCATTTAAAATGGTTGGGGCTCTTCCTTTTGGTTTTCCACATAAACCATGCACAAGCCCAATACAAACCACTGACCCAAAGCCAAGCCATGGCTGAAATGGAGCGCTTTGGCTCCGGAAAGCGTGTGTTGTACATGGCGGCTCATCCTGATGATGAAAACACCCGCTTGATCGCTTGGTTGTCGAATGCGTTGGATGCAGAAACCACTTATTTGTCCCTCACCAGAGGTTCGGGCGGTCAGAATTTGATCGGTGACGAGCTAGGAGCAGAGCTTGGTATTATCCGTGAACAAGAACTTCGTGCCGCGCGCAGTGTGGACGGCGGTAACCAGCGTTTCACTGATGCCCTTGACTTTGGATATTCTAAAAGCGTAAAAGAGGTGTGGACGAAATGGGACCACGACGACCTACAGTTGCAAGCCGTGCGCACCATACGAGAGCTCAAACCGGATTTTATCATCACTAGATTTCCTCCAGACGAACGCGCAGGCCATGGCCACCATACCGCCTCAGCCGAACTGGCCATCGAATGTGCCAAACTTGCTGCAGACGAGAAATACGATACCGAAACCACAGCTTGGGCGGTACAAGGCGTTTGGTGGAACACCTCCGTATGGTGGGATGAAACGCTCAAAGACGATCCGGAAGCTGTATACCTAGATATGAGTGGATTCGACCCGCTGCTGGGCGATACCTACGGTGCCATCGGCGATGCTGCGCGTTCCATGCACAAGTGCCAAGGATTTGGTGTTCCTATCAATCGTGGTCCACGTGAAGAATACTTCAAAAAGCTATGGGGTGGAGGCGATTTATCGGCTTACCTCACACCGGACCATGGAGCGGATGCACAAAGCTTACTGGCCCAAGATGCGGCCTTTGCCCTTGAAATAGGCGACCAAAAGCAAGCCATCACAAAATGGGCAGAGCTGGGCAAGGTGTTGTTGGAGCAAACCACCCCGGAATCTGATAAATACCAGCGCTGGCAGCAGGTCATGCTGCATCTCTTGGGGGTGTATGCTGAGGTCTTTACCTCTGTGAACCCTCTGCCGGAAGGCTCCTCGTATCCAGCGACCTTGGTACTGCAAGCCCTGAATATTGATGTGCAAGTGAAACTGGCTTCGGTCAAGGCGCCGAATAAAGATATGGGTTTGAATCCTGCACAGGTACTCACTAGCGAAGGGCAGGAGCTCGAAGTAGATTTGTACGATGAGGGAAAAATCACAAAATATATCCGGGTCCGATTAGAACATGAATCCGCCATCATTTTACTCTACCTCAAGCCTGTCGCAAAACTCAGCGATCGCGCCGTAGGGGAATACCGCGAGGCCATTGCGGTGGAGCCGGCCATTCACGCGAAGTTCGACCAAACCGTCTATTGGAATACGGGCAAGAAAGGAACCATCGGATATAGCATTTACTCCAAGGATGGGGGTGAGTTGAGTTGGTCTCTAGATTTCAGGACTCATGGATTGGGACCTGCTAGGGAGAATGATCACTACATCGAGTTGGAAAAGCGTGAATTTTTGTCCACTTCCATGAATAGAAGTGAAACATTGAATGTGGGATGGAATCACTTCACTGAGGAAATACCGGCTAAAATGGAAGCTGGTAAGTATCACGTGTTCTTAGGGTATGAGAGTTATCCGGGCAAGTTTTTCCCGAAGACTATCGACTCAAAAATAACAATCAGCTATCCCCACATCGGAACTCATTATGTGTATTATCCTGCATCTTCAGTGCTAACAGTCCTTGACCTGAATAAAAAGCGCATCAAAGTGGGCTACATTGAAGGAGCAGGAGATTTGATGGATGAGACCTTGGAGAGTTTAGGCTATGAGGTGGTTAGTATTACCGAAGAGACTCCGGAGCTTTGGGATGAAGTGGATGCCATTTTGGTAGGTATTC